>TARA_R100001369_G_scaffold80430_1_pt1 | contig 44059 bp, 45 predicted proteins | sample TARA_R100001369 | Tara Oceans TARA_R100001369 (sample SAMEA2621528) | marine metagenome | biome: marine biome (ENVO:00000447); feature: surface water layer (ENVO:00002042); material: "saline water (ENVO:00002010), including plankton (ENVO:xxxxxxxx)" | depth 5 m
CTGCGGATAAAGCCGCAGTGCCCGTCACCGTCAGTAAGCCCGCTGCGTTAAGCAGTGGCGTTACTTAGGGCGATAAAGAAGCCAGCAATCGAGGCCGACATCAAGTTGGACAGTGTACCGGCCAATACGGCTTTGACGCCAAAACGAGCAATCTCTTTGCGACGGGTAGGGGCAATGCTACCCAGGCCACCCAGAAGAATCGCAATGGAGGAGAGGTTGGCAAAGCCACACAGCGCAAAAGAGAGGATCGCCATGGTGTGCGGTGTCATCATCTGACCCGTCGCAGCCACCACCTGTTCCCCATCAATGTAAGGTGCCAAATTGATGTAGGCGACGAATTCGTTGACCACTAATTTTTGGCCAATGAATGAGCCAGCCAGCGTTGCCTCTTCCCAGGGTACACCCAACAGGAAGGCCAGCGGGGCGAACAGCCAGCCCAAGATCAGTTCCAGACTCAGCGATTCAAAGCCCACCCAGCCGCCAACACCGCCTAAAATGCCGTTGACCAACGCAATCAGCGCGATAAAGGCCAGCAGCATGGCGCCCACGTTGGCGGCCAGCATCAGACCTGAGGTGGCACCTGATGCCGCAGCATCCAGGACGTTGGCAGGTTTATCTTCCTGGGCTTCAATCTCTTCTTCCACCTTGGAAACGCTGTCGCTGTCGGTAACGTCTTGGGTTTCCGGCATGATCAGCTTGGCGAACAGCAGCCCGCCCGGTGCCGCCATAAAAGAGGCCGCTACCAAGTACTCCATGGGAATACCCAACGCAGCGTAGCCCGCCAATACTGAACCGGCGACCGACGCCAGACCACCACACATAACGGCAAACAGCTGTGAAGGTGTCATGCGGGCGATAAACGGACGCACCACCAACGGTGCTTCGGTCTGGCCGACGAAGATATTTGCCGTTGCAGAAAGCGACTCCGTGCGCGAGGTGCCCAGGGCTTTTTGCAGGGCACCACCTAAGATGCGAATCACCCACTGCATAATGCCGATGTAGTAGAGCACGGCGATTAGCGAGGAGAAGAAGATAATGACAGGGAGTACTTTGATCGCAAATACAAAGCCGACATTATCCACATCGGCTAAGCCGCCGAACAGAAAGCCGATACCGTCGTTGGCATACACCAAAATTTGGCTAACGCCGGAGGAGATGGCCTGTAGTACCGCTTGACCAAACGGCACATAAAGTACAAAGGCACCAATCCCCGCTTGGATAGCAAAGGCGCCCAGCACGGTACGTAGCCGGATAGATTTACGGTCGTAGGAGAAGATCAGGGCAATGGCCACCAGAGTGACCATGCCAACCAAGCTCATAAGGAGTGTCATATGGAGATCCTTCGAGTCCGCGAGGGTTAACCGCGTTTAAAGTAAGTTGAGCTTGACGGAGTAGATCATCGCATTCTGATAATCGTTGGGGGTGCCCAACTTATTGTCAGAGTAGCGATACTGAATGCCAGTGGTGATCAAGTCACTCGGATGCCACCATAGGCTCAGTGCACCGTTGGTGCCTACACTGCCCGCTGTATCGCCCACGTAGTTCTGCTCCAGATACTCATCGTCGCGACCAAAGGTCTGTTCGTGCCAGTTGGTGACGCTGAAGTTCTGGTTGAGTGCAGTGAAATCATAACCCGCGACCCAGCCTGCCATATAGCCGTTCATGCCGGTATAGCTGTTACTTTGTACCCGTGCAGCACCAATAAAGGGCTTAAACCACAGGCCATTGTCGAAGGTAGTGCGGTAACCCAAACCAAGAATCTGATCCTGCTCGCGGCTGTCATAACCGTAATCGCGGAAGTCATACAGGTGGGCGTAAATCGACAGTGGGCTATCACCCAGGTAAATGTGTGAGGTCACTTTACCCGCGGTGCGGAAGTTGTCTTTACCACCGCTGGACTCGTCGAACTGGTCGTTGGTGGGGTTCTCGAAATCAAAGAAACCGTAGAACTCGCCCCAGCTAAAGCCAGCGCCGCCTTCGATTTCGAGAAACATAAAGTCGCTTTTCGCCGCGTTAGAAGCGGTGCGTGCTTCGGTGCCGTTTGACCAGTCCAGGTAGTTAACCGAAACATTGGCGAATGACCAAAGCCGATCAAGGGGATGCGGCTGAGCAGCCTCTTCTGCCATTAGCGGAGTAGTAAGTATGGCCCCTAATACGCCAGCGCCAAGCGCGATCTTAGACGAAGGGGGACGAGAGTTTATACGAGCAGTCATGAGAGCCTCAACATTGGTTGTCGCGGAGCCATTTGGGTGTGGCTATCCGAGGTTATAGTCGTGTGGGCTGGCGTTAATGTTAAAATTATAACATTTAGTGTTATTTTTCTAACGGTGATTTGCAAGAGTTGTCACATCAACGCTATTTAAATGTCATATGGCTCTCATTGTGACACTAATAGCACCAATAGCCGTCGTAGCAGTGGAAATTACGCCGCAGCTCGCTCAGCATAGAAGTGAAAATGGACACAACACCTATGCTCCAGTTGCGAAAATCACAACAAGAGGGGTTTGCCAGGAGATGCCCACCATGAATGGCCGTAGTGCGCTGCGCCTTGCCAAGCTTCAGGAAGCGCTTGCCAGTGGCGGCACTCTTCATCTGCGCGATGCCGCAGAGCTATGCGATGTTTCCGAAATGACCATCCGTCGCGATCTGACGACTCAGGACACTGCCATTAGCTTGTTGGGTGGACGCCTAGTGATGGCGAATTATCCTGGCGTAACGCCTATTTATGACTTGACCGAACAGCAGGCTAGCCACTACCAAGCCAAGTATCGGCTTTGTCAGCGGGCGTTAGCCTACATAGAAGAGGGCGATACGCTGTTTATTGACTGCGGCTCAACGCTAATGCCGCTGCTGAGCCAGTTAAGTCATTTCCGAGAGCTGACGGTAGTGACCTATGCGCTTAACGTTGCCAATGCCGTCGCCGCCCTGCCCAACGTGCGCTTGGTGCTACTGGGCGGGCTGTTTTATGCCACCTCGCAGTCATTCGGTAGCGACAATATGACTGCTGCTATCGAGCGGTTAGGCATTAATAAGGCGCTGATCTCCGCTGCAGGGGTGGATTTAGAGCGTGGTGTTAGCTGCTTTCACTTTCACGAAGTGGCGCCTAAACAGGCTGCCATTGCCACCGCTATGCAGTGCCTGTTGGTGGTAGATGCCAGTAAGTTCAGCGTAATTCGACCGGCCTATTTCGCTGCTCTGGACGATTTTGATGTGGTGGTTACCGACGAAGAGGGCGCCCCGCAGTTGCTTAAAGAAAATGGCCGCGTTGTACCTGAGATAGTGGTTCCCTCCGTCACAGTGGCGTAAGCGATTTCCCCTTGCTCATCCCAGTCAATACATTGGGTGCGGCAATGCGCCACTTCTTTCATGATCTCGATCAATAGAAAATACTTTAGTCTTAGCTGTTTCAGCCATTTTGGTGAGCTAGCGAGACTCGCCGCCAATTCCCATTCGGTGGCGCATATTTTTCCTGGAGCAACGACGCTCACTGCTATACGCAATGTTTTAGCGGCGTTTTATGAGCATGTTTTGGGAAGAGTATGGGGTGGTAGTTAGCCTGCTATGCTTTTGGTCGTGTGGCTGGCTAGCGTTTCAATCAATCTGTTGTTTTTAAACCCTGAATGAGATCACACCATGCAACGACGCTCACTTTGGCGCAGGCGAGGCACGCTAGTACTCCTTGCGCTGTGTCTGTTTCTAGCAGGCTGTAGTTCAGCACTGCTAGACCCAAAAGGCCAGATTGGCGCTGAGCAGCGAACGCTGATTCTGACCGCCTTTGGCCTGATGTTGATTGTGGTTATTCCTGTGATTGTCATGACGCTGCTGTTTGGCTGGCGTTACCGGCGTAGTAATAGCCTGGCTAAATACACGCCTGATTGGGCGCACTCCAACGTGATTGAAGCGGTGGTGTGGATCGTGCCCTGTGCGATTATCGCCGTACTCGCCCTGTTGACCTGGAAGACCTCCCATAGCCTTGATCCCCACAAACCGCTGGAAAGCGATGTGGCGCCGATCGAAATACAGGCGGTGGCGCTTGATTGGAAGTGGCTGTTTATCTACCCCGAGCAGGGTATTGCCAGTGTTAACGAAGTGGCCTTTCCGGTAGATACACCGGTGCGCTTTAGGGTCAGCTCAGGCTCAGTGATGAACGCTTTCTTTATCCCCCATCTTGGCAGCCAGATTTATGCCATGGCGGGCATGGATAACGATGTCCATCTCATCGCCGATGAAATTGGTAGCTACCCTGGTCGTTCCACCAACTACAGTGGCGCGGGCTTCTCTGGCATGACCTTTGAAGCCAAGGTGACCAATCCCGCGGATTTTGACGCCTGGGTGGAAACGGTACGCGCTGCTCCACAAACGCTGACCTACCCAGAAGGTTATGAAGCGTTGGCGGAACCTAGCGAATCGAATCCGGTTGAGTACTTCTCAACCATCTCACCATCGCTGTATGAAAGCATCTTACGAAGCTTCCATACCGGCGGCGAGCATCAGATGGGCGGCGATCATGCTGACTCCCACGATGGCGAAAATGAGAAGACTGCCGATCACGCGGCCGAATCAGGTCATGTCACTAACAACCATGCTAGTCAGGATAATGCCATGCGCAGCCATTCCTCTAGCGTAGAAGTGGGAGGTTAAGCCGTGTTTGGAAAACTCACGTTAGAGTCAATTCCCTACCACGAGCCGATCATCATGGTCGTCGCGGCCTTTATGGCCATTGGTGGGATCGCACTGTTTGGTTTAATCACCTATTACCGTAAGTGGGGCTGGCTGTGGAACGAGTGGTTTACCTCCGTTGACCATAAAAAGCTCGGCATTATGTATTTCATCGTCGCTCTGGTGATGCTGCTGCGCGGCTTCTCGGATGCGATAATGATGCGCACCCAGCTGGCCATGGCCGCCGGGGATGCAGCGGGCTATTTACCCCCTGAACACTACGACCAGATCTTTACCGCCCACGGCGTGATTATGATCTTCTTTGTCGCCATGCCCATGGTTATCGGCTTGATGAACCTGGTGGTGCCGCTGCAAATTGGTGCCCGCGACGTTGCTTTCCCTTTCCTGAATAACTTAAGCTTTTGGCTGTTTGCGGTCTCCGCGATACTGGTCAATATCTCGCTGGTGGTGGGCGAATTCGCCAAAACCGGCTGGCTCGCTTACGCGCCGTTATCGGGGATCGAGTTTAGTCCCGGGGTGGGGGTCGATTACTGGATATGGGCGCTGCAGATATCCGGGATAGGCACGACGCTTACCGGTATCAACTTCTTCGTCACCATTATTAAAATGCGCACCAAAGGCATGACGATGTTCCGCATGCCGATCTTCACCTGGACCTCGCTGTGCGCCAACGTGCTGATCATTGCTTCCTTCCCAATTTTGACCGCGACCATCGCGCTGCTAACGCTGGACCGCTATTTGGGCATGCACTTCTTTACCAATGATTTTGGCGGCAACATGATGATGTACGTCAATCTCATCTGGGCCTGGGGCCACCCGGAAGTTTATATCCTGATTCTGCCAGCCTTCGGCGTGTTCTCTGAAGTGATTGCGACCTTTGCCCGTAAGCGGCTGTTCGGCTACGCCACCATGGTGTGGGCGACCATTTCGATCACCTTGCTCTCGTTTGTGGTTTGGTTGCACCACTTTTTCACCATGGGGGCGGGCGCCAACGTCAACGCCTTCTTCGGCATTATGACAATGATCATCGCCATTCCTACCGGGGTGAAAGTGTTCAACTGGCTGTTCACCATGTTCCGCGGCAGCCTGGAACTCACTTCGCCGGTGCTATGGACGCTGGGCTTTATTATCACCTTTACCCTAGGGGGTATGACCGGCGTTATGCTGGCGGTGCCCGCGGCTAACTTTGTGCTGCATAACAGCCTGTTCGTTATTGCGCACTTCCACAACGTTATTATCGGCGGCGTGGTGTTCGGCATGATGGCGGGGCTTACCTATTGGTTCCCCAAAGCGTTCGGCTTCACGCTCAGCGAAAAGTGGGGCAAACGCTCGTTCTGGTGTTGGTTTATCGGCTTCTATGTCGCCTTTATGCCGCTCTACGTGCTGGCCTTCTTTGGTGCCGTACGCCGCATGCAGTCTTATCCCAACACTGAATGGCAGCCGTGGATGATTCTGGCCTGGGTAGGCGCGGTAATCATTATGCTGGGCATTGTCTGCACCATCATCCAGTTCTGGGTGAGTATTCGCGACCGCAAACAGAACGCTGATGTCACCGGCGACCCCTGGAATGGCCGCACCTTGGAGTGGTCAACCTCTTCTCCAGCGCCGTTCTACAACTTTGCACGTCTGCCGGAAGTGGGCGATATCGACAGCTTCTGGTCGCAAAAGCAGCGTAGCGAAGAGCAGCTTGAAGAAGCCCCCTATACCGATATTCATATGCCGCGTAATACCGTGGCCGGGCCAGTTATCAGCTTCTTTGCGCTGGTCATCGGCTTTGCGCTGGTATGGCATATCTGGTGGTTAGCTGCTGTTGGCGCCGTGGGGGTCTTTGTGAGCTTTATGGCACGGGTGTTTAACGATGATATCGACTACTACGTTCCCGCCGCTGAAGTTGAGCGAATCGAACGTGAGCATCAACAACGCGTGGAGGCGCAAGCGTAATGGCAACGGATACGTTACATCACGGCGCAACGGCCGAGCCTCATGAGCATCACGATGCTTCGGGCACGAAGCTATTTGGTTTCTGGGTCTACTTAATGAGCGATTTGGTGATCTTTGGGTCACTGTTCGCCACTTACGCCGTGCTGATGAAAGGCACGGCGGGTGGGCCAACTGGCGCTGATATCTTTGAATTACCTTTGATCCTTTTCGGAACCTTTGCACTGCTGATCAGTAGTTTCACCTTCGGTATGGGCGTTTTGGCAATGCATGCCAACCGTGTTGGCCAAGTGAAAGTGTGGCTGATTATTACCTTTCTACTGGGCTTGTGCTTCCTGGGGATGGAAGTCTATGAATTCCAGCATCTGATCCATGAAGGGTACGGTCCGGACCGTAGCGGCTTTTTATCCGCCTTCTTTACCCTAGTAGGTACTCACGGGTTGCACGTTACGTTTGGCATGATCTGGATTTTGGTGATGTTGGTACAGCTGTCGACCAAAGGGTTGAACGCTATGACCCGGCCGAGGATTTTGTGCCTAAGCCTGTTCTGGCACTTCCTCGATATTGTCTGGATCTGTGTCTTCTCATTCGTCTATCTGATGGGAGTGTTGTGAGATGAGTGCAAGTTCAACCAATGCCCATGGCAGTGTTAAGTCGTATGTGACAGGACTGGTATTGTCGCTGATACTGACCATTATCCCTTTCGCGGTGGTGATGAGTGGCGCTTTTAGCGTATTGGCTACCGTGATTGTGATAGCCGTGACTGCGGTGTTGCAGATACTGGTGCAACTGGTCATGTTTATGCATATGAGTACCAAAGCCGACGAGGGCTGGAATCTGATGTCCTTCGTCTTCACACTGACGATTCTCGTCCTAGTGGTAGGAGGCTCGCTGTGGATCATGCAGCATCTGCATCTCAACATGATGATCGGCTAATCTCAGCGCCCAGCCGCTGGAGGGATCTACTCGAGCTGACCAAGCCGGGCATTATCGGCGGCAACCTGATTGCCACCCTGGGGGGGTATTTTCTCGCCGCCCAGGGGCAGTTCGAGTGGCTCAGCTTTGTCTCGGTCATGGTGGGGATTGCATTAATCATCGCGTCAGGCTGTGCGTGTAACAACGTTATTGACCGCGATATTGATGCATTGATGGCGCGTACGCGCCATCGCCCCCTGGTCAGAGGGAGCATCTCTATCACTCAAGCGCTGGGCGTTTCGGCGCTGCTGGGTGTGTCGGGGGTGGTGTGTCTGGCGCTGGGCACCAACGGGTTAACCGTTGCCTTGGCGGTCATTGGCTGGGGCGTTTATGTGGGGCTTTATAGCCTCTATATGAAGCGCCGCTCGGAGTACGGCACCTTGGTAGGCAGCCTCTCCGGCGCCATGCCGCCGGTGGTAGGCTACTGCGCCGTGACCGGTCAGTTCGACAGCGGTGCCATTATGCTGCTGGTGATTTTCTGCCTGTGGCAGATGCCGCACTCCTATGCGATTGCGATCTTCCGCTACGCCGATTATCAACGGGCATCGATTCCGGTACTGCCGGTGGTGCGCGGGGTGAAAATGGCCAAACACCATATCCTTGGCTACATTGTGGCGTTTATTCCCGCCTCGCTGGCGCTAGGGCTGGCCAGCCAAGCGGGCGCGGGATATCTGTGCGTGGCGCTGACCATGGGCGGCTACTGGCTCTACTTGGCGCTGCGAGGCTATCGTTTAGACGACGATGTGCGCTGGGCCAAAAAGGTGTTTGGCGTCTCTATCCTTACCATCACCGCGATGAGTTTAGTCATGGTGTTGGAATCGATGGTGCCGATGTGGGTGTAATTTATAATGCGGATAAGACAGCTCTGACCATAGGGTCGGTCTGAACAACCCTCCGCGGGGGCGCTTGTAAACCCCTCCGTGGGCGCTACTTTCGCAATCTGACCGCCATGGATGGCGAAAATGCCGGAATTGTTGGGAACATTTTCCGGCCTTGGCGAAAGACCTCCGCTACGGGTTGATTCTGACCTTAGTGATTGAGTGTTTTCATGAATATAAAACGCCCCAAGCAGATAACTGCTTGGGGCGTTTTTATTGGGTATGGAAAGTTTCTGTAACTCAGCTTTCCCGCTGACTGGCCTGGATGGCGGTTAGCGCAATGGTATAAACGATATCGTCGACCAATGCGCCGCGGGAAAGGTCATTCACTGGCTTGTTTAACCCTTGCAGCATGGGGCCAACGCTCACGACGCGGGCACTTCGCTGCACTGCTTTGTAGGTGGTATTGCCGGTGTTGAGGTCGGGAAATACAAACACGGTGGCTTTGCCTGCCACCGGCGAGTCGGGGGCTTTCTGTTTGCCCACGCTCTCGATAGCGGCGGCGTCGTACTGTAGTGGGCCGTCGATGGCTAAGTGCGGTGCGCGCTGTTTAGCAATGCGGGTGGCTTCGCGGACTTTATCCACATCCGCACCGGTGCCGGAGTCACCGGTGGAGTAGCTGATCATGGCAACGCGTGGTTCGATACCGAAGGCTTCAGCGGAGCGGGCGCTTTGTAGGGCGATTTCGGCCAGGGTTTCAGCGTCTGGGTCGGGATTCACCGCACAGTCGCCGTAGACCACCACCTGCTCGGGCAGCAGCATAAAGAAGATCGACGAGACCTGATTATACTCCGGCGCGGTTTTAATCAATTGGAAGGCGGGCCGCACGGTGTTGGCGGTGGTGTGTACGGCGCCGGAAACCAGCCCGTCGACTTCATCTAACTGCAGCATCATGGTGCCGAGCACCACGTTGTCTTGCAGCTGCGCTTCGGCGGTTAGCTCGTTGAGTTTGCCGCGACGACGCTCGACCATCGGGCCAATATAGTTCGCACGGGTGCTTTCAGGGTCAACAATCGTCAGCGATTCTGGCAGTGTCAGCCCACGGTTGCGCGCTACATTTTCGATATCGTCGCGCTTACCCAGCAGTACGCAGTCGGCAATGCCGCGGCGCTGGCAGATTATTGCCGCTTCTACGGTGCGCGGTTCATCACCTTCCGGCAGCACTACGCGCTTTTTAGCCAACTGGGCGAGTTTAACCAGCTGGTGACGAAACGCTGAAGGCGAAAGACGGCGGGTATAACCGCTGCTCAGGTGGGCTTTCAGCCACTCAAGATCCATATGGGCTGCGACGTAACGGGCCACCTGTTCGGCTCGCTCGAAATCGTCCATAGGGATTTCGCTACTTAGCTGACTGAGGTGCTGTGCCGTGGTCAGGCTGTCGGTTTCTACTGCCAAGACCGGTAGACCCGTTCTGAGCGCGGGGCGGCACATCTCAATCATGCTGTCGTTGGGCATAAAGCCGTTGGTCAACAGTACGCCCGCTAGCTGAATACCGTTCATGGTCGCCAGCGCTGAGGCCAGCATCACATCGTCGCGGTCACCGGAGGCCACTACCAGGCTACCTGGGGTGAAAATATGCAGCGCGTTGGCAGCACTGCGGGCGCAGAGGCTGGTGGAGAGTACCCGGCGGCTGGCTGCCTCGCCTTCGTTCAACAATTTGGCATTAAGTGCTCGGGCCACATCCAGAGTGCGCGGGGCGCTAAGCGTTTTGCTGTAAGGCACCACGCCAATCAGGTGGAATTTATCGGTCGCCAGGGAGGGGGAGTACTGGCGTAGCTCAGTGAGCACCGACGCTTCCAACTGCGGTTTGAAGGTGCCCGGTGCTGCAGAAAGATCATCTTCCTGAGCGTAGGGCAGGTTTTTCATGCGCATCAAAATGCCGCCCAGTGTGCGGCTGGAGCTAACCCCACCAAAGCTGCGGGCGTGCATATCAAGCTGCTCGGCCAGCGCCTGGGGTTTGTTTAGGTCACCGGTGCTGACAAGAATAATCCGCGCATTTAGCGCGTTGGCGAGCTGGGCGTTGGTTTGGGTGGCGTAGGTGGTGTGCTGGGTGGGCACTACGCCCTCTACCACGACTAGATCAAGGGTGCTGCCATCGCGGTGGGCCTGTTGAACAACCTGTTCATAGAGCTCGACGGCGTTTTCCATCAGCTCATCGGTTTGGTCGTCGCGCAGCAAACGCTCAAGGCGTGCCTGGGAAATCGGTGACGGCGGGCGCTGGTTAAGTGCTCGGGAAACCAACGCGGTGGATCGATCCAGGCCTGGGCCGTTCAGTTCGTTCTGCATGAACGGCTTTAAAAACCCGGCTTTCAGGCCGATGGTATCCAGCGCTTGAATTAACCCCAGACAGGCGGAGGTAAGCCCGACGCCCTGGCTGGTAGGCACTAACAGAATCGCTTGTGGCTGGTCGGGGTGAGTCATACACATGTCTCTAGGCAGTGGCGGGTTTCCATGGCAATGCGGCCCTCTTCATCGGTTGGAATCACCCACACCTGGGGGCCTTCATGGCTGGCGCCATCCAGCTTGCCCTCTTTGCCGCGGATAGTCTCTTCGTTAGCATCGTTATCCAACGCAAAGCCGAAGTGGGGCATCAGTGACAATACATTACGGCGCACGATGGGCGAGTTTTCGCCGATGCCGCCGGTGAAAATAACCCCATCGAGCTGGGGCAGTGCGCAGGAGAGCCCCGCCAGAGATTTAGCTATCCGGTAGCAGAATACCTCTACCGCCAGCTGCGCGGCGGCGTGCCCTTGTTCAGCGGCCTCCTCAATTTCGCGCATGTCGTTGGTTAACCCTGAAAGGCCCAGTAGGCCGCTCTCTTTATTGAGCACATCGTCGATTTTGTCTAACGACCAGCCCAGTTGGCGGTGCAGATGGGCGTGCAGGCCAGGGTCAACGTCGCCACTGCGGGTACCCATCACCAAGCCTTCCAGTGGGGTAAGGCCCATGCTGGTATCCTGGCTTTGGTTGTTCCACACCGCGCTGGTGGAGCAGCCATTGCCCAGGTGGGCAGTCAGCCAGCCGCCTGTGCCACGGCTACTCAGTTCGCCCGCCCGCTGGCTAACATAAGCGTGGCTGGTACCATGAAAGCCATAGCGGCGAATGCCATGCTCAGCATAGAGGCTTTCTGGTAGTGCGTACCGGTAAGCACGCGACGGCATGGTTTGGTGGAAAGCGGTATCGAACACTGCCACTTGGGGCAGGTCTGGAAAGACGTTTTGAGTCGCCGCAATACCCGCCAAATTCGCTGGATTATGCAGGGGGGCAAGCGCTGCGGTGGTTTGGATAGCCGCAATGACGCTAGCGTCGATGAGTGCGGCCTGGGTGAAGTGCTCGCCGCCGTGCACGATGCGATGGCCTACCGCCGCTGGTAATCGGCCCTCCATACGCTCAAGGATCGCGTTAAGTGCTTGGGTGTGGTCAGCACCAGGAAGTGGTTGGCTGAAACGGTCACCGGCGCTGTTTTTGCCCTTGAGGCGTGCATCCTCGCTACCCAAGCGTTCCGCTATGCCCTCAAGTCGCGGTGCCTGAGGGTCGGAATCAATCAACGCGTATTTAATAGAGGAGGAACCGCAGTTAATGACCAGCACCGGTGCGTTCATAAAAACCTTTTTGCTAGGAGGTTATTGAGCAAAGGGATAGACTTTAGTTTAACATGTTGCAGCGCGCAAAAGCAGCGTCAGGCTTTCGTTAGCCTTATAGACAAAAGCTTGGCATGCTGGGATCTTTGCCTACCTGGCTACTCGCCATCTTACACCTTCACTCCTATAACGAGCCTTACCGTTCTTATGTCAGCGTCCTCTTTTCCGAAACTACTGCCGCGCCATTTGGCCATTCTGTTAATGATGACCGTGGCCACCATGTTCGCCGCCAATCACGTTTCAGCTCGGCTGGCGTTTGATAATGGCACCGGTCTGTTACTGGCGGTATTAACCCGCTCGGGGGTGGCCTGCCTGATTTTAGTGGCGCTAGTCATCGTGCAGAGAAAGCGGTTGTGGCTGCCTGCGGGCTCTTGGCCGTGGCAACTAACCGTGGGGCTACTGATTGCGATCCAAAGCGTTAGCCTCTACTCGGCGGTAGCCAGACTGCCTGTGGTGATTGCACTGCTATTGGTCAATACCTTTCCTATTCAGCTAGCGCTGCTCAGTTGGGCATTGGGCGGCCCGCGTCCTACTCTGCGTAGCTGTCTGATCATGGGCACGATTTTAATCGGTTTACTGGTAGTGCTGGATATTCCCTCATGGATTGCCAGTGCTGATGGCATGGGGCCGGGTTGGATAGCAGGCATTGGTTTTGGATTAATGGCGGCCTTCGTATTTGCCTGTGCGCTGTGGGTTACCGAGCACCGCCTTGCAGGAGTGGGCAGCACCCTGCGCAGTCTGTTGACCATGCAAACAGTGTTTATTGTCATGATCATTGGCGGTATCGCCGGTGTAGTGCCAGGCGGAATGAGCCTGCCGGATAACAGTACCGGCTGGCTAGGGCTGACGCTGCTTGGTCTGCTGTATGGTTCGGCGTTTTCGACGCTGTTTATTTTTGTGCCGCGACTCGATATGGCACGCAACGCACCGGTGATGAATATCGAGCCAGTTGCCTCGCTGGTGCTGGGTTACTTCGTGTTGGGGCAAATGCTTAGCCCCGGCCAGTTGGTAGGTGGGGCAGTCGTCGTTGGCGGTATTGTCGTGCTGAGCTTATCCAAGGGACGGTAAATGTTTGCGTTCTTCATAGTTATGAATCACAATACAAATGTGTAAGGAAACGCTGTTTTTTAACTGAGGTGCAAGCTATGAAAATGTCCATGTTGTCACTTACATCGGCGGTACTCCTGGTGGGTGCAGGCGCATTTGCAACCACTGCTCAAGCACAACAGTCTTTCGATTATCCGCAAGCTTACCTGGGCGCTGATGCCATGTTCTGGAGCCTGGACCCAGACAGAGGCTCTTCCCGTGATGACGTAGGTTTACGCCTGCGCGGCGGTGCCCAGTTCAATGACTACTTTGGCATTGAAGGTCATTTAGGTACGGGCGGTTCCGACGGTGGTGCCGAATTAGACTATGTAGCGGGTGCTTATGCTAAAGGGATTATTCCCATAGCACCTGAAGTACGTCTTTATGGCCTAGCCGGTTTTACGGAAGTAGAGTTTGACCGCGGCGACAGTGAAAGCGACTTCTCCTACGGCGCAGGTGCTGAGATGGATGTCGCCAGAAACCTCTCCCTCAGCGCGGACTATATGCGCTACCTGGATAAATCAGCTTACTCCTTTGATGCTGCAAGCGTAGGTTTACGTTACCGGTTCTAAACCCTTAGCGTAAAAGCGTAGCGAATGACTAAACCCCATGGCCTTTATGCCATGGGGTTTTTTTGTTTTATAAACTTGTAGAGAGCGTTTATGTAGAAGTAGATAGACATATGTATATTGTTAGCGCGCTAATTAATTGTTAGACTAAAGTCCCCTATGCGATTCCCTACACGATGCGCGCCCGTTGAGAAGCGCTGACCAGGTGGTTTCCTGGTGGCTAACAAGTGAGCTCTGCATGACCCCCGATCAAATATTTGCCCGATGGGTGAGGGTAGCCCTTGCTACCTTTGTACTGCTTTTTATCTATTTTCTGGTGGCCGATAGCTTTATGCCCATGACGCCCGAGGCGAGAGTGATGCGGCCGGTAACGCGAATAGCGCCCGAACTCAGCGGCCCAGTGAGTGAGGTGCTGGTCAGTAATCACCAGCATGTAGCAAAGGGCGATGTGCTGTTTCAGATCGGCCAGGCGCCGTTTCGATTAGCCGTTGAGCAGGCGCAGCTTAATCGCGAACAGGCTGAGCGGGAGAATGCCCAGTTGGAAGCAGAGCTTACCTCTGCCCAAGCGGAGTTGGCATCCGCAGAGGCGACGGCTGCTGAGCGTCGGGGAGAGCTTCAGCGTGCTGAAACCCTTGTGGCGCAGCAGAGCGTATCGCGCCAACAGTACGAACAGCAGGTGGCTGCTGAGCGTACCGCACAGGCCAGTGTGGCGGCAGCCAGGGCTAAAATCGTCAGTCTGGAAGTGCAACTGGGCGATGTCGGCGAAACGAATCTGCGTTTGCGCCAAGCAGACAATGCGCTTTCCAAGGCGCAGTTGGATCTTGCTCATACCCAGGTGCGCGCCGCGCAAGCCGGACGTGTTTCCAACCTGCAGCTAGACGTAGGTGACTACGTTCAGGCGGGGCAGCCAGCGGTAGCGGTAGTAGCGGATGCGATAGATGTCATTGCCGATTTTCGCGAAAAGAGTCTGCGTCATGCGGCACCTGGTGACGCAGCGCAAGTAGTGTTTGATGCTTGGCCAGGTCAGGTATTTGATGCGCAAGTACTCGCCATGGATGCCGGTGTTCGTGAAGGACAGTTGGCTGCTGATGGTCAACTGGCTGATATTCCCACCACCGACCGCTGGATACGCGATGCCCAGCGGATGCGTGTACACCTAGTGCTAACTCAGCCAATCGCGAATTTATTACCCAGCGGCGCCCGCGCCACGGTGCAGCTTCAGCCAGGAGATGCTGCTTTGGCCAAACCATTTGTATGGTTACAGGCACATCTGATCAGTTGGTTGCACTATGTTTATTAAGAGCTGGTTTATTAAGAGCTGGTTTATTAAAAGCGCGTTTATTAAGCGCCTGTTGTTTACACCGTTTCAAGGTTGGTGGGGGAGGCATGACGAGGCTAATGCCAAGGGAACTGCTCGCCCGGTGTTAACCCAAAACGGCCTGCGTCAGTGCTTGCGGGTGGCCGGTGGTGGCACGCTGGGGTTTGTGGTCAGCCAGCTTATGGGGTGGAACTACGGGGTGTTTTTTACTGTTTTCCCGATGTTCTTGCTGGGCATGGTGCCGATTCTGAATGGCCATATTATTCGCCAGTTTTTAGCCAACGTATCACTTAACGTGCTTGAAGTCAGCCTGGTGGTGGGGCTGCTCAAGCATATGCCGTTAGTGATGACCCTGGTGGTGATGGGCATTTTTCTTTTCCGCTTTAACCTGATGGCGAAAGGGCCGCTGTTTCTGTTTGGCGCCAACGGTGTGCTGACGCTCAGCATTTTGCTTCACTTCGCCAGCTACCCCAGTGTGGACTTGAGCGATTTACTGGCCTGTAACCTCGTCGCCAGTGGTTTGGCGGTGTTTATTGCCATGCTGATGCATACGCTGTTTCCCGACGTGGAAGCCCGCAAGCCGCCACCAAGGGGTACCAAAACACCCTCGCAAATTCGCCATGAAACTTTAATCGGTGGATTAACCGCCACACTCTCATTTGTCGTGTTTCAGATTTTCGACTTGCAGGGGTCGCTTTCTGCGCAGATGGCGACCATCCTGGTGCTGTTTACGCTGGGGTACTCTGGAGCGAAAGTATCAGCCGGTAAGCGAGCCATAGGAACCCTACTAGGGTGCAACTTGGCGCTGTTGATGCAACTGTTCTTATATACCCAGAGCCACCATTTTCTGCTGGTGATGTTGCTCTACTGGCTGGGGTTAATGCTTTTCGCTCGGGAGCATATTCATGAAGGAGGCGGTTCAGGGATTGGCTTTGGTGGGCTGACCACCCTGGGGATTCTGTTTGGCCAGTCGCTAGGCCCGCAGCAGGACCTGGTGTATAGCGCACTTTACCGCTTCTCTTCCATGAGCGTGGCACTGGTTCTTACGCTTTTGGCTATGGCTTCCCTGCACTTCGTGTTGAACCGCTGGGCACCAACGCGTTTACCCGCCAGCAACCCGGCATAAATAAACCTGCCATAAATTAATTAGCGCAACTTTTTTAATAAAGGCTACTCTGATGAATGTGTCGACGTGTGATTAACCGTGCTACTCGCACCTTTCACACACGGCGTTTTCCCTACTAACGGATTAGAGGTGTTCGTCATGGCAACTGGCAAAGAAGATAAAGCGAAAGGAACGGCCAACAAAGCAGCGGGAAAAGTGAAAGAAGCCGCGGGCAAGGCAACAGGTAGCACTAAAACTGAAGCCAAAGGTAAGTCCCAGCAGGCTAAAGGCGAACTGCAAAAAGGCAAAGGCGACGCCAAGGAGAGCCAGAAAAAACAGCGCTAGTCATGTAGTACTGATACCACAGGGGGCTTTGGCCCCCTGTGGGCGTTTAAAGCCGATAATTAGAAGCTTATCCTTTGCTTTCCAAAGTGTTCATACCTCTTGATACAGTTCACTGCCTTTGTTGCGAAACTTCTCCGCCTGTTCTTCCATGCCTTTCATCACCGCTTCCTGATCGCCGTTTAGACCGTGTTCGTTTGCATAGTCTCGTACCTCTTGGCTGATCTTCATGGAGCAGAACTTTGGCCCGCACATGGAGCAGAAGTGCGCCACCTTGGCGGAGTCTTTGGGCAGGGTTTCGTCGTGGTACTCCCGGGCAGTATCCGGGTCTAGCCCCAGGTTGAACTGGTCTTCCCAGCGAAACTCGAAACGCGCTTTGGAGAGTGCATTATCCCGCCGCTGTGCGGCAGGGTGGCCCTTGGCGAGATCCGCCGCGTGGGCGGCAATCTTGTAAGTAATAATGCCGGTTTTGACGTCATCTTTATTGGGCAGGCCCAGGTGCTCTTTCGGCGTGACGTAGCAGAGCATGGCGCAGCCAAACCAGCCGATCATCGCTGCCCCTATGCCAGAGGTAATGTGGTCGTAGCCGGGGGCGATATCGGTTACCAGCGGACCTAAGGTATAGAAGGGCGCTTCGTCGCAGTATTCCAACTGCTTATCCATATTCTCTTTCACCAAGTGCATGGGCACGTGGCCGGGGCCTTCGATCATCACCTGCACATCGTGTTTCCAGGCAATATGGGTCAGCTCACCAAGGGTTTTCAGCTCCGCCATCTGTGCTTCGTCATTGGCATCGGCCACTGAGCCAGGACGCAGGCCATCACCGAGGGAGAACGCCACATCGTACTGCTTGCAGATCTCGCAGATCTCTTCGAAGTGGGTGTACAAGAAGCTCTCCTTGTGATGGTACAAACACCACTTGGCCATGATCGAGCCGCCGCGGCTGACAATGCCGGTGACTCGCTTGGCGGTGAGCGGCACATAGCGCAGCAGTACGCCCGCGTGAATGGTGAAGTAGTCCACGCCCTGTTCGGCCTGCTCGATCAGCGTATCGCGGAAGACTTCCCAGGTGAGGTCTTCGGCCACGCCTTTGACCTTTTCCAACGCCTGATAGATAGGCACCGTGCCAATCGGCACTGGCGAGTTGCGCAAAATCCACTCGCGAGTTTCATGGATATTCTGCCCGGTAGAGAGATCCATAATGGTGTCAGCGCCCCAGCGGATCCCCCAGGTCATCTTATCCACCTCTTCTTCAATAGAAGAGGTCACTGCGGAGTTACCCAGATTACCGTTAATTTTGACCAGGAAGTTACGGCCAATAATCATCGGCTCGCTTTCTGGGTGGTTGATGTTATTAGGAATAATTGCCCGCCCGCGGGCCACTTCGTCGCGCACAAACTCTGGCGTGATTTCTTCCGGCAAACTGGCGCCAAAGCTCTGGCCTTTGTGCTGGTGGCCCAGAATACGCTCCACCTCCGCCGTTCCTAGCGCCTGGCGGCGCTGGTTTTCGCGCAGGGCAATAAACTCCATTTCCGGGGTAATAATGCCCTGGCGGGCGTAGTGCAGTTGGGTCACGTTTTTGCCCGCTTTAGCCCGGCGCGGAGTGCGGGTTAAATCGAAACGTAGCTGGGCAAGAGTGGGGTCGTTGGCGCGTCGGTTGCCGTAATCAGACGTGGGGCCGGTTAAGAACTCGGTGTCGTCCCGCGCTTCGATCCAGGCCCGGCGCAGTGCCGGCAGGCCACGGCGTAGGTCAATCTGGGCGTCGGGGTCGGTGTAGGGGCCGGAAGTATCGTAAACCAGCAGCGGCGGGTTCTCTTCATCGATGCCGGTGGTTTTGGTCGGCGAAAGGGTGATCTCACGAAACGGCACGCGGATATCCGGCTGGGAGCCTTCGATATACACCTTCCGCGAAGCAGGCAGCGGCTGAATGGCGGCGGCATCCACCTGGGCGGTTTCGGCTAAAAAGTGGCTAGTTTTGCTGGTTACGGTCTTAGTCATTACGGTCGTTTCCTTGTGTTGTTTTGCTGAATTAGTTGGTGAGGTCTTGGTCTATCAGCTCTAGGCCCATCTGCCAGAAGTCGATTTCCAGGCGGGTAGCGTCGCGGAAGATCTTGCTCAGTTCGGCAAAGCGGGCAGGGGTAGCGTCGGCAAGGCGAGCATTCAACCATTCAAGCTCCGCCTGCATGGCGACCTGAAACTCCTCGCCTTCGTACATGGCAATCCAGGCGTCATAGGGGTTTTGCGCACCGCGCAGGGTGGATGGTTGGGCGTTCAACCAGTTGGCAATTTCGCCGTAGCCCACCAGGCAGGGGGCTAGCGTCACGTGCAAATCCAGCAGGTCGCCACGGTTGCCGGTATCCAATACATAGCGGGTGTAAGCCAGCGTGGCTCTGGCTTCGGGGAGTTCGGCCAGCTCCTGCTCGGAAATCCCCCACTCCTGGCAAAAGCCCATGTGGAGGCCTAACTCCACATCCACAATGGCTTTCAAGCCTTCATGGGCTTGGCGAAGATCAGCGAGGGTGGGGCTTTTATAGGCCGCCAGCGCGTAGGCGCGGGCGAAGTGAATCAAGAACAGGTAGTCCTGCTTCAGGTAGTGGCGAAACGACGCCTCGGGCAGCGTGGCATTGCCCAACTGGCGTACAAAATCGTGCTCAATATAGGCGCACCAATCTTGCTGGCAAGCGGTGGTGAGATCAGTAAAGCGGTAGCCCATGATGCCTCCGGTGGTAATGATCCGGAGGGAGGCGAGAAAGATCGAGGGAATGGCGCGGAAAGGTGGCGTGAAATGAAGCCAAGGCCATCGCTTGATCCCTACGCCGGTACCCGCGCAGCTCGTTATATAAGCAGCGCATTAGCCGGATCAGGTTCAGCGGGATCAGCGCTTGGAAGCAAAAAAGCTAGCCCTGCGCCATCTCAGCCGGATTTCACCGGCACCCCGTCAAGCTGTTCGTTGGTGGAGTGTAGGAGGGGGGCGGAGGAGATGCAAGGGGGAGGTTGATACTGCCGAATTAGGCTTTGCTTGGTTGTGAGAGAGTGGAGTAAAGTCAAGATAGAGTTGATAGAACTTCAATGGAAGAGCCGCAGGTTTAATAAGATTGCTCAGCGTGCCTCATTTAAACCTATATATGCCTTTGATTTTATTAGGAGATCTATATGCCAATCGTAACCGTTCAGCAGTCTCCAGGCAGGACTAAAGAGCAACGTGAGCTCTTAGTGAAGCGGATAACCGAAGCATTTTCAGAAGCATATGGAACCAGCCCTGAGGCAGTAACAATCTTCCTTAACGAATCCAGTAGCGATAGGTTTTCTCAGCGCGGAGGCTATAGCGCTTGACCTCAGGGTGGCCTTGACTCGTTCCATCAGTTTCTTAGGAGCGGCTTGTATTTACATACAAGTTTTGTTGAGTAGGGCAAAACGCGCAAGCACGCGAATTTTGGATATGTTGCCAAAATTGGCTTTTCTGTCAATAGAATCAATGTGATAGAGTCGAAAGTGGCGGCAGTAAAACCTCAATCAATGTGCCGTCGTGTTTATTGAGGTTTTGCAGTTAGGCGTACAATCATTGTTCGGCAGCAACTGGATCGACATGACTGAAGATATAGTTTCTATTAATTCTGGCAGGTGCCGCTGCGGAAAATATCGATTCCGTGTATTCGGAGAGCCTTTCTGGGTTTCGTACTGCCATTGCTCTGATTGCCGTAAGGCTACGGGGGCGCCAGTTGCCGTTTTCGCAGGTTTCAAGAGCGACGAGGTGAAACTCTTTGGAGAGAAGGCCACCACTTACAAGTCGATACCTGAGGTCAAGCGCCTATTTTGTTCACGTTGCGGGACACCGATTGGGTATCAGGACGCCCGACTACCGGGCGAAATTTACTACTACATCGGAGTGTTGGAAGAACAATCGAAAGTCGTTCCGCAGCTACATGCCTGGATATCGGAACGGTTGGACTGGCTAAGTATCGCTGATGATCTGCCGCGCTATCAGCATTTCAGCCGGCCGCGGTAGAGTGATCGGATATAGGCGCATGCTGCCAAACGCGGCGCTCAAGCCGACGTTCGCAAGTTTGCGTAGCTCAGCTTTGCGTTATGCGAACTTAGATATTGGAGTAAATATACATGATTAAGAGAATATGGCATGGCTGGACAAACCATGAAAATGCCGACAAATACGAGAACCTTCTTAAGAATGAGATATTTCCCGGTATTGAGGCAAAGAATATTCATGGCTATTCGAACATCCAGTTGCTAAGAAGAGCACACGAGTCTGAGGTGGAGTTCATTACGATTATGGACTTTGAATCTTGGGAATCCGTGAAAGCCTTCGTAGGAGAAGATCCGGCTAAGTCGTACGTTCCGGAAAATGCGAGGAAGGTTCTCTCAAGATATGATGAAAACTCACAGCACTATGAGGTTCGAGAGAATCGCAGCTACTAAATAAATTGTTTGTCAATCTCTCAATAAGCGCGCATAACAAACAAAAACAGTTCACCTCTGAAAGGCGCGGTCAGACGCCCTCCGCTATTCTGCGGGCGCTGCTGTTTTGGGCGTTGAGGCTGTAGAAAAAACCACTGACGGCTAAGCTCTGGCAGGATCGAGAAAACAGACGAGGAGTGTTCAGTAGGCCGCGCTTCAAAGCTTAAAGCTACAATCAGAACGCCATGGTGGTGATCAACTACCAAGATCAGCTCCAGCCTGGCACCTTTGAGCACGCCGTCCACTCCCTGGTTGAACACGCACCTCACCAGGAATAGAACAATGCGACCACTTCATCCTCAACCGTAATCGGATACTGGCGTGTCGATGGAGCATCCGGATTGTACCAGCAAGAGGCCTTTCAGAAGGATGAACGGTGCTACGCACTTCCCAGCTACAGGGTGTGCGTTTCGGGATAGAGTCCCAGTGGCCTTTACAGACTTTCAGGGAGCGATTATTCATAGTTGTACAAGTTACTCTACAGTAGGTTTTTATTTTTCCAGGAGGCACCATGCCCTTTACCAAACGCGGTGCAAATCTCACCGTCACCCTGTTAGCAAGTTTGCTGGTCATCACCTTGATCACCGGCTGCTCGAATCCGTCCTCGGACGCAGAGGAAGAGGCGGCGCAACCGTCGTCGACCCCGCCATCAGCCGAGGCGCCCAATGATTCCGACAAACAGGAAGGTGCCGCTCCCTCGGGGCAGACCCGGGGGGGTGATGGTTCCGAGATTACGCTGAATGCTCTCACGGAGGAGGACATGAACGAGTCCAGCCTTCCCGGTGAGCTGGGTTGCCAGTTCACCACGGATGACAGGGAGGTTTTACTGATTGCCATGGGCAATGTGGGGTCGTCCGATGCAGCGCAGGGGGTGGTCAAGGTCGCCGGTTATGTGGAGCGCGTGTCGGCACCTGGTGGTTTTAATGGCATTACGGAGTCTCCAACCTTCAATGGCAAGGGCAAGACCGTCCACATTGAGGTCACCGGTGATCCCTCTGAAGGCGGGGAGTCGCCGCCAAGGCCGGCGATGTTAACGTATGACCGGGCCGACGGCGCTCAGCGTGACTGGCAGGGCGAGTGGCGTTGCGGGCCTTAAGGCGCTGGGTGTCAAAGCGAACCGTAGCCGATACTGAGCGGCAAGCGGTAACTTATAATCAGCCAAGCACGGCGATGCCTTGTTCGTTGCGGCTTCGCCTCCACTAACAAGGCTCGCATGCTGCAGCGTTAGATGCGGAGCTTTTCAACTGAGGTGTGTCATGACACAAAAAGTATTGGCATACCCTTTGAAATGGCACTGGTGCTGCTACGTTATCGCTTGGGTTTGATGCTTTTCCAGACCAGCCCAACCAGAGTGATCGCCAATACGGCGAACAGCACGACGGAGCCTGTTGAATCCAGTGCCTGCAGGGTCAGGCCTGAAACGACCAGCCAGAGCGCGGGAATGATGGCGGCGATCCAGAGGGCAAAACCCCGGAGCATGATAAGCGCCAAGCCCAGCGTGGTCACCGCCGTGGGGTCGGCATGAATGCCGAACACTTCCGTCTGGTACCAGGAACCGCCGCTCAGTGGCGCCATCAGCGGCATTAATATCAGGCCGAAGAGGGCGATGGCTATTCCCATCACGACGGGCGGGCTTGTTCGGCTCGGAGTTTTATCCATTCCCCATCCCGTTAGCGCTATCACTACCAGCAGCACGGCCTGGGCGATGAAAGTGTCGCCAGCATAGCCGCCGGCCCAGTTGAGCGCTGCGTAGCGCTGAATGAAAAACGCGACGGCGACAAAGGCCCAGAGCGGGGCGGGTAGCAGGCAGGCGAGTCGCGTGCGGTGTTTAAGCGCCAGTGCCAGGGTGGCGGCGCCCAGGGCGAGGGTCAGTAGATGCAGCGGCCAGAAAGTTTCGCCCATGCGTTCCAACAGGCGAAAGTAAACCTCCGCAGTGAAGGGAATAAAGTCCTGCAGCTGGTAGCTTGTCCACTCGTTCATAGCGACTCGATATAGTCGGTCATCCGCTGCCGGGCGTCGGGCGAGGGCATGGGGGAGTGGCCTGCGCGCATGTTCTCGCGCATGTGCTCGACTTGGGTGGTGGCGGGTATCGCGCAGGTGATCGCTGGGTGGCTGACGATAAACTTCAGCAGGAAGTCCGCCCAGGTTGTGCAGCCGCATTCCTCGTTGGCCCACTCGGGCAATGGCGCGTCACGGCGCTTGAGGTTCTTGATCAGGCTGCCGCCATCGTAAGGCCGATTGGCGATCACACCGATGCCCCGCTCTTCTGCCAGGGGCAGTAGCCGGTTTTCGGCCTCGCGGTGGGTGATGTTGTAGGTGAGCTGAACGAAGTCGATATCCTCTGACGTCATGATCTGCTCGATCTCGCTGTGGCGGCGCCCGTGCGAGGTCGTGATGCCGACATGGCGGATGTTGCCTTCGGCTTTCATCTCCTGCAGCGCTGCCAGGTGCTCGCGCCAGTCAGCCAGGTTGTGTACCTGCACCAGATCGAAGTGCTCCACCTTCCAGCGCTCTTTAAGCTCGGCCACCTGCTCGCGGGTGGAACCACCGGCGGGGCTCCAGACTTTCTCTGTGGCAAACAGGCTTTCGGGCGTGCCCAGCTGCTGCAGGGCATAACCCATCACATCCGGCGCCGAGCCATACATGGGCGAGGAATCGATCAGGCCTCCGCCATGATCGAAGAATGCCTTAACCACTTCGGTACGCGCATCGAGCAACTGCGGGTCGTTGCCGACATTGAACGTTCGCCAAGTGCCCATGCCGATGACAGGCAGCTTTTTGTCAGTGCCCGCAAAGGCCTTCTGGCGCATTTCGCCCTTGTCGGCAAGAAGCGATGCGGTTGGGAGCGTCACGGCGGCGAGCGTGGCGCCGATGAGCTTAAAGCTTTGTCTGCGGGTGATGCGATGCTTGATGCGATAATTCATAGCGGTCGCTCCTTCCGGTTTTTTTGAATCGGCACCGTGGCAGCCAACACCAGCACAAAGCATGTCAGCACAAATACCTTATTCACAAACCAGTTGGTGCGCCAGATCGACCATTCAGGGTCGGCGAGAAAACGGACGAACAGCGTGCAGATGATAAGGATTTCAATGACGGACATGCCTACCGCCAAGGCGCGCGTATAGCGTGGTCGCTCAAGCAGCGCCCAGCCCAGCCAGACGTGCGCCAGCGGCCATAGATCCCAATAGATATAGCGTGCCCAGGGCTCGCCGTATGCCAGCGCGTAACCAATGGGAAACAGGTATTTGATGAACAGCGTCCACGCGGCAAGTATAAACAGCAAGTGGGCGAGAAAGCGGATCCAGGCATTGGGTTGTTGGGCGGGCAGTGACATGACATCGCTCCAGTGCTGGGCCGTTAATGGCTCGTCCTCACACCATCTGCAAAGACAGCTTGCGCGCTGGCGGAGGATAGGCGGCGTCGATCTGTGCCAGATCATCGCCGTCGAGTCTGACATTATCCGCCTCGGCATTCTGCTTGAGGTGATCCAGATTCACGGCCTTAGGAATTGCAATCACGCCGGGGTGGCGCAGTGCCCAGGCGAGGGCGACTTGCGCGGTGGTGGCACTGTGTTTGTCGGCGATGTGTTGCAGGGCAGCGTCATGCAGTAGAGCGCCGCCTTGCCCGATGGGGCAATAGGCCATGAGCGGCATATTTTGCTGTGCTTGCCAGGGCAGCAGGTCGTATTCAATGCCGCGTGCTTCGGGGTTGTAGAGCACCTGATTGGTGGCGCAAGCTGGCGCGTCGAGCTCTGCTAAGTCGTCAAGGTCAAAGTTCGACACACCCCAGCGCAGAATCTTGCCCTGCTCGCGCAGCCGCTCAAACGCTTCCACTGTTTCGCTCAGCGGGTACTGGCCGCGCCAGTGCAGCAGGTAGAGATCGATAGTGTCGGTGCCCAATCGACTCAGGCTGCGCTCGCAGGCGTCTTGAACACCCTTGGTGCTGGCGTTGTGCGGGTAGACCTTGCTGACCAGATACACCTCATCGCGCCGGTCACGGATGGCTTGGCCAACGACTTCTTCAGACCCGCCCTCGGCATACATCTCTGCGGTATCGATCAACGTCATGCCCAGGTCCAGGCCTTCACGCAGCGCCCTGACCTCAGCCTGCCGCTGCCCGGCATTCTCGCCCATATGCCAGGTGCCCTGGCCGATACGGGGTACGCTTTCTCCGCCTAGTTCGATCGTTTGCATATTGCTATCTCCTACTGTATCGCCTGCTGTGGTACTGCTCTGACTGTCCGTCGCAATCGCAGTTCATGAACCAAAAACAGCCCCTTGCGAAAACCTGCTCGTCCTACATTATCAGGCAGTCTATTGATCCGAAAATTCGGCTCTTCGCTATCCGCTTTTGCAACTGCCTGCGAGAAGATGTTTCACAATGCCCGGTAAAAGAGTTCTGCTTGAAGTACCCCCTTTGTTTGCCTAGACACTACTTTGGCGAACAGGCGGCTGAAGGCATTCCACAAACAACACCGGTCGAGTTTCCAGATCTGGGCCACTCACCACAGACCCAGGAGCCCGAACGTTTTCGTGAGGAACTGCTCAAAGGCTTGGCAGACCAGTAACTGCTGTGTCAATTGCTGGTGAAAATAGCTAGACCGTTGCAGTAACTCAAACTTGACAAGCACGAGCGCTTCAAACCAGCTCGTGCTTGTCGCAATGCGCGATATAGCATTGAGCAGGTCGTTGAGGGTATTTATGCAATTCATCGTAAACATTGATGTAAAGGAGATTGGGAAAGCTATCTCTTTCTACGAGAGCGGGCTCGGTTTGCAGCTCATTCGGCGGCTATTTGGCGGTATGGTTGCAGAAATGGGGGGAGGGCCAGCCTCCATTTACCTGATTGAGCAGCCTGATGCGAGCGTTGCTGCCCCAGACACCTCTCTCCAACGTGATTACAAGCGGCACTGGACGCCAGTACATCTGGATTTCATTGTTGAAGATATTGACTCAGCAGTCGAACAGGTCGTTTCGGTGGGTGCTGTCCAGGAAGGAGTAATCAAAACTTTTGATTGGGGGATGCTTGCGACAATGAGCGATCCATTTGGCAATGGGTTTTGCCTACTAGCGTTTGCTGAAGGCGGTTACGATCATATTGAATAATCCTCTGTAAATGGCTACAACCGTCCTGCGTTTCATTGGGCGTCAAGAGATCCGCTGAACCCTGTTTCTAGGACGTTAATATTTAATGCCGATAAACATAGTCGTCCCATATGAAGCAAAGCAAGCGCGATCCATCGCGGAAGACGTGCTTGGCGAGTCGGTTGTGGGTATTTATCTTTTTGGTTCTGCTGTTGCCGGGGGCTTGCAGCGTAACAGCGATGTCGATGTTCTGGTGGCAGTGAACGACTCACCAACCTGTAAGCAGAGGGAGGCTCTGGTTACACAGCTGATGGAGGTCTCTGGCACGATTGGCAATGCACAAGCTACCAGGCCAGTAGAGCTGACGGTCATCACGGTCTCTGATGTTGTACCCCGGCGGTTTCCGCCGCGGGCGGAACTTATATACGGTGAGTGGTTGCGGGATGAGTTCGAGGCTGGGCACATCCCGAAACCAGCCTGTGATCCTGATCTGGCGATTGTGCTGAAAAAGGTGATCGATAACAGCCTGCCGCTATATGGGATCAACGCTGCTGAGGTGTTTGAGCCAGTGCCAATGGCTGATGTCCAAAGAGCGATTCGAAATTCCTTGCCTACGCTGCTGGCAGATACAGCAGGTGATGAACGCAATGTGGTCTTAACCCTGTCTCGCATGTGGTTGACCGCAGCAATGGGTGATATTGCTTCAAAAGATGTGGCAGCAGAGTGGGCAAAGGAACAGCTGGCAAAGGAACACTCGGCTTTATTGGACTACGCTAAGCAAGGTTACCTCGGAAAGGTCGACGACCAATGGCAGAGGAAGTAGGGGGAGTTCCAGGTGCTAATTTGTTCCATGCGGAAATCTATTGAAACGTGCCTTGCCACCCCGCTGCGATAAAAGCGCTGATCCTTACCGAAAGGGAGGCGGCTATGGTGCTACTCAAGCACTGAGTCGGCTATTGGTATCAACCCATAAGTTAGATCTTTCTGCGGAGCGAGAACAAACAGGTTTTAAAGAAGAAGGGCCAAATATGCCAACAACTAACCACCCTTTACCTAAAGTTGTCTCATCTGACGAATGGGAGACGGCACTCAACCGGTTGCTCATTAAAGAAAAAGAACACACCAGGGCACGCGATGCCTTGAGCGCTGAGCGGCGCAAGCTGCCCATGGTGAAAATGAAAAAGCCTTATGTCTTCCAGGGCGATGAGGGCAGCGTGTCATTCCTTGACTTGTTCGCTGGGCGGCGTCAACTGATTGTTTACCATTTCATGTTTCCCCCCGATTGGAAGGCGGGGTGTGATGGGTGCTCGTGGGTGGCCGACGCCATGACGCACCCGGCGCACCTCCATGCACGTGATACCTCGTTGGTCATGATGTCACGCGCTCCGCTAGAGAAAATCAATCAATATAAGACGCGCATGGGCTGGACAATTCCCTGGTACTCCTCTTACGGAAGCGACTTCAACGAGGATGTTGGCGCAACGACAGAGGAGGGCGAAAGGCATGGCGCGAGTGTCTTCCTCCGCGATGGAAACGACATTTATCGCACCTACTTTACCGGTGCCCGTGGCGTCGAATATTTAGGTAGCCACTGGACATACCTGGATTTGACGCCGTTTGGTCGCCAGGAAACCTGGGAGGACTCACCGGAAGGTTGGCCACAGACGAAGCCGTATGTGTGGAACCGCCGCCACGACGAGTATGACGACTGAAATGTGTATGCGAGCTAATCAACCATTGAAGTGAGGTGTTTTTTGCAGATCGTGCATGCGCCTGTCGGAGCGTGCGCTGATCGAATTATGGCGTGTCTCACTGAAGCCTTTTCGACAGTTAAAAATGTCTAAAGAAGAGCTATGACAAAAATAGCTAATGTCCCTGAGCCCCCATGCTATGCGGTTATTTTTAGCAGCCATCGCACTGAGGGAGACAAAGGAGACGCGGAAATGGCTTCTTCGGATTATTGTCGCTTACTGTTTTTCCCGCCGCAATGCCCAGACAGGATGTTCAGCGAGCCGCTCTTCCAGAAACGCCACAAACGCCCGCACCCGAGGTGGCACTAGCTGCCGTTGGGGCATCACCGCGTAGATACCGGTTTCCGTTAACCGGTAATCCGGCAATACCACGCTCAATTGACCGCTGCACAAGTATTCGTGGATGTGCCACACCGAGTGCTGCGCGATGCCCAAGCCGCCGAGAACCGCCTCGGTGAGCATTTCTCCCTGATTGCTGCGTATGCGGCCGCCTACCTGTACCGCCTCGCTTTGCCCTTGTTTGTCGGTGAGATGCCAGATGTCCTGCCGACGCCGATTGCTGGAAAGCACCAGGCATTGGTGATCGACCAGGTCGCTGGGGCGTTGCGGGGTGACGTGGTGGGCCAAGTAGTCGGGAGAGGCACACAATACCCGCTCGTCGTCGGCCAGGCGCCGGGCCACCAGGCTCGAGTCTTCCAGAATGCCGATGCGAATGCCCAGGTCATAGCCTTCGCCGACCAGGTCGACCACCTGATCCGTCAGGCTGACATCCAGGTTCAAGCGGGGGTAGCGGTTAAGGAACTCGGGCAACAGCGGCGAAATGTACTGACGCCCGAAGGAGTGGGGTAGGGTGACGCGCAGGGTGCCGGTGACCTTGTCGGCGCTGCCGCGTAGATTCTGGGTGAGTGCTTCCAGACCCTCCACTAGATCGCGGCCCTGTTCCGCCAGCGCCAGTCCCTCGGGGGTGGGGTGGAGGCGTCGGGTTGTGCGGTGTAGTAGTCGTACATTGAGGCCCTTTTCCAACCGCTGCAGACGTTGGCTGGCCACGGCCACCGAGAGGTCAAGGCTACGGGCGGCGGCGCTGATCGTTCCCAGATCCACCACGCGAAGAAAAAGGGCGATATCGCTAAGACGATCCATGATGGCCTCATTATCAATAAAATCTTGAAAGTTATTGAAGATACTAAAGGTATCAAGGAGGGTGAGGCGGGTCTAGCATTCGTCTCATCACTCCCTGATGGACGTTTTGATAATGACTTCAGCCTCTTCGAGCCCGATCCCTTGGGCACTCTACGCTTTGACCATTGGTGCCTTTGGCATCGGCACTACCGAGTTCGTGATCATGGGCGTGCTGGAGCAAGTGGCCGCCGACCTGGAGGTGAGCATCCGCCAAGCGGGCCTGCTGATCTCCGGCTATGCCCTGGGGGTGTTCGTGGGCGCGCCGTTGCTCACCATTGCTAGTGCCCGCTGGCCTCGCAAGAAGGTGCTTGTGGCGTTGATGGTTATTTTTACCCTCGGCAACCTAGCCTGCGCGCTGGCTCCGAACTACTCGGTGTTGATGGTTGCCCGGGTGGTGACCTCCCTAGCACACGGCACTTTTTTCGGCGTTGGTTCGGTGGTCGCCACCAGTCTGGTGGCGCCGGACAAACGGGCCGGTGCCATCGCCATCATGTTCACTGGCCTGACCGTGGCGACGCTGCTGGGCGTGCCCGCCGGTGCCTGGTTGGGGCACGAATATGGCTGGCGCACCACCTTCTGGGCGGTCACCGGCGTGGGCGTGCTGGCGACCCTGGTGATTACTCTCATGGTGCCCCACGAGAGTGGTGGCGGCGAGGAAATGGGCTGGCGCGACAGTCTGGCGGTGATCGGCCGACCGACAGTGGTGTTGGGGCTGCTGATGACGGTGCTCGGCTTTGCCGGGGTGTTCACTGTGTTCACCTATATCCAGCCGATGCTGACGGGCATCGCCGGTTTCTCCCAGGATGTGGTGTCGCTGATTCTGCTGGTATTCGGCGTCGGCATGATCATCGGTAACCTGCTCGGCGGACGTCTCGCGGATCGTGGGCTGGCACCGGCCCTGATAATCACATTGGCAGTGCTGGCGGCGGTGCTGGGCCTGTTTCCTTTTGCGCTCGGCTATCAGTGGACAACGGTGGTCTTCGTCGGCCTGCTGGGCATGGCCGGTTTCGCGACGGTGGCGCCCTTGCAACTGTGGGTACTTAACCGGGCGGAAGGCGCGGCCAGCCTGGCGTCCAGCTTCAATATCGGTGCGTTCAATCTGGGCAATGCCATTGGTGCGGGCTTGGGCGGTGTGGTGATCGAGCGCAGCGGCAGCTTTACCGCCGTGCCTGGCGCCGCCGCACTGGTTGCTCTTACCGGGCTGGCGGTGGCCGTTTGGGCAATCAAGCGAGAGCATGGCGAGTCCATTGGGCCCGCCCCGGCAATTTCCTGCGAACAGGAGTGAGTGTGATGGAATATCGTTATCTAGGGCGGTCTGGTTTCAAAGTGCCTGCATTGGGGTTTGGAGCTGGCACCTTTGGTGGCAAGGGGCCGCTGTTCAGTGCCTGGGGCAATACCGATGTTGAGCAAGCGAAGCGGCTGATCGATATATGTCTGGACGCTGGGGTCAATCTGTTCGACTCCGCTGATGTTTATTCCGACGGTGCATCGGAAGCGATCCTTGGTGCGGCGATCAAAGGCCGTCGTGACCGGGTGATCGTGTCCACGAAACTGTCACTACGCAGCGGGGAGGACGCCAATGACGTGGGAAGCTCTCGACACCACTTGATCCGCGCCACCGAGCGCGCACTAAAAAGGCTGGGAACCGATTATATCGATGTGTTGCAACTGCATCACTTCGATGCCATGACCCCGGTGGAGGAGGTGATGTCCGCACTGGATGATCTGGTGCGGGCAGGCAAAGTTCGCTTCCTTGGGGCGTCCAATTTCTCTGGTTGGCAGTTGATGAAGTCCCAGAGCGTTGCCGAGCGTTATGGCTATGCGCGCTTCGTGGCGAACCAGACGTATTACTCCCTGGTGGGCAGGGATTACGAGTGGGAGCTGATGCCATTGGGGCAGGATCAAGGCCTGGGCGCTCTGGTGTGGAGCCCGCTGGGCTGGGGCCGCCTGACCGGTAAGATTCGTCGCGGCCAACCACTGCCCGCCGGGAGCCGTCTTCACGAGACCGAAGGGTTCGCGCCGCCGGTGCCGAACGAAAGACTGTACCGGGTACTGGACGTGCTATTCGAGATCGCTGACGAAGTCGGCAAGAGCGTGCCCCAGGTAGCGATTAACTGGTTGCTGCGCCGTCCTACGGTGTCATCGGTTTTGGTTGGTGCCCGGGACGAAACCCAGTTACGGCAGAATCTCGGTGCGGTTGGCTGGCGCCTTGACGAGTCTCAGGTTGCACGATTAGACGTGGCGAGCGCGGTAACGCCACCTTACCCCTATTATCCCTATTGGAACGGCCAGTTTGCCGAGCGTAATCCACCCCTGGTATGACTGAAATTCACTGAAACCGAGAAAAGGGGGCTCAGGCGCCCCGCCCGAGCATTGATATGCCATGAATGCTTTGGTATTTCAAAAAACACGATGTTTGGGAGTCTTTAAGAGCATAGTCAGCGTAGTCACAGTGATAGCTTTCCACTGTGGCCCAGATCCACGGCGAAACTACGCGTATTAGTCGCATTGGAATTCGCTCAAGCGGTGACTCATCGCCGACGCCATAGCTTTTCAATACGTCGTATCATTGCCTGAATGACCAGTCGCCGAGCCTCGTTCTGATCCAGCTGAACACGCTCAAGATCAATGCCTCCCCGGCCATCGCGATATCTGGAAGGGATGCTTTCCTTGAGCGAATCGTCGGCACTTCCTTTTGGCATGCCATCTTTATCGCCGCAGGGTAACGAGACGTGGCGTTGCAAGTTCTGCTCTTTTCTTGAGTTCAACATGTTCCTGACCTCTATTGCGTCGTCCCAGGTGACGGGATGAAAGCGTGGTTTCATAGGTTCAGGTTCATGCTAATCTTGTTCTAAACTGCAAGGTATTCCATAAAAGCGAGCATTAACTTTGCAAAAACGAACAGGCAAGAATCTCCGGCAACCTCCTGCCATTCCACAGAATACAAGGAGCCATCTGGCCTGGAATGACTTTGAGGTTGTCCTGGCAATAGCGAATGCAGGCTCTTTGTCTGGTGCTTCACGCGCTCTGGGCGTCAGTCACGCCACGGTTTTCCGACGGCTGGGTGATATCGAACAGCGTCTGGGGGTGTCTCTTTTTGAAAGAAGTCGAACCGGCTACCGGCCAACGCTTGCTGGAGAAGAGCTCGCCGACACCGCCAAAATAATGGATGAAGCAGCCTTGGCCGCCGAACGTAAAGTCGCCGGGCGCGACTTGGCGCCTAGTGGGGAAATCTGGACTACCACTACGGACTCTTTGTTGATGGGACTGCTCTCGCCTTTGTTCACGCAATTTCAGCACAAATACCCAGGCATCTTGCTGGACGTCGCCGTATCCAACCAGTTGTTCAACCTGACACGCAGAGAAGCTGACGTCGCCATCCGTCCGTCCAACGCTCCTCCTGGAGACCTGATTGGGCGACCGCTGACCGCTATTGGACAAGCTGTCTACGGACACCGAAGCTTTAGTCTGACACCGGGGGCTTCCGTCAAGGCTCTTGCTAGCCAACCTTGGATTGGTACCGGCTCACGACTGCAGGATTCAGCACTGGATCAGTGGATGGACTATAATGCGCTGAAAACGGCCTGTGTCTATCGTGTCGATACTCTGGTCAATATACTCAGCGCTGTTCGCTCCGGTATGGGGTTGGCCGTTCTGCCCTGCTATCTTGCTGACGAAGACCCAGACATTATCCAGCTCACTGAGCCCATACCCGAGTTGGAATATGGCTTGTGGTTTCTAATGCACCCGGATCTACGTGGCGTAGTGAGGATTCATGCGTTTATGGACTTTCTGACAGAAGCTGTTCGTGCACAGAAACAACGCCTGGCCGGGCCGCCATTACGCTAGCTTGGTTCGCTAATGCAGTACATGGACTGCCCCTGGATTTTACGCAGGTCGCGAAGGAAACATTCAGGAGAGACAAGCGGATTAATAGCCAGATTTCATGCTTAGCCTCTGATCGCCAGCGTTCTGCATAAGCATGCTAGGCAGTACAGCGACCATGCGTCATTACTGTTCTGCCCAAGGAGAGCCTATGAATCTTCTATTCATCTGCAGTGAAAATAGGCTACGCAGCCCGACGGCTGAACGTGTCTTTTCAGCTTATCCCGGTATTCAAGCAATCGGCGCTGGCACGGGTTCGAGTGCTAAAACCCCAGTTTCCTGGGGCTTGATTGAGTGGGCTGACATTGTCCTAGTGATGGAAAAGAGCCATCGGGATGAGGTCGCCAAGACGTACAAGGAATTGCTGAAGGGGAAGCGGCTAGTCTGTCTGGATATTCCTGACCACTATGAGTTAATGCAGCCCGAACTCATTCAATTACTCAAGGAAAGGGTTCCAAAGTATGTGCGATTAGCGACAGTCGAAAAATAGCTAGATTAGCCACAGGGACCACTACCCTGGCAGCTAACCTTACGATCAGCTCGGGTAAAGGTTGAGCTACTACAGCATCTAGACAGTCAACGCCAAGTTGAGTGCCAAGGGGCGCCGTCGGTGGCCTAGCCGTCACGTAGACTGGCGTCAGATACCCCCCGCGCTAGTGATTCTTTTCCAGCCCTAAATAATGCTCTATGCCTGTTATCTGATCTTCCGCGTGGTGGTTGACGTAGAGCACGGTGGTTTCTGAGCCTTGGCAGATTTTTTCGATCAGGGCGAGGACGAGTTGGCGGTTTATGTCGTCCAGGCCAAGGCAAGGTTCATCTAGAATCAACAGGGGCGGATGTTTGACCATGGCGCGGGCAATGAGCAGCAGACGCTGGTCGCCGTACGAGAGTTTGTTAAACGGCTGGTCGGCGCGATCTTGCATGCCCAGTAGTTCGAGCCATTGGTCGGCAATTTTTTTCTGGCTGTCGGTGGACTTGGTGTACATGCCGATGCTGTCGTAGAAGCCGGAAATAATCACATTTTTGCAGCTGGTGCTAACGCGGTATTCCCACTGCAGGTTAGTGGATACATAGCCGATAAACTGTTTAATCTGCCAGATGCTTTCGCCGTTACCGCGCTGGAAACCAAACACGAAAATATCGTTGGTATAGCACTGCGGATGGTCGCCGGTGATCAACGATAAAACGCAGGTTTTGCCGCTACCGTTAGGCCCACTCAGTTGCCAATGCTGGCCCCGTTCTATCGTCCAATCGAGCTTATCGACAATCACGGTGTCGCCGTATTGGATGGTCGCTTGCGTTAGTTTTACTAATGGCTGGCTCGGGTCAAGAGCGGGGAGCTTATTGGTGGGGTCGGCCTCTGGCACGCTTAGGTCAGTGGTTTTCAAATGCAGTAATTGGTAGAGCTCATTGAAGGCGGTGTCGTCCTGACGGTCTACCGTGAGCTTCAAGCGGCCTATGTCGCCACTCTGTTTATCCCCACGCTCTTTATCCTCACGTTCTTTATCTAAGTAGGCCACATGGGTGATGAAGTCGGGCATTTCATCAAAGCGATTCAACACCATGACCATGGGAACGGTGTCGATGAGAGAGGCTAGATGTGCTTGCAGCATGGCGAGGGTGTCTACATCCAAGCCATCGAACGGCTCGTCTAAAATGAGTAAATCAGGCTTGTTGGCCAGTGCGCGAATCAGCATGACTTTGCGGGTTTCACCGGTGGAAAGCTTGCGAAACGCGCGCTCAAGCAGCTTGCTTAGGCCAAACTTTTCGACCAAGGCTTGGGCGAGTTCAGCTTCTTGGCAGTGGTCGAAAATCATTTCGCTGACAGGGGTGCCGAGTGAAATGACGTCCATAATGTCGGCGTCGTCTTTCTTCAACTCTTGGGCGATGAGCTCTGCCTGAGCTTCAAAAGAGACGATTTCCACGTTGTTGGGAAGGCCTTGAATGCTTCCGCTCTGGATATCGCCAATGCCCGCGAGCGCAGCCGCTAGGGCGGATTTACCCGCGCCATTGGGGCCAGTGATAACCCAATGTTGTTCTGGCGTAATGGTCCAATCAATCTCGCTTAGTGTGAAACGATCTTCAAAGCTGACCGTTGCTTTTGATAGGCGAATATTGTCTAGGCGGGTTAACGAATCCATTACTCTCTTCCTTACGCTGTTCGAGGAACCAAAAAAGCCGAGCATATCGTGATGATATCTCGGCTTTTTTTGCGGCTTAAACGTCTATCGGTTAATCAGGCGATTAAACGATTTTTTTCATGTCAGCCATGTAGCCGCGAAGGACCGAGCCCACGGCTTCTACGGGGTGTGAACGAAGGGCGGTGTTAACTTCGATCAGGCGTGCGTTATCAACGCCGTTGTCGTCTAGCGAAAGCCCTTTACCGATCACATCGGATTTGATGCCTTTCATAAAGCCTGCCAACAGCGGTACGCAGGCATGGTTGTAAAGGTAGCAACCGTATTCCGCGGTATCCGAGATAGTCGCGTTCATTTCGTACAATTTCTTACGCGCGATGGTGTTCGCGATAAGTGGCGTTTCGTGTAGCGACTCGTAGTAAGCCGATTCAGCGATGATGCCCGCTGCTGTCATGGTTTCGAAAGCAAGCTCAACGCCGGCTTTCACCATAGCGACCATCAAAATGCCGTTGTCGAAGAACTCTTGCTCAGAGATTTCTACATCGCCAGCGGGTGTTTTTTCGAAATTCGTTTCAGCCGTTTCGGCACGCCATTTTAGAAGGTTCGCATCATCGTTCGCCCAGTCTTCCATCATCGTTTTAGAGAAGTGGCCACTCATGATGTCGTCTTGGTGCTTGTTGTACAGCGGACGCATGATGTCTTTTAGCTCTTCAGAAAGATCGAACGCTTTGATCTTCGCTGGGTTAGAAAGACGATCTAGCATGTTCGTCACGCCGCCGTACTTCAGCGCTTCGGTGACTGTTTCCCAGCCGTATTGAATCAAACGTGAGGCGTAACCTGGGTCGATACCTTCTTCGATCATCTTGTCGAAGCAAAGCAGGGAGCCCGTTTGCAGCATGCCGCAAAGGATCGTTTGCTCGCCCATCAGGTCGGATTTAACTTCCGCGATGAAAGAGGACATCAGCACGCCCGCTTTATGGCCGCCAGTACCGACCGCGTAGGCTTTGGCGAGCGCAAGGCCTTCGCCTTTGGGGTCGTTGTCTTCGTGAACAGCGATCAAGGTGGGAACACCGAAACCACGCACGTATTCAGCGCGAACTTCAGAGCCAGGGCACTTCGGTGCCACCATGATGACGGTTAAGTCGTCGCGAATTTTCATGCCTTCTTCTACGATGTTGAAACCGTGAGAGTAAGACAGGCAGGCGCCTTCCTTCATGAGCGGCATCACCGTGTTCACTACTGAGGTGTGCTGCTTATCAGGGGTGAGGTTCAAAACAACGTCTGCAGTTGGGATCAACTCTTCGTAAGTACCCACCACAAAACCGTTTTCAGAGGCGTTTTTCCAGGACTGGCGCTTTTGCTCAATGGCTTCAGGACGCAGTGCATAAGAAACATCTAGGCCGCTGTCACGGAGGTTCAAACCTTGGTTAAGGCCTTGTGCGCCACAGCCGATAACCACCATTTTTTTGCCTTTTAGCGCTTCGACGCCATCAGCAAACTCAGCGGTGTGCATGAAGCGGCATTGCGCTAGCTGAGCCAATTGCTCGCGTAGCGGTAACGTATTGAAATAGTTAGCCATCGTTAGCATCCTAATTTTATGATCAATGTGTCGGTGTAAGGTACACCGATATTAAAAAGGTGACACCGTCGCTAGGGGGAAACGCTAGCGCCATGTCAGTAAGAGCATGTGATGAGAGGTAATGTATAGAAGAGTGACTCTTTCTTAAATTGATATATTTGCAATAACACGTCCCATTTTTCGCAACTGTCGGTTAGTATTCGGACATCGCCACAAGCGCAGTCGCGGAGCGTCGGTCTTATTATGAATATTAAACTTTTAAAACAATTCCTTGCCCTGGCAGAAACGCTGCATTTCGGACGCGCCAGCGATGAGTGTCATATCAGCATTTCTGCGCTGTCGCGCAACATTCGTCATTTAGAAGACGAGCTGGGTGTACCGCTGTTTAATCGCGACAATCGGACTGTGGCATTGACCCAGGAAGGCCAGAAATTTCTTAAATACGCGCGCGATACCAGCAGCCAGTGGAACTTGATCCGCCATGAGTTAACTGACAACTCTGATCAATTAAGCGGTGAAATCAGCTTGTACGGTTCAGTCACCGCGAGCTACAGTTTCCTGTACGAGCTGCTGCGCCGCTTTCGTATCGCCTATCCTGCGATTGAAATAAAGCTGCGCACGGGGGATCCAGAACACGCGATTGCGCATGTTCTGGACGGTAAAGAAGACCTCAGCATCGCGGCACGCCCCGCAAACTTACCTCGCGGGTTAGCATTCAAGCCCATTGCCACGTCACCTTTGTTATTTATCGCACCACTTGAGCAGCAAGTACCAAATATTCCCACGACTTCGCCAACCGCAACCGAAGAGTGGGCGAATATCCCGATGATTTTATCTGAAAGCGGTGTCTCAAGAACGCGCGTGGACGAATGGTTTCACCAACGCGATATTGCCCCGCGCATTTATGCACAGGTCACGGGAAATGAGGCGATTGTAAGTATGGTGAGCTTGGGCTTCGGCATTGGCGTAGTGCCAAAAATTGTGCTCGATAACAGCCCATTGATGGATCGTATCCGGGTGCTTGATGTGAAGCCTGAGCTGGAACCCTACGATATTGGTTTGTTTACCTTAAAGAAAAACTTAAAAAACCCGCTGGTCGATGCATTTTGGAGCTTGATGTAGGCCTGTAAGCCACGGCAGTCCTTTGCCGCACCTATTTGCCTTACCACTGTTCATTTATGAATAGCTACGTCACACCAGCTCGAGCTTATCGCCTCGTGCAACGTCAATATCTGTTGTCTGCGAAAATCTATCGAGGCGTGTCTTGGTGTTTAGCAGTTAGTAAGACCTGACGATAAGGTCAAATATTGTTGAAAAATACTTGCTCATCGCGCTGTTTATGGCGGGCACCACTGTGAATAAGAAAATACATCAGAGCTTGTCGATTTCGCTCACTCTCGAACGACTAGGTAATAGTTTGGCCATTGGTCTGCTGCCTCGCTTTGAGCAGCAGCTTTCGTGAGGGAGTTGATGATGATTACTATGTATGGATTTGGAAAAGTAACGCCACAGGTAATTGGGATTACAAGGGATTTACGTGTGCTGTGGGCGCTGGAAGAGTGCGAATTGCCTCATCAGGTTCATGGGCTCGATGACTTTGCTGGGGAACTACATGGCGCTGATTATTTGGCAATCAATCCATTTGGTAAAGTGCCAGCTATCGATCATAACGGCGTTATTATTTTCGAATCAGGCGCCATTGTTATCTACTTGGCGGAACAATCAGGAAGGCTTCTGCCGACGAGCGAACCCGAGCGCATCAAAGCGCTGCAATGGACGTTTGCTGCACTGGATACAGTTGAACCACCCATGACCCAAATTGCGGTGATTGACTTGTTTGAAGCAGATGCAGAGTGGGCAAAACTGCGACGTCCGGCGCTCGTGGAGATGGCTAAGGACTACCTTGAGGTCATCGATGATGTGCTCACCGGCAAGCATTATTTGCTTGGCGACCAGTTCACCTACCCAGACATTCTAATGGTTGCTGCATTAAGCCAGGTACAGCATACAAACCTTCTAGATATGTTCCCTAATGTGACTACCTACTTAACGCGCTGCCACGATCGGCCAGCGTGGCATAAATGCCTCAATGCGTACAGTCGTCGCTTGGCAGGGTAAGTAGTCTTCACCGTCTTGGCCAAGTTTGTCAGTACTGGCACGACTCGAAGTTGTTCATGGAATACATAGGAGAGTGAGGTAATGGCAACCACTAAATAGCCGCTACCAAGTATCGTATCTTCAAAAAGGCAGGGGATGGTTGGTCAGACCCTTCTCGTTAAAGGTGGCTACAACCACGGCAGTCCTTTGCCGCACTTATTTCCCTTACCACTGTTCATCTATAAATAGCTACTTCACACCAGCTCGCGCTTATCGCGTCGTGCAACGCGAATGTCTTTTACGGTGGCTACGCCGATGATCGCAAAAATGGCGAGTGATATTAGTGGCCAGATCAGAACATATAACGCCAATATAAAGGTTTGCATATTCTTTCCTTTTGTCTGACTGGTGCGCTATAGCGCACCAGTGGTTTAACGGATTTCGGCTTATCTCACAGGGCTTCTCTTAAAGGGCTTAGCTCTGGCTAGCCGTCTTGGCCGGATCGTAGTTGATCACTTTCTGATCGATCTGCGAGAAGTCGAACTTGCTGGAACTCATCAGGCTGACGCCGATACAGACAATGGTGCTGACGCCGTAAGCCATTAAGGAAGCCAGGAGCACGGTGTAGTCCCGCAGGAATCCGACGCAAAAGTAGGCCAGCACAATGGCGCTGAGTGCGCCGAAGATCACCCCGACCCTGCGCCCGCAGAACCCAAAGGCCATCAGGCCGAGCACCACACCACCACCTACGGCGGCGAGTAATTCGAATAGCCCGCCGACAACGCCGACCAAGGGCATCAGCTCAAAGCGTGCGACGCAGAACATCACCAAGCCCGCGATCACCGCCGAGGTGAAGGCTGTATTAGTAACGCGATCCCAGAAACAGCTGGCGATGACCGGGAACACAATTGCACCCCACAGTGCGCCAACGAAGACCAGCATGATCAGAATATCCATCGAGAAGCTGGCGAGAATCACCCCGATCAGCGTCGCGACGATCATGGTTAGCCTGCCGATAAACAGCATTTTGGTCGGGTCAGGCTTGTGTTTGGCGATGTTCTTGCCGTACACATCGGCCATCACTATCGCGGACATGGCGGAGAGATCCGAGTCAGCGGTAGAGGAGAGTGAACCGATCACCAGGATAAAGAACAGCCCGATAAACACCGGCGAGAGGTACATTGAAACCATCTGAGGAATCAGGTTGTTCATGTCACCATCAATCGGCTCCATGCCGGTCATCAATGCCATCAAGCCGATCATGCCAAGGCCAATGACAATGGCACCATAACCAATGGTCGCAGTGATAAAGGTTGGTTTGATATGGTCTTCACGCACGGCGAATAGGCGTTGGGAAATGGTCTGGTTGCCGATGGCGTATGCCAGCACCGCTACAAAGAAGGGCGCACCTTGATTGAGGATCGCGTCCATCGAGAACAGATTGGCTTGTTCTGGCGTAAGGAGGCTCATGCCATCTGACAGCGTTCCCGGGCCGCCGAGAGCAAACATTACCGCTGGAATAATCAGGATGGCCACGGCCATCATCGCCATTAGCTGGGCGAAATCCGTCAGCACCGAGGCGCGGAAACCTGACCACAGCGTGTAGGAGAGAACCCCGGCCCCGGCAATCACCACACCGGCCTGGAATGAGAGGGGGGAAAGCACCGAGACCAGCGCGCCAGAAGCGGTGAAGTTAACCATCAGGCTGATGATACTGCCCAGGATGTTAGAAGAAGCAAGTATCAGTTGGCTGGAAGAGCCGTGCCGGGCATGGATAAGCTCACCCAGGGTGTGGGCGTTGGGCGCCAGTTTGCGAAAGCGGCGGCCAAAGGGGTAGATGAACAGGATCATCAGTGCGCCCCACAGCCCGTAATGCAAGGGGCCGGAAATGCCGTAGGTATAGCCCGAGGTAGCGGCGCCGTAGAACGAGGCCGCCCAGATCCAGGTCGCGGTCATGCTGGCAGCGCCAAGGCCAAAGCCAATCTGGTGATTGGAGACCATAAAGGCGTCGGTATTCTCCTTTTTCTTCTTAATCAGCAGGGTGAGCAGGTAAGTGCCGCCGTAAAAAGCCACCAGTAAAGCGAGCACAGTCAGGGTCGAGAATTGATAGAAATTTTCTTCGTTCATTGAATACCCATAGGCTTTGCAGCCCTAGCATCCTAAATAGCAACCACAGTTCCCTTGACGGAGTGGCCGCGACAGGACGTAAGCAAAAAACAGAACATCTTTCTAGGTATGTCTGTAGCGAGATGAGACTGCGGTTGGCAGCCTGGTAGAGCAAATGTCAGGCGTTGGAAGCGCCTTAAATAGAGGGGCCGGATCAAATGCGCGCAGAAAGCTGCAACAAAGCGCTGAGAGGATCGTCCGGATGGCTACCCTACGCCTTTAAGCGTGAACAGTACAGGTGGATGCCCGCTGCGCCAGAAATCGGAAGGCGAATTGGGTATGCTGTGCGCTTAAAAGGCGTAGGCATGTTCAGTACTCGTGTACCAGCGAAATGTAGCAAGTTTCGGGTCGGCGCCAGGTAAGCAGCTTCTTATTATCCTCGCTGTTGATGGGGAGGTCTCCCTATCTCTGAACAGTGATGGAGATTACAAAGATGGGTGCACTCGAAAATAAAGTTGCCATTGTTACTGGTGCCAGCGCAGGCATTGGAAGAGCGACTGCCCGGCTTTTCGCTAAGGAGGGGGCTACTGTAGTGGTAGCGGCCAGGAGAGAGGCAGAGCTGGATGCGTTGGTCGACGCTATAAAAGAGGAGGGTGGCCAAGCGTTAGCGGTTGCTGGCGACGTCGGTGATGAGTATTTCGCCAGAAAGCTCGTTGACGAGACGCTCGCGAGGTTTGGTCAATTGGACGCAGCATTTAACCACGCAGGCATTTTAGGCGCGATGGGGCCGGTGCCCGAGATGTCATTGACCGATTGCGGAGTATCAATCAATCGCGTCTGAAGATAGGGCCTCTCTCTGACTATAATCAGGATTAGGGGGCCATGAGCTATGCAGCAGCACCATGCCACAGGCAGCCCGCTCTGGAGGAGAAGCTGCCCCTTTTGCTTGGAGTGCTGTTAATTGCCACATTAAAAATAGGACACAAAGAGCTATGACATCTCAGTTTAAAGCAACGCTTCTTCGTCCGGCCAAGCAGGATAGCGATAATTCATGGGCTTTTGTCTTGCTGCCCAAAAGCGTGAGTGAGAAGCTCCCACGGCGAGGCAGGACAACGGTAGAGGGCACCCTCAATACTTATGCCTTCCAGGCTACTCTTGAACCGGACGGCCAATTGAGCCATTGGTTGCGGGTAAGTAAAGAGCTGCTTGAATCGGCAGGCGTTAACAGTGGCGACGATGTCACCTTTGAGATTACGCCCGTAGAGCAGGAGCCTGAACCCGAGGTTCCCGCTGATTTGCAGGACGCCCTTGCAGCGTCTCCAGAAGCTCAAGCTGTTTGGAGCGATACCACGACGATTGCTCGCCTGGACTGGATTCATTGGATTACGTCCGCCAAGCAGTCCAAGACCCGAGCGAAGCGGATTCTCGATGCTTGCGACATGCTTGCTTCTGGAAAGCGCCGCGTTTGCTGCTTCGATCCATCTGGCTATTACAGTAAAGCGTTTAGCCCACCTAAAACGGCAGGTTAGCGTTGCAGCCTCTGTATTGCTGTTCAAGATTAATAGCTTTTAAGCAGGGCAGCGCATATTGCACTGCCCAGCAACTGCTTAAAAATTTATTCTTTGCTAGCCAAGTCAGTTGCTAGCAATCCGGCATTTTTAAGCGCATTGGCAACTGATTTCTGATGCCTTTCGTCCCCAAATTCTTGGTACTCTGACGTTATTTCATAAAATGACTCGACACCCAAGTACCTGCCCAATGTTTTTACATGCGGCCCGAGATGATTCATATGCTCACGCTCACCTCCTGGACCAAACCCAAACTCTCCGCATGAGGTCACTAAAATAAGTGTTTTTCCAGACAAAATTGGCTCTATAGGATGGTCACCACGAGACAAGTCAAAGCTAAATGTTTTATTTATGCGCATTACTTGATCGAACCACGCTTTAAGAGGGGCGGGCATGCCGTAGTTGTACATAGGTGATGATATTAAGATGACATCCGCTTGAGATAGCTCACCAAATAGCTGATCTGATAAAGCCAGTTTTTCGCGTTGCTCAGAACTTTTTCGGTCATCCGGAGTAAACACAGCGCCTATCCAGTCTTGGTCAATGAAAGCTGGTGGATTTAAGCCAATATCACGATAAATGTAATTATCTGTACTTTTAGCAGACCTCCATTTATCAACAAACTGCATAGCAATGCGCTTTGATATTGAGTTGTGGTCGGGGTTTGGGTTGGACGTCTTGCGTACGCTGGCATCTATATGAAGTAATGTGTGCATAGTGGGCTCGACTGATAGTGATGTGGAGTGGCTATGCTGCCTTTTTGCCAATACTGCGACAAATGAATAAACTGGCTCGATAGATGAGTAAAACTTACCTAGTGAGAAACGGGTTTGAGTCCAAAATGGGGGCTGGCGGTGAATGCTTCATTGCAAGCGATTAAGGTGTTTGAAGCAGCAGCTCGGCTGAGGAGCTTTAAAGATGCCGCTGAGGAGCTGTCGATAACGCCAGCAGGTGTGTCGCACCACATCAGCAACCTTGAGAGTAGGTTGGGAGTGCGGCTGTTTAACCGAAAAAACCGGAAAGTGATATTAACTTCAGAGGGGCACCAGCTCGCTGAGGCAACAACAGCAGGTCTGCAGAGAATTCAGACTGCGCTAGATAATATAAAGTCAGGGGCATCACGACTGAATGTTGATACCACTTCATCCTTTGCTGCCCTGGTATTAATTCCATTATTACATGATTTCAATAAAACCAATCAAAATATTGATGTTGAAATATCAACAGGTGAAGTGGTGGCATCTAAAATTAATGCCCTCTCTATCCGTTTGGGAGACGTAACCCGTGTTGATGAGTCAAGCTTATTGAAAAAAGAACGTTTTAACGTATATGGAGACTCTTCTTTTATTAACTCCATTACAGCGGATAAGCCTCCTATTGTCTATCTGACTAAGTGGAAGAATAGTAAGTTGCCGGATTCACCTTGGGCAAGCTGGTTAATGAAAAATGAGGGGTCTCTTCCAAACTTTGAAATAAGATATTTTGATCAGGAGCTCTATGGCGTGTATGAAGCTATTGCTGGGAAAGGGCTGGTGTTTTGTTCAGAGACTCTGGTTTCTGATTTTGTGAAAGCTAACACATTGCAGCCAATGTCGTATCAAGGCGTTGATTCAATGCTGTGTTACTAAGTGAATCCGCATAAGTTATGGTGTATAAAGCGAGGCTTA
>TARA_R100001369_G_scaffold21881_4_pt1 | contig 43939 bp, 21 predicted proteins | sample TARA_R100001369 | Tara Oceans TARA_R100001369 (sample SAMEA2621528) | marine metagenome | biome: marine biome (ENVO:00000447); feature: surface water layer (ENVO:00002042); material: "saline water (ENVO:00002010), including plankton (ENVO:xxxxxxxx)" | depth 5 m
AGCGGTAATTTGACCAATACAACAACTGCTCCTGTAACGGTGACTTTTACTCTTACTCCAACAGCAAACTCTTGTACTGGATCTTCAATTACAGCCACGGTTATAGTGAATCCAAAACCAAATGTAGTAGCCACCAATTCTGCTCAAACAATCTGTTCTGGAATTGCAATTACAAGCATAGGGCTTTCTGGAAATGTGGCATCATCTACTTTCAGTTGGACAAGAGATAATACAACTTTAGTAACAGGAATTCCAAATGGAACCGGAAATAATATCAGCGGTAGCTTGACCAATACTACAAATGCTCCTGTAACGGTAACTTTCACCATAACGCCAACAGCAAACTCTTGTCCTGGATCTCCAATTACAGCAACCGTAATAGTGAATCCAACGCCAATCGCTGTAGCTACCAATTCGGCGCAAACAATTTGTTCCGGAAGTGCAATTTCAAGCATAGCGCTTTCTGGAAATGTGACATCATCTACTTTCAGTTGGACAAGAGATAATACAGGAACTGTAACCGGAATAGGTGCCAGCGGAACCGGAAATAATATTGCCGGAAGCTTGACCAATACAACAAATGCTCCTGTAACGGTAACTTTCACCATAACACCAACAGCGAACTCTTGTCCAGGAACTCCTATTACAGCTACTGTTGTAGTGAAACCAACGCCAATTGCATCAGCCACAAATTCGGCGCAAACTATTTGTTCTGGAAGTGCAATTACAAGCATAGCGCTTTCTGGAAATGTGACATCATCTACTTTCAGTTGGACAAGAGATAATACAACTTCAGTTACAGGAATTCCAAATGGAACCGGAAATAATATTACTGGAAGCTTAACCAATACAACAAATGCTCCTGTTACAGTTACTTTCACCATCACACCAACAGCAAACTCTTGTCCTGGATCGCCAATTACAGCAACCATAATAGTGAATCCAACTCCAAATGTATCTCAACCAAGCTCACAAGTGGTTTGCAATAATGCACCAACGGCATCTATAAACTTTATTACAACTAATACAGGTGGAACTTCAACTTATTCGTGGACAAATACTAATCCCTCTATTGGGTTAGCATCCTCTGGAACTGGAAATATTCCTTCCTTTACCGCAACAAATTCAGGAACTAGTCCGGTTACTGCAACAATTGTAGTTACTCCAACTTTTAATAATGGAAGCATTAATTGTTCTGGATCCACAAAAACTTTTACAATAATTGTTAATCCAGATTCAACTATAAGTTTATCATCCCCTGTCGGAACGGATGCTTGTATTAATAATGCAATGACACCCATTAAATATGCAATTGGGGGAGGCGGAACCGGAGCTTCCATCACCTCGGGTACTTTACCTTCAGGTTTAACAGGAGTATATTCTGCAGGTTTTTTTACTATAAGTGGAACTCCAACAGTAATTGGAACTTTTAACTATACTCTGACAACATCAGGAGCCTGCTCTAATGTAGCGTTAAGCGGGGTTATTAAAGTTGATCCATTACCCGTGGGTGGAATATTAACCTTTCAAGGTTTTGGAAGAATAATAGACTTATGTTCTAATCCTGATCCTGGTTATAATGTGCCATTATCTTTATCTGGTGAATCAGGTACTGTAGTAAGATGGAGATATAGACAGAGTTCCGCTACAAGTTGGTCTACTGTTCTAGTTGCTCCAAATAATCAAATTTTTACTGGGAAAACGTTGACTGCCCAAATGATCAAAGATTTACGCCTTAATGAATCAACTATTTTTGAGGTAGAAATTCGTAATGGTTCCTGTAGCCCTAATGTTTTTTCACAAAATGCAACGCTTAGTATCATATCACAAAAGATCGCTCCTACACCTGTAACCATAACACCTGCAGTCTCTTGTGCTGGTGATCTTATCACTCTTACTTCAAGTACCGGATATGGCAATGGAGCTGACGTTACCGGAGGAAGTTTTGATAATGCCAATTCATTGACAAATGAGGGTTGGAGAGTGAGAAGAGATGGTAGTACTACTGACCTTGATTTTCCTGCCAATGGAAATACAACTAGGCCTAACATATGGTCCAACACCAATGATAAACCATTTTATACTGCAAATTTAGATGGGTCCGGAGGCTCTGACCAAATATGGGACTCTGGAGATAAAAAGTTCGCTATTGTAGCAGGAAATAACCCCTCGACCATAGAAACACCAGTTTTTAATACATATGCTATGGAATCTGGATTTATTACTTTTGATCAAGCCTATAATTTAACCGCAGGAAGTTCTATAAGAGTTGAGATTTCTACAGATGGAGGCCTTACCTATCAATCCAAAGCTTTATATGAAATTATTGGAAATGCAGCATCTGGTAAAATAAATAGTTTTGGTACTTCCTCTGATCCCAAGAATAAAATCTCGTTAGATTTAACGGAATATCTAGGACAGGGAAACATAAGAATTAGGTTCCATTTTATAGGGAAATTGGATGGTGACGTTTGGGCTATAGATGCAATAAAACTTCCAGGTGGTCCCTCTGGAGTAACAAGTGTCTGGACTGATTATACCAATCCAACTAGCCCTGTTACTATTGGCTCATCCAGTGTTGTAACGTACACTCCCAAACTTATTGGATGGAATGACTTTGAAATAAGAACAAAATTAACCTTTGACAGTAGCGGTGCAGCTTGCCCAGTAGTGGAAAATTTTAAAACTATTAGAGCTTTTGTCTTTGATAAGTATACTTCTACCGCAACTGCAAATGGCGGAAGTTGTGGATTTGAAAACGTGCAACTTTCAGGAAAAATTCTTAATTCTAAACAAGTAGAAATTACATCCTTTCCTACTCTTGATGGATACATCACAGAATGGAAAGTTACTGGGCCAACAGGTTACACTTTTTTACCATCTCATTTTTCCAATGTAAATGCATCTCTTCAGCCAATAAATGATCCCAATGCTATATTTAATCCAGGTGTGGATGGAACATTTAAACTTACCTGGACTTTAACTCCTACCTTAAAGGATGCTTCAGGTAAATTAATAGAGAATACGGGATGTCCACCTGTATTAAATTTTGTAGATGTGGTAATTAAAAATTGTAATGCCATAGACTTCGATGCTGTAAACGATTATGTGGATATTGGGGATGGGTATACAGGTAATTATAGTATCGAAGCCTGGATAAGACCATTTAAAAGAATAAATGCAGACAATACTGAAACTAATCCAACTATAGGAACAGTAATAAGCACTCCACAATTAAATATTAATATGAGCGATCTTATTATAGCTGGAGTAAAACCAAATGATCGTTGGTATCATATTGCAGTAGATTTAGCAGGTAAATTATATATAGATGGAATTGACAGTGAAAAATCTATTGCCAAAACTTCTCCTGTAACTAGTACAAGAGCATTCATCGGAGCAAAATGGACTTCCCCTAATCCAACAAATTTTTTCTCCGGATGGATAGAAGAAGTACGAATTTGGAATGGAAATATTTCTCAAGATCAAATTAGATTTCTGATGAATCAGAGGTTACAACCCGGAGCAAATATAGGTGTTGAAGTTCCAATGCTCGCACCCGGATTGGCATATGGAAGTCTTGCAGGATATTATCAATTACTGGCAGATCCTGCAAAAATTTTAAATGGAGGCTATACTATTGATCTTGCTAACTCAGTCGTGAATGGAAAATTAAGAAATATGACTACTTTCCAAGAAAATACTGCTCCGCTGCCTTATACATCTCGCATCGATGGACAAACTTGGGGAACAGACGATACCTGGACGAATTTCAATGTTTGGGATGCTCCTAATTCAAAAGGATTTAATGATACTCCAATAGATTGGAATATTGTAAGAACTTCCCACAATATTACTTCTGGAGGAAAAGACATTACTGTTCTAGGCTTAAAATCTGAAGTTGTTGATAAAAAACTTACTATAGAATCTCCAGGATTTAGCGGCCTTGCAGAAAATAATCCGGGACAAATGATAAGAGTTACACATTATCTTAAACTGGATGGTAATATAGATCTTGTTGGGGAATCTCAATTATTGCAAGATCAAGGAAGTATATTGGAAGAAACAAGTAAGGGATGGTTAGAGCGGGACCAACAAGGAACCTTAAGCAGCTTTAATTACAATTACTGGACCTCGCCTGTAAGTGTTCAAGGAGCAGCAAACAATTCTGGATTTACAATGCGTAGTGTATTGTGGGATGGAACCGATTCTAACAGTCCTATAGCAATAAATTATCAACCGGGATATCCCGCTGCTGATGGAGCGAAAACAAATCCTATTACTAAAAGTGATTACTGGATCTTTAAATTTGATAATCGCACAGCAGATGATTATGATTCTTGGCAACATATAGGAAGTACTGGAAGCTTAAAAACAGGGGAAGGTCACACCATGAAAGGGGTTTCGGGTTTAGGTGGTGTTGCTGCAATTACACAATCACAAAACTATGTTTATAGAGGTAAACCAAATAATGGAAATATTACATTAACTATAGATAAAGAACGTAATTACCTAGTTGGTAATCCATATCCTTCTGCCATAGATTCCAAGAAGTTTATTTTAGATAATCTAAATTCTACAACGGTTAATGGAGCAACTAACATTAAGAATATTTTTGATGGCACACTTTACTTTTGGGATCATTTCTCTGGAGCAACACATGTTTTAAGGGAATATATTGGAGGCTACGCGGTATTAAATTTAACTGGAGGAGCACCAGCAATAGCTACAGATGATAGGATTAATTCTACTGCAGGAGTATCTACAAAAACACCAGAACAATTTATACCAGTTTCACAAGGATTTTTTGTAAATACTGGGACCGAGGAAAATATTTCTGGTGGGGTTTCATTTACGTTGGATGGTGGACCTATAACTTTTAAAAATAGTCAGCGAGTATTCTCTAGAGAAAGTTCCGGGAATTCAATCTTTTTAAAACCTGAGAATATAACAAAAACAGGGAAAGAAGAAACTAAAAGTGTTACTCCAAAAATTCGTATTTCTTTTAAATCTCCCAAAGGATATAATAGACAACTTTTAGTAGGTTCAGATCCAAATACCACAAATGGCTTTGATCTTGGATACGATGCACTAATGATAGAATACAATGTAGAGGATATGTATTGGATCCAGGATAACAACTGGTTAGTAATTCAAGGAGTGCCAGATTTTGGAAAGGAACAAGTCTTACCATTAGGTATACGAATTGAAAAAGCTGGTGATTTTACTATAAAAATAGATACTTTGGAAAACCTGAATGCCGATCATACAATCTATTTAAAGGACAAATTATTAGATACAATACATGACATTAAATCTGGACCTTATAAATCTACTTCTGTAGAAGGAGAGATAACAGATAGATTCCAGTTGATATTCTATAAAGAAAAATCCACTCCAGATCCAGATCCTATTGGTGGCGATCCTGTAGTTGATGTTCCTGTAGATCCAATAATCATTGATGATCTAACGGAAATAAGCCTATTGCATTCCTACACCGAAAACGAAATGATGGTTTTAAATCCTAAAGAGCTGAAGATCTCCGCCATTTATTTATTCGATATGAATGGAAAGTTACTAGAGGTATTTGATGAAATTCCTAGTGAGAAGGAGATTAGATTAAAGGTGAATAATTTTAGTGATGGTATATATGTATTGAAAATGCATACCGACACCCAGATAATTACTAGAAAAATAGTGATCAAGAAGTAATTGTTTTTTTGAATATCAGATAGCTATAAAAAGATAAAAGAATTTATTGAAATGCGGTTGATTAAAAAAATCAACCGCATTTCAATTTTTATATAAATAATACAGGAAAAAGATGCTTCGGCTTAGGAACTATTATTCACAAGAGAAAGGCAGATTGAAGATTTATTTAAAATTATTCCATATTAAAACTAAATTTCATTAAACATAAAAAACTATAATTCAACCTAATAGCTTCTAAAAAAATATAATTGACGGGAAATTCACAAAAATAATATGAATAAAACTCTATTTAAATAAGATTTTTCCTACAATTAGAATAATTTAATTGGATTTAAGTTAAATTTTAATGTAGTTCATCGATTATATAAGTACTTAAACACGTGATATCAAATATTTTAGACTAGCTTTACACTATTCTATTAAAATATTTGGCTTATGGGAAAAATTACTTTAATGGGAAGGACCCCATTATTATTTTTATTTCTATTTGGTTCTTCCCTTCTTTTAAATATAAATGCCAAAACCAATACAGCCAGTATTACAATTTCTGGTACAGTAACTAATGTCTCTTGCAATAATTTAAAGGATGGTTCTATAAATCTTAGCGTTACAGGTGGAACTGCTCCTTATAATTACACATGGACAGGAACTAATACTTTTTCTTCTACTAGTAAGGATATTACTAATCTTTCAATAGGATCCTATACAATTACTGTTACAGATGCGGACAATAACACTCTCTCTTCTACCTATAATGTATTGCAACCAGATGAACTAACAATGCAGGCGGCAACATTTATGCCGGTGAGTTGTAACGGGCAAAGTGACGGAAGCATTACTGCAGGAGCCGTCGCTGGTGGAAATTCTGGATATGAATATTCCATTAACGGCACAACTTTTCAAACAAGCAACACTTTTTCTGAGCTAGTAGGAGGAAATTACACTTTAAGTGTTAGAGATTCAAAAGGATGTACTGCTACAGAAAATGTAAGTATCGCTGAACCTACAATCTTAACAATGCAAGCTGCAACAATGACTTCTGTAACTTGTGCTGGAGCGGCAGATGGGATTATTACAGTTGGAACAGTTGCTGGCGGAAACAATGGATATGAATATTCTATTAATGGCATAAACTTTCAGGCTAGTAATATATTCTCTGGCTTGGCTGGTGGTAATTACACGATTTCTGCTAGGGATACGAAAGCCTGCATAATTACTATGGCTGTTACTATAACAGAACCATCCGTGTTAACAATCCAGAACTCCACCTTTACTCCTGTAACTTGCAATGGTGTTTCAGATGGAACAATTACTGCAGGAACAGTTTCTGGAGGAAATAGTGGATATTCCTATTCAATAAATGGAACTAATTTTCAAACTGGCAAGATCTTTTCTGGATTAGGTGGCGGGTCCTATACTATAACTGTAAAAGACTCAAAAGGTTGTACTGTAACAGAAAACATTTCGGTAACAGAACCTTTAGCTTTAACTATGTCATCTGCTTCGCTAACTCCAACGAGTTGTAATGGAGCATCAGACGGAACAATAACTGCAGGAACAGTTTCTGGCGGTAATACTGGATATGAATATTCTATAAATGGAACTACATTTCAGAGCAGTAATACTTTTACTGGTCTTAGTGGAGGTACTTATACTCTTAGAGTAAGAGATGCAAAAGGTTGTTCAATTTCCGAAGTGATTCAATTAGCAGAGCCTTCAACTTTAACTATGCAAGCTGCTGAAATTTCGAATGTAAAATGTTACGATTCTGGTGACGGTGAAATAATTGCAGGGATTGTTTCTGGTGGAAATGGTGGATATGAATATTCCTTGAATGGTATAAATTTTACTTCCAACAATACGTTTAAAGATCTAAATGTTGGTAGTCATACAATTACTGTAAGAGATGCCAAAGGTTGCACTTCAACAGAAACTGTTACTTTAACCGGGCCGCAGATACTTGAGATGGATCCAGCAACTAAAACCAATATAAGCTGTAATGGTGCATCTAATGCTACTGTAACTGCAGGCGAAGTTAGAGGAGGTACCACAGGATATCAATATTCTATAGATGGTGTTAATTTTGGATCTGAAACCACATTTAAAGTTTTATATGCAGGAATATATACCTTGACGGTTCGAGATCTAAATGGCTGTCAAATAGAAGAAGTAATAGAGATTACCGAGCCAGATCCTTTAACTTCAACTTCTTCTACTTCAACTTCAGCATCATGCGTAGGAAATAACGATGGTAGTATTACTGCAGGCACTGTAACTGGAGGAAATGGTGGATATCTTTATTCAATAGATAACATCAACTTTAACTCTACCGGTATATTTACAAATGTAGCTAAAGGATCTTATACTATTTTCATTAAAGACAGTGTAGGATGTGCAACACAGTCGGATGTGATAGTTGATGCTCCAGAAGCAATGAGTGCTACTATAGCTGTGACTAACGTTAATTGCTTTAGTGGTGCAGATGGAACCTTGACCATATCTAATCCAACCGGTGGCCATGGAAAATATCAATATAGTATAGATGGAACTACTTGGAGTACAAATCCGAAGTTTACATCATTAGGAGCTGGAACCTATACTGTTAAAATTAGAGATCTTGATTATCCAACTTGCCAGAACACTCTAAGTACCAACACGGTTATTTCTAAACCTACTGCAGCGGTGAGTGTACAAGTTGCAACCACACGAACTACTTCTTATGGAACCTCAACAGGAACTGCAACAGCTAACGCTTCTGGAGGAACTCCTGGTTACACCTATGCTTGGACAAGATTAAATGAAACAATTATTCTGCAAACTACTAAAACTGCTAATGGCTTGCCAGCAGGTAATTATGTAGTGACAGTTAAAGATATGAATGGATGTGCTCAAACTGCACAACTAAAGATAATAGAAGCAATAAAAGCACCTATCATCCCAACCTCTATTTGTCCAGTGGATGAAGATGTAATTAGAACATCCTATTTTGAAGTAGAAGATCGAACCGCTATTGGCGGAGTAGGGCCTTATACATATCTCTGGAACTTTGGTGCTGGAGCGACACCTGCAACTGCAACTGGTCCTGGATCGCACACTGTAAAATATTCTTCTACAGGAAACAGAACTATAACAGTTACTGTGACAGATGCTACTGGTATAAGCAAAACAGAATCTATAGTTCAATATGTTGGAGAATGTTTTAAAGATGATTGTGGTTCGAATGATTTTGCTATCAATACTTTTTACATGGCAGATGCTAATGGAAATAAAGTGACAGCTTCAACTTGTGGAGATGGACAACCAAAGTTCCTTTATTTTGATTTGCCTACTCAATCTGATAGGTATTCAATGTATATAGAATACATCTTTTCAATAGAACATGCCGATGGTACTTTTACTCATGTAAACAAAGGTTTATGTTTCTACGAAAATCAGGCAATTCCACTAAAAGTTAAAACCATTCAATTAGATTGGGATTGCGGAGATATTTTAACAGTAGAGAATGTATATATGACTTTCTCTAACAATATTAAATGGAAATGTGGACAAGGACCTAATCCTAAATGTTATTCCACCAATAATAATGAAGTCGTGATCACGCCCCTTTATGCGAGAGCGACCCCTAATGAATTGTTATGTAATGGATCTAATACCGGAATTGTTACCGTAAAAGCTAATGGTGGTCAAGGTCCATATCTATACAGCATTACTAATGGAACTTCTGGATATCAAAGTAGTAATGAATTTTTGAACTTACTCGCAGGAAGTTATACGGTTTGGGTAAAAGACAATGAAGGAACTATCTTTCAAGCGACACCTGTAACTATTAAGCAACCTCTTTCACCCATTACTTTAACAGTAAGTTCTAAAAATCCAATATGTTTTGGTCAAACTGGAGAAGCCACTGTGAATGCGACTGGTGGAACTCCATTTGTTTCTGGGACTGGAGATAATTATTATACTTATTTATGGAATGATGCAAGTGAGCAAACAACAGCAACTGCCACTAACCTTAAAAACGGTGAGTATACTGTTACCGTTATCGATAAAAATGGATGTCAGGCTATAAAAACTGTGAGCATTATAGAACCAGCTCAAATTACTCTTGCCATAGCAGGAGAAGATCAAAAATTTAGTTGTGGATTTAATGGAACTAATCTTACAGGAAACGTTCCAACAGAGGGAACAGGCACTTGGACCATTGTATCGGGCACTGGAGGAAAAATCATTGAACCAACTAATGCTCAATCTTATTTTACGGGAACCGCTGGAAGCTATATTCTAAAATGGACTATTACAAATCAAACCAATACCTGTACTACTAGTGATGAAGTGATCATTTCATTTACTGCAGATTGTAGCACCTTAGATTTTGATGGAATTGATGATCACATTACGATGGGAAACAATTATAATTTAGATTCAGGCAATTTCACAATTGAAGCTTGGGTCAAATTAAATTCAGTAAATGGTCAACGCACAATTGCTTCCAAAAGAGATTCCCAAAATCTTTCAGCTGGAGGTTATGATCTTTCCATTAATAGTGGAGCTCCAACCTTTAAATGGGGAAATTCCACTGTAACATCTTCATTTAAGTTAGATATTCAAAGATGGTATCATGTAGCTGTAATTTTCACCAATGGCCAAGCTAAATTATATGTGGACGGAATTAAAGTAGGAAATGGAAGTGCAAGCAATCCTACAGCAACGACCAGCCCTTTTATCATTGGTGCAATTTTTAGAGGAAATAAACCAGAGAATCCCGTGAATTATTTCCATGGTTGGATAGAAGAAGTAAGAATATGGAAAACTGCACTGCAAGAAGCGCAAATAAGATTCATGATGAATCAGCGGTTAAAAGTAGATGTAACCCCAGTAACTGGAACAGTATTACCATTAATAGTTCCTGGAGATCTTGCCTATTCCAATCTTTCAGGATATTATCAATTAATAGGAAATGAATTAGTTAATGGATTTACTCCAGATAAAGCAAGCACAAAGGCCGATGGCCAGTTAAAGAATATTGAAACCACTCAGGAGAATTCAGCTCCACTTCCTTATGTTTCTAAGACTCCAGGACAATGGAGAGATAAGAATACATGGCAGCGGCCGGATGTTTGGGATGCTCCTAACAGTTTAGGAATTAATGGAGAACCAATTAACTGGAATATTGCCAGAATAGCACATGACATCAATTCTGGAGGAAAGGATATTTACATGCTTGGCTTGATTTCTCAATTCGGGGAGCTTAAGATGGCTAATCCCAATCAAACTTTAGATGAGACGAATTCTGGTCAAGGATTAACAATAACGCATTATTTAGAACTAAATGGGAGTATAGATCTTGTTGGTGAATCCCAATTAGTGCAAACTGAAGGAAGTATTTTAGCACCAAGTAGTGCTGGATTTATAGAACGCGATCAGCAAGGTACTGCAAGTAGCTACAACTATAATTACTGGTCTTCCCCGGTAATAGATCAAGGTACTTCCAACACTACTTACATGATCTCCAAGGTCATGTTGGATGGAACAACTTCTAATAATCCAAAAAATATTTTATTTGGGGATGGGGTAACTTTTGCAGATGGGTCTTATTCTACTCCAAGAAAAATAAGTAATTATTGGCTATGGAAATTTAGAGGTACTGCAGATGAGTATGCTGAATGGCAACATATTGGAGGTAATGGAACTTTGAAAATTGGAGAAGGTTACACTATGAAAGGCACTTCTGGTGATGCTGCTATTGCAGACAGACAGAATTATGTTTACAAAGGAAAACCTAATAACGGAACTATTACATTAAATATAGGTCAGGACCAGAATTATCTTTTGGGAAACCCCTATCCTTCTGCAATTGATGCAAAAAAATTCATCTTAGATAATATTAAGGAAAGTGGTGGAAATAACACAAAAAATATTTTTACGGGAGCCGTTTATTTCTGGGATCACTTTGGAGGTAAAACACATATTTTAAGAGAATATGTTGGTGGTTATGCTACTTATAATCTTATTGGAGGAGTTAAAGCAATTGCTACAGACGATAGAATAAATAGCAATACAAGTGCAGTTGCAAACAAAACTCCTGGGCAATTTATCCCGGTAGGACAGGGCTTCTTTATTAACTCTATGCCAGACCCAGCATTAACAGGAGATATGATAGTAGAGGGTGGTGATGTACAATTTAAAAATAGCCAAAGAGTTTTTGCCCGTGAGGCAGTGGGTAGTTCCCAATTCTTGGCTCAGGAAAAAACGGAGATTGCAAATAAAGAGGCAACTTCCTTAGGCAAGATCCGAATTAACTTTCATTCTCCTAAGGGCTATCAGAGAGAACTATTGGTGGGGATAAACCCAAATGCCACTAATGGTTTTGATCTTGGTTATGATGCCCCTCTAAATGAATATAATGTTGAAGATATGTTCTGGATTATAAACGAACATGAATTTGTAATTCAAGGAGTTGCCAATTTCGACGTAGACCAAGTATTACCAATTGGAATGTTGATAGAGAAAGAAGGTAAAACAACCATAGGATTAAAGTCTCTGGAAAACCTGCCAGAGGATAAAGAAGTTTATATACGTGATAAGTTAAATGACAGTATCCATGATTTTAAGTCCGGTGCCTATGAAATTACCATGGAACCTGGCTATATAATAGATAGATTTTCCCTGATCTTCTTTAAACAAAAAGAACCAAATACTCCTACTCCAGATCCAACAGATGTAGTTGTTGAAGAACCTAAAGATTTTGTACTATCTGTTAAACATGGCTTTAATGATAATGAAATACAGATTTTGAACAGTGAAGAAATGGAGCTAACCCATTTGTATTTATTTAATCTGGATGGTAAATTGCTGGAGGAGCATAAACCGATTTCCAACAGTAAAGAAATTCGAATTGGAATAAAAAATTACCCTTCTGGAGTTTATATTGTAAAACTTGAGGCTGAGAATAAAACAATAACTAAAAAGATTATCATAAGAAATTAACAAGTTTATTCTTACATATTTAAGTTTTAATGAAGGAAAAATCATGTAAAATGCACTAAATATGCATTTTATCCAATATTTTTGCCTTTAAGCAAAACCATTTATAACAAAACTACGTACATTTGGCAACTGTTGTAAACACTTTTGCATGCAAAAAATTACCCTACTGGTTAGAACGTGCTTGTTATTATTAATATCTTTTTGTTCTTCCAACAGCCTCTTGGCTTTTGAAGAATCTGAATTAGAAAACTTCAATTCTAAATCTGAAGGTATCTGTTACATGTTTTTTGAATCTAAAGAAATTGAGCCTTTAGATTTTACAGATTCAGTGCTAAAAACTTTTAATGCATCGAGCTATAAAAATTCTGATGCTAAAAGTTCCACCGCATTTGCACAACCTACAATAACTTTTGCATCACCTGCTATACCGGATATATGTAAAGGAACAACAACTGCTGTTCTATCTTATACGGCAACAACACAAAACCCGTCAAAATATACTATTCTGTTTAGCCCTGATGCAAAAGCTCAAGGATTTACAGATGATATTAAAAATCATACATTCCCTAGTGGTGCTGGAAGTATTTCCATAACCGTCCCTGCCGGTGCAGCTGCTGGTACTTATAATGCAACTTTTTATGTAAGTAATTCAGAAAAGGGGAATGACCGTGCAATAAGTATTACCATAAAAGAAGTTCCAACTGTAAATAAACCTGGTAATCAAACTGTTTGCAACAATACTTCTACAACCAGCATAAATTTTTCCGGAAATAATCTTAGCGGTGTAATTTATAACTGGACCAATAGTAATTCGGCAATTGGATTGGCAACTTCAGGAAGTGGCAATATAGCAGCATTTATAGCTAAGAATACCACTAACTTCCCTATTACAGCAAATATTACAGTTACCCCAACCGCCAATGGATGTGTAGGTGCATCGCAAAATTTTACAATTACAGTAAATCCTACTGCTACAGTAACAAAACCTACAGATATTGTTGCTTGCAACAATGGAAACATATCCGCTATAAATTTCACTGGGAGCAATGTTTCGGGAACCACCTATTCTTGGACAAATACTAATACTTCAATTGGAATTGGCGCATCTGGGAACGGAAATATAGCAGTATTTACCGCCAAGAACACTACCAATGCTCCAATAATTGCAAATATCACAGTAACTCCAACAGCTAATAATTGTGCGGGTACTCCTCAAACTTTTAAGATCACCGTTAATCCTACTGCGTCCTTTACAAAACCAGTAGATATTATTGCTTGTAATAGCAAGCAAATTGCATCTATTATTTTTACTGGAGAAACTGTTTCAGGTTCCACTTATAGTTGGACCAACGATAATGCAAACATTGGATTGGCATTATCTGGAACTGGTAATATAGCCGCTTTTAATGCTACAAATACAACGAATGCTCCAGTTACTGCAAATATAACGGTAACTCCTACCGCGAATTCTTGTGCGGGAACATCGCAAACCTTTAAAATTACAGTTAACCCAACTGTTAGTTTCACAAAACCGGTAGATGTTGTTGCTTGTAACACAAATCAGATCGCCGCAATTAATTTTGGAGGAAATACTGTTAATAATACAACATTCACTTGGACAAACGATAATACAAATATTGGATTACCACCTTCTGGAAATGGTAACATAGCCGCTTTTAATGCTACAAATACAACGAATGCCCCAATTACTGCAAATATAATGGTAACTCCAAGCGCAAATTCATGCACTGGAACTCCACAAACTTTCAAGGTCACCGTTAATCCTACTGCATCCTTTACAAAACCAGTAGATATTATTGCTTGTAATAGCAATCAAATTGCATCTATTAATTTTACTGGAGAAACTGTTTCTGGAACCACTTATAGTTGGACCAATGATAATGCAAACATTGGATTAGCAACAGCTGGAAATGGTAACCTAGCAGCCTTTAATGCTACAAATACCACGAATGCTCCAATTACCGCAAATATAACGGTAACACCAAGCGCAAATGGATGTGTTGGAACTCCTCAAACTTTTAAGATCACGGTTAATCCAACGGCAACCTTTACAAAGCCGGTAGATATCGTTGCTTGTAATAGCGAGCAAATTGCTTCTATTAATTTTACTGGGGAGACTGTTTCTGGAACAACTTATAGATGGAACAACGATAATGCAAATATTGGATTGGCTGCCTCAGGGAATGGAAACATTGTCGCATTTACAGCTACAAACACAACCAATGCTCCAATAATTGCAAATATAACGGTAACTCCAACCGCTAATAATTGTGGGGGTACTCCTCAAACATTCACTATAACTGTAAATCCTTCAATAAATATTGAATATACTATTACAAATGTTGCTTGTAACGGAGAGAATAACGGCTCTTTTACAATTACTAATACAACTGGTGGAAATGGTAATTACAGATATTCGCTAACAAATTCATCCTTTAATACAACTAAAACTTTTACTAATCTTACTGCAGGAGTCTATACCGTGTATGTTCAAGACACTCAAGGATGTACCTACCAAGAAGACATCACCATATTACAACCAGAAAATTTAACAATAACTGCTTCCAACTCAACCCCAGCTAGTTGTTTTGGTGGAGCTAATGGTACTATAACAGCTGGAAATGTATCAGGTGGAAATGGAGAATATGTTTATTCTATAGACAATACCAATTTCTCTGCCTCGCCAGATTTTGCAGGATTAAATGCGGGCAGTTATACAATTTTTGTAAAAGATTCAAAAGAATGTGCTTTACAAACAACAATTAATGTAGGTCAGGCTGATCAATTAAACGCTACTCTAACAAAAACTGATGTTAGCTGTTTTGGTGGTTCAGATGCAACAATTACCATTACAAATCCAACTGGAGGATCTGGAAATTATGAGTATAAATTAGACAATGGAGTTTGGCAGTCGAGCAATGCATTTACCGCCCTTTCTGCTAAAAATTATAGTATTGCTATAAGAGATTCATCACTTTCTAACTGTGAAGTTATAATTAATGAAGCTTTTAAAATTTCACAGCCAACTACTGCCATTACTTCACCAATTTCATATACCAGACCAACAAATTTTAACACCCCTACTGGAACCGCAACAGTAAATCCTATTGGTGGAACTCCTGGTTATACTTATGAATGGAGACTTGTTGGACAAACTGCTATATTACAAACCACAAAAACCGCTACTAATTTAAATGCTGGTGATTATGAAGCCACAATTACCGATTCTAAAGGATGTAAATTGGTAAAACCAGTAACTATTATAGATGCATTAGAAGCTTTTATAGTTCCAGTAAGTATTTGTGAAGGAGACCAAAATTCCATAAGAGTTTCCAATTTCTCCGTTGAAGATGGAACCGCTCATGGAGGTGCACCAAGTTATATATACAATTGGACTTTTGGTGCAGGCGCTTCACTAAGTTCAGCTACGGGACCTGGCCCACATAGAGTTACTTATTCTACTACTGGCAATAAGAATATCACCTTAAAAGTTACAGATTCTGAAGGTAAAGTTTATAATACTTCAGAACAACAATACGTTGGCAACTGTTATGAACCATGTGGTCAATCCAGTAATATAGAATTTAACCCAGATAACATTTATATTGGAACTATAGATGGAATCCCAATAGATACAAGCATATTTGGAAATTGTGACAATTCAACTAATAAATATGTTTTTTTAAAAGTTGATAAATCAGCAAATATTTACAATCCTTATACAGAGTTAAATTATACAATTTCTAATACCTTATCAACAGTTCCTAGTTCAAATGAGTATTTTACGAAAGGTTGTAGAAACAATACCGAGATTGATGATGACCCAAATGATGGAAAAGATGGTAAAGTTGGTGAGTTTATAAGGTTAACCTCTACACCTATAGCCTATAGCTGCGGTAATAATTTGGACATCCAGAGCTTCTACATTACATGGACGAACACCTCTGGAAAAAGTTGTGGACAAAGTAATAATGCATTCTGTTTCTCCACAAATGAGCCGGTAATATTACCAACGGTTTTAAATGCTGATGCAATTGCTACCCCTATTAATTGCAAAGGAGCTGCAACAGGAATTATTACCGTTAGAACTTCTGGAGGGTTCGCACCTTATTCTTATAGTTTAACAAGTACTTCTGGTCCTTTCCAAACAAGTAACAAGTTCACTAATCTTTTGGCAGGTGATTACATAGTATACGTAAAAGGCGCTAGAGGGCAAACTAGAAACGTTAATATTACAGTTACAGAACCTGCAACTATTGTCTCTGCTTCAGTTGTTGGAACAAATCCAGAATGCTTTGGAGAAACTGGCAAAGCGACTGTTACAGGCTCCGGGGGGACTCCTTTCACAGGAATTAATAAATATGAGTATTTATGGAACGATGCACAACAACAAACAACCGCTACAGCATCCAATTTAACTGCAGGGGATTACACGGTTACTGTTATTGATGCTAATGGTTGCCAGGCAATAGAAACAATAACTATTACTAATCCTCCTCAACTTACAGTAGCAACTACAGGTGAAGACCAGACATTTAATTGTGGCTTTAAAACTACTATCCTAGAAGGAAATGAATTCGATGAAACAATAGAATTAGGAAAATGGACAATACTATCAGGAACGGGTGGTACAATTACTGAACCTAATAATCCCTTTTCTTCATTTACCGGAGCATCAGGTGCATACGAACTAAAATGGACCATTACAGACTTAAATTTGAATTGTCCTACAGAAAGCGTAATGAAAGTTACTTTTATTGATAATTGTAGTCAGATAGATTTTGATGGAATAGATGACCATGTATTATTTGGTGACAATTATGGGTTAACTTCAGGAGCTTTTTCATTGGAGGTTTGGGTTAAATTAAAATCAACTACGGGTGTTAGAACAGTACTTTCTAAACGTAATTCTATGGACTTAGCTACTGGTTATGATTTAATAGTAAACAATGGAGCTCCTACCTTTAGATGGGGAAGCAATTCGATTTCAACCGCATCAAAAATGGCAACCGACAGATGGTATCATTTAGCAGTTTCTTATGATAATTCCAAAGTATACTTATATGTAGATGGGATTTTGATTGGAAATAAAAGCTTAACCAATCCTTCAACAAATTCAAGTCCCTTTATAATTGGTGCTATGTATAATAAAAATACACCAGACACCCCAGAAAATTATTTTCATGGATGGATAGAAGAATTAAGAATTTGGAACACCTCACTTTCTGAAGAACAAATTCATTTTATGATGAATCAACGTCTAGAAATAAATACCTCTCCAGTAAAAGGAACTATTTTACATATGAATGTTCCAGGCTCGTTAACTTGGAATAATCTTTCCGGATATTATCAACTATTACCTTCCTCTATTTCCAACGGATTAATTTCAGATCTTTCATCGTCAGGAATCAACGGAGAATTAAAAAATATTAAGACCAATCAAGAAAACACTGCACCCCTTCCTTATATTTCGAACGCCAACGGGGTATGGAGCAGTAAAAATACCTGGCTTAGACCAAGTGTTTGGAGTTATCCTAATGCACTTGGTATAAATGGAGAAAAAATAAATTGGAATATTGCTAAAACCTCACACGATATTACATCTGGAGGACAAGATATTAGCCTACTAGGTTTATTTTCTGAGAGCAATAAAATTAGAATGTTCAACCCGGACGAGGTTGAGGATGAAAAGAACTCAGGTCAGGGCTTAAAGATTACCCATTATTTAAGTTTAAATGGAAGCATAGATTTGGTTGGCGATTCTCAATTAGTCCAAACTGAAGGAAGTATTCTAGATGCTAACAGTAATGGTTTCATTGAAAAAGACCAACAAGGTACCGCCAGTAGTTATAATTATAACTATTGGAGTTCACCGGTTGTTCCACAAGCAAACGCTCTAAACTCATCTTATACGGTTGCAAGTGTGTTGATGGACGGAACAAATGCAAGTACTCCTAAGGATATCGATTTTGGCCCAGGTGTAACTTTTGCCGATGGTGCAAAAGCAAATCCAATAAAAATAAGCGATAGATGGATCTATAAATTTAGAGGGAAAGCAGATGAAGAGAGTGCTTTCGAACTTATTGGAAGCACAGGAGAATTAACTGTTGGCGAAGGTTATACTATGAAAGGAACATCTGGTATTGCCGAAATTTCTGATAGGCAAAACTATGTATTCAAAGGAAAACCTAATAATGGCGATATCAATCTAAATGTTGGTAAAGACCAGAATTATATGATAGGGAATCCCTACCCTTCTTCAATGGATGCAAATAAATTCATTTTAGATAACCTTAATGCAAGCGGTGGGACCAACTCTAAAAACATTTTTAATGGTGCTTTATATTTTTGGGATCATTTTGGTGGTAAAACCCATACATTCAGAGAATATGTTGGGGGATACGCAACCTATAATCTAATTGGTGGAGTTAAAGCAATTGCTACAGACGATAGAATAAATAGCAACTCAGGTGCCGTGACAGCTACAGATAATGTTCCCGGCCAATTTATTCCTGTTGGTCAAGGATTTTTTATTAATACAGTTTTAGACGAAGACCTTTCTACCAATATTACTGTGGATGGTGGGGATGTAGTCTTTAAAAATAGCCAGCGAGCTTTTGTAAGAGAAACAACACCTGCGTCTCACTTTTTAAGTCAGGAAAAGAATACAGCTAATCAAAAAGAAGCGATGTCTGATCCAAAAATAAGATTAGATTTCAGTTCTCCGCTGGGATATCACAGGCAAATATTGGTAGGGGTAAATAAAAATGCCACTAATGGTTATGATTTGGGTTATGATGCGCCACTAAATGATTATAATGAAGAAGATTTTTTCTGGTTAATTAATAATTATGAATTTGTTATCCAAGGTGTTTCAAATTTTGATCCTGAACAAGTACTTCCCATAGGAATTTATATTTCCAAAAAAGGAGAATTTAAAATTGAAATTAACAAACTAGAAAATGTTCCTGAAAAGACCACAATTTATCTAAAGGATTTAGAAAAAAATGAATATTTCGATCTAAGAGCTTCAGGATTTAAAATGGAAATTGAACCTGGCGCTTACTATGAGCGTTTTCAAATAGTTTTCAATAAACCCGAAGAAGAAAGTTCAAATCCAGACACTTCTGGTGAAGGGGATACAGAAGATTCAACTTCAGATGATGAAGCTTCAGATGAAACCAATGATGAAACAGATGAAACCGATTCAGAAGAAGCTGAAGGAGAAGAAACAGGGGAAATTGAAATTCCTGAGGTAATTTCTAATTTAAATATTGATATACTTTATATGTCAGTTAATAGAGAATTAGCTATTTATAATCCAGATTTAATGCAAATTCAAAGAGTAGAGATCTATAATTTATTGGGTCAACGTGTTCAGCGATATATAGATATTACAAGTCAGAAAGAAATTAGATTACCGGTTTATGAGTATGCATCGGGAATATATGTGGTGAAGTTATTCTCAGAAAACGCACAAGTATCTAAAAATATTATAATGAAGAAATAAGATTGAAGGATAATTCGATTTATTATCAAATTGAATTATCCTTTATATTTTAATGGTAAGTGTACTACCTTTTTTGTTTCGAAAAAATCTTCTTCGAAGTATTCTGTTAAATTATAAATTTTGGCAGTTTTATAAGTCTTAAGTTCTTCCTCTAGATCCCCTCCTTTTAAATACAAAATCCCATTCTTAAGTTCATGATCACTGTTTTTTGAAGTTTTACCTTTTACCCAAGCAACAAAAGATGGCATTATTGCCACTGCTCTACTTACAATAAAATCATACTCCCCTTTAATCTCTTCTACACGAGCATTTGTGGTTTTCACATTGGTAAGTTGTAATCCCTCTATAACTTCATTTACAACTTTAATCTTTTTCCCAATAGAATCTACCAGGTGAAAATTAGTTTCAGGGAAAAGGATCGCTAATGGAATCCCAGGAAATCCACCACCAGTGCCAACATCTAAAATACTAGCGCCAGGTAAAAACTCTTGAACTTTTGCAATCCCTAAGGAATGAAGAACATGTCTTAAATATAATTCTTCTATATCCTTTCTGGAAACTACATTAATTTTTAAATTCCAATCTTTATACAACTCTTGCATTTGCTGAAATTGTTCTATTTGATGATCGGTTAAATTGGGAAAGTATTTATTGATTAAATCCAAGATCTAGGTTTTTGTTTGGCAAAAGTAATTAAAATAATCACGTTAATTTTCGCCAATTAGGGCATGCTCATTGCAGAATGTTTTACCTTTGGAATTACAGTTAAATAAAATGGCATTAAAACAAGAACACATTCGATTTTCTCGAGTAGACTCGGTAAAATTCTTCAAAACCCTAAATAGTCGTGTAAACGCATATTTTAAGGACAATAATATTTCCAAAACCGGAAACTGGAAACTGCACTTAAAAACAGTGGTAATGTTTTCTCTTTTTCTGGCTCCCTACTTTTTAATTCTTAGCCTTGATATTTCACAATGGTGGATGCTTGCATTAACTATAGTAATGGGCGCTGGAATGGCAGGGGTTGGAATGAATATTATGCATGATGGAAATCATGGATCATATTCATCAAAGAAATGGATCAATAATTTTATGGGAGGTACTATTTATGTGCTCGCCGGAAACGTTTATAATTGGCAAGTTCAGCATAACGTTTTGCATCATACCTACACTAATATTCATGGACATGATGAAGATTTGGATGCTGGTAGAATAATACGTTTCTCTAAACATGCTAAATGGTTTAAAATCCATAAATTTCAACATTATTATTCTGTATTCTTATATGGCTTACTAACCTTTAACTGGGCATTAACTACAGATTTTAAGCAAACCAAAAATTACTTATCTAGAAAATTATCCTACGGTAAACTTCCATCTCCTGCCAAACAGTGGAGCATTATAGCCATTACAAAATTGATCTATCTATCTATTTGGATAGTTATTCCAATGCTTATTCTTTCTATTGCCTGGTGGAAAATCCTTATTGGATTTTTCGTAATGCATTACACTGCTGGGCTTATCCTTAGTATTGTTTTTCAGCTTGCGCATGTTGTTCACGAAACAGATATGCCATTGCCCGATAAGACCGGTTCTATGAAAAACACTTGGGCGATACATCAGCTATTTACCACAGTTAATTTTGCAACAAAAAACAGATTAGTTAATTGGTTTACTGGTGGATTAAATCATCAAGTAGAACATCATATCTTTCCAAATATTAGTCATATCCATTATACCAAGATCTCAGAAATAGTAAAACAAACTGCTAGTGAATGTGATTTACCTTATAACGAATTTAAAACTACAAGAGAAGCTATAGCTGCTCATTTCAAATATCTAAAAGAAATGGGTTCAAAACCTATATCAGCTTAAATTAATTTAAATCACCAAGTTTTTATGCAAGAAAAGTTATCTGACCGTATTAATAATTTAGCAACTTCTCAAACCTTGGCTATGGCTGCTAAGACCCGAGAGCTAAGAGAGGAAGGGAAAGATATAATAGGACTAAGTTTGGGTGAACCAGACTTTAATACGCCCGATTTTATTAAAGATGCTGCCATTCAAGCTATAAATGATAATTACAATTCTTATACACCCGTAGATGGATATGTAGAACTTAAGGATGCAGTTATCACTAAGTTCAAAAGAGATAATAATCTTACCTATAATAGAGCACAAATAGTAGTTTCTACGGGAGCTAAACAATCTCTTGCCAATGCTGCAATGGTGTTGTTAAATCCTGGAGATGAAGTTCTTTTGCCTTGTCCTTACTGGGTTAGTTATGCCGAAATAGTAAAACTCGCAGAAGGTGTGCCCGTTGAAGTTCAAACAACAGTAGAAAGTAATTTTAAAATTACACCTCAACAACTAAGAGATGCTATAACCCCCAAAACCAAAATGATCTGGTACAGTTCTCCTTGTAATCCAAGCGGAATGGTTTATAGCAAGGAGGAATTGAGAGCTTTGGCAGATGTTTTAGTAGATTATCCAAACATCCTCATATTAAGTGATGAAATTTACGAACATATCAATTTCGTAGGCGAACACGCATCTATGGCCGAGTTTGAGGATATGTATAACAGAACAATTACCGTAAATGGAGTTTCCAAAGCCTTTGCCATGACCGGCTGGAGAATTGGTTATATTGGCGCCCCTGAGTGGATTGCAAGAGCTTGCAACAAGATGCAAGGCCAGATCACTAGTGGTGCAAATTGCATCGCCCAACGAGCTGTAATAACAGCCCTGCTTGCTCCAGTAAGTGAAATTAAATTTATGGTAGATACTTTTAAGGAACGTCGTAAATTAATTATTTCCTTAATGGATTCTATAGAAGGGTTTAAAACCCCGGAGCCTGAAGGTGCTTTTTATGTGTTTCCAAATATTTCTTATTTCTTCGGAAAAACTTTAAAAGGTCATAAGATAAATAATGCAACAGATTTCTCTATGTTCTTATTAGAAGAGGCTTTAGTTGCTACGGTTACTGGAGATGCTTTTGGAAATGGAGATTGTATAAGATTATCTTATGCTGCAAGTGAAGACCAAATAACGGAAGCTTTAAAAAGGATTAAAGAAGCTGTATCTTAATCCTATAATTAATTTTAGAATAACAAGCTTCATAGAAATATGGAGCTTTTTTTTTAAATATTATCTATTTCTCCAGAAAAATGGTGTTAATAAGATTAATACAGTAAATAACTCCAATCTTCCTATAAGCATTAGAAAAGCCGACCACCATTTACCCATTACTGGTAATATATCGTAATTATTCACTGGTCCCAAAGCTCCAAGTGCTGGCCCTATATTCCCTAAAGAGGATGCTGCACCACCAATAGCTGTGACAAAATCTATCCCCATCAATCCAAAAACAAGGGCGCCAATTATAAATGCCAACATATATAAAATAAAAAAACCTAGTATATTAAATACAATTTCTTGCTTAATAGATCTGGAATTATAGCGTACCGGAAGTATAGCATTTGGATGTAAACTTCTTTTAAATTCGCTAACTCCATTTCTAATTAATATTAAATGTCTCATCACCTTCACTCCACCCGCGGTAGATCCAGCAGATCCACCAAGGAACATCAATCCGAAAAACAGTATGGTAAGAAAAGGTGTCCACAAAGTAAAATCGGCACTAATAAACCCCGTAGTGGTGATCACGGTTAGCACTTGAAACAACGAATGTCTAAAAGCACTTTCTGCCCTTCCCCAAACCATTGGGTGTTCTATAGAAGAAATACTAACATCTGCTTGATAATAAATACTCAGTGCTGCTACAGCCGTAAAACATATAATAAATATGCAATACCATCTAAATTCATCATCATGCAATACCTTCTGAATTTTTCCTTTGAAGCTAAAATAACTCAAAACGAAATTTGAGCCTGCCAAAAACATAAATAGAATTATTATGTACTGTATTATGGGTTGATCATTCCAATATGCAACACTAGCATTTTTAGTGGAAAAACCTCCAGTAGAAAGTGTACTTAATGAATGGTTAATGGCATCGAAAAAACTCATTCCTGCCACTTTTAAAAGGATAGTTTCAGCAACGGTGCACAAAAAATAGATAAGCCAAAGTCTCTTGGCAGTATCAGTAATTCTTGGTTTCAATTTATCTGCACTAGGCCCTGGAGCTTCTGCAGAAAAAAGTTGCATCCCTCCTATTCCTAAAAGTGGTAAGATGGCAATTGCTAAAACAATTATACCCATTCCACCTATCCAATGTGTCAAGCTTCGCCAAAACAGCACACCCTTTGGAATAGATTCTATATCATTTAGAATGGTAGCCCCTGTCGTTGTATAACCAGACATGGTTTCGAAAAAAGCATTGGTGAAATCTGGAATTGCTTCAGAAAAAATATAAGGTAAGGTACCACTTAAGGCCATGAAGATCCACCCAAATGTAACAACTACATAACCTTCCCTTTTTTTTATCTCCTTGCGGTGACCCCGAGTAAAGAACATTAATATTGTTCCAATAAACATAGTAAAAAGGGCCGCTGCAGAAATTTGAAGTGTTACCCCATCTTCATAGAACCAACTCACTATTACTGCAAATAACATAAATCCACCATTACACAACAGGAGTAAACCCATGATGTGTAGAATGATCTTGAAATTCATTTTTGGCATTACAAAAAGAGTTTTTCTACTTTATTGATAGATCTTGGTAAACAACACACCACAATTCTATCTCCGGCACGTATCATAAAATCTCCTAAAGCAATTACTCCTTCTCCTCCTCTAATTACACCTCCAATTATTGCTGAACGTGGAAAGTCCAGATCTTTTATTTTTGTATCACAAACCTGAGAGCTTGGTTTTACTATGAATTCTAATAATTCGGCATTCATATTATTCAGTTTGGTCATTGCGACCACTTCACCCTTTCTAATGAATCTAAAAATATTATTTGCTGCTAATAATTTTTTATTGATCAAAGTATCTATACCAATAGAATGACTTAACTGAAAATAATCCATATTTTCTACCAAAGCGATGGTTTTTTTAACGCTTTTAGATTTGGCAACTAAACAGGACATGATATTAGTTTCAGAATTTCCTGTTACGGCAATAAAGGCATCCATATCATGGATATTCTCTTCCTCTAAAAGCTCAACATTCCTTCCATCGCTATTTATGATTAACGTATTAGGTAGCTCATCTGCAAGATCAAAGGCCTTGTCTCTATTACTTTCAATTAATTTTACATTAAATTTATTCTCACTAAGATCTGCCGCTGTTTTCTTACCTATTTTACTTCCACCAAGGATCATTACATTTTTAATGGAATACTTCACCTTTCCCGTTAACTTATATAACTCCTCAACTCCACTTTTCACTGTCACAAAATAAACTTGATCTCCTTCTTTAAACTGGGTATCTCCTCTAGGAATTAAGGTGTATTGTGTGCCGAAACGCTGGATAGCAATTGGCACAAAATGAAGTTCAGGAAATATTTTAGCGGCTTCTTTCACTGTCTTACCAACAAATGTGGCAGTTCTAGCAAGGTTTAGACCTATCATTGTTAAAGCGCCATCTTCAAATTCATAACTATCATCAAACGCAGATTGTTTCAATAATAATTCAATTTCTCGGGCTGCAAGAGCCTCAGGCGAGATAAGTTCGTCGATTCCAAATTTATCAAAACCGATTTCCTCTTTATTTTCAAGAAATTCTGTGTTGGATATTCGCGCAATTGTACGTTTAGCTCCAAGTTGCTTGGCCAACACACAAACTGTAATATTAGTAGCCTCACTGGAAGTTACACCTATTACAAGATCAACATTTTTTACTTGAGCTTCTTTTAAAATTCGGATAGATGTAGCGTCGCCTTTTATGGTGCGTATATCCAGATGCGTATCTGCATAAACTAAATTATCCCTATTATTATCTATTAAAGTAATGTCTTGAGATTCGTAAGAAAGTAGTTTTGCAAGGTGAAAACCTACTTCCCCAGCACCGGCAATAATAATCTTCATACTTGTTTTCCAGTTATATGAAAAACCAAAGGTAAGTTTTTTTACTAACGGAAATAAGTAAGACTCTTAATAAAAATACAATCTTATCAACTCTTTTCTACTATATCGCCTATCTTTGGAGCAAATTTTTCTGATGGATAAAAAAGTTACACCTTACAAAGATTCTAACCTAAACAAAAAAGAGCAAGTTGCTCAAATGTTTGATAAGATCTCCGGAAATTATGATGGACTAAATCGTGTAATTTCATTTGGAATAGATGTAAAATGGCGAAAAAAAGTAGTAGCTCTTGTAGAAACCACCAATCCGATTAAAGTTTTGGACATTGCTACCGGAACCGGGGACTTGGCCATTAACCTAGCAGAAACAAGTGCTAAGGAAATAATAGGTTTAGATATTTCTGAAGGAATGCTTGATGTTGGAAGAAAAAAGATTGCCAATAAAAACCTTTCTTCAAAAATACAAATGGTTCAAGCTGATTCTGAAGCATTGCCTTTTGAAAATGACACTTTTGATGCTATAACTGTAGCCTTTGGCGTTAGGAATTTTGAAAATCTAGAAAAAGGCCTTTCAGAAATACTTAGAGTTTTAAAACCTAAAGGAATTTTCGTAATATTGGAAACTTCAGTTCCTACCAAATTTCCCTACAAACAAGGATATAAATTCTATTCGGCCACTTTATTACCAGTGATCGGAAAATTATTTTCGAAGGATAAAGCAGCTTACTCTTATTTAAGTGAAAGTGCAGCAGCTTTTCCATATGGAGTGAAGTTCAACAATATTTTGAAAAAAATTGGGTTTATAGATGTAGAAGACATGCCTCAGACGTTTGGCGTTGCTACCATTTATAAAGCTTCTAAATAATTATATGAAAAAAATAATTGCCATGATCGGGCTATTTTTATGCTTTTCTCAAGCTAATGCTCAATTATTCTCTGGTGAATCTATTACCAATCTGGAAAATATCGACAGGACACGCTGGTCATGGGGTTACTACCTAGGTTTTAATACTTACGATTTTGATTTTGATTATAAAAAATACAAATCCGACCGAGTTTTTAGTAAAGACATAAGTATAGAGCGTGGGATTGGCTTTAATGTTGGGTTGGTAGGAAATTTAAAATTATCTGAAAATTTTGATCTTCGCATGGAACCAGGTGTTAGTTTTAATACCCGTATTCTACAAATAACAAAAGCCGATCAAAATACTATTCGAGAAATTAATTCTACCTATGTACACATTCCTTTACTGGTAAAATTCTCTGCAGATAGATTGAATAATTTTAGGCCTTTCGTTCTGGCTGGAGCTTCTACTTCCTTAAATTTATCTAGTAATGAAAAGAATCCAGATGATAACAGCGTTGGCCAATTTAGAATGAAAACCAATACCTTTTATTACGAAGTTGGTGTAGGAATAGATCTTTATCTATACTATTTTAAATTCTCTCCTTCATTAAGAGGAATTTTTGCAATAAATGATGAATTAGTGAGAGATGCTGATCCAAACAGTATCTATACGGGTAACATAGAGCAAATGAGATCTCGTGGGATTTTCTTGAACTTCACTTTTCAATAATTCTGTTTTCGTCTAATTTCGCTTAGAAAAACTGCTGTTGCTGTTGCCACATTAAGGCTTTCGGTTTTATTATTTTTACTAAATTTAGGAATGTTGATCTTTTTAGAAATTAATTTTTCGATTTCCTCTGAAATTCCATTTGCTTCATTCCCTAAAACAAGAATAGCATCTGCGGCTAAAACTGACGAATAAAAATCTTCGCCTTCCAAAAATGCACCATATCTTAAAATCGACTTATTTTCTTTCAAAAACAAGGGAAGGTCCACATTGTGAATATCCACTCTGGTAATACTTCCCATAGTAGCTTGAACCACTTTTGGATTAAAACAATCTACGGTATCTTTAGAACACACTAAAGTAGAAACTCCAAACCAATCACATAATCTTATTATAGTGCCTAAATTTCCAGGATCTCTAACCCCGTCCAATGCTACAACCAAACCATTTAATTTTATTTCTTTTGGTTCTGGAATTTTAAAAAGCGCCAAAGCGATTTGAGTGCTTTTTAATCTGCTTATTTTCTTAAGCTCTGCTTCAGAAATATGATGAGTTTTAGTTTTTGGAGCATTAAAAATGTCCTCTGTTGTATAAAGTGATTGCAGTTCAAAATGAGATTCTAAAACCTCTTCGATTCCCTTTTTTCCTTCAACAATAAAAAGTCCGTTTTTGGTGCGATGTTTTTTTTGCTCAAGACTTGTTATTAACTTAATTTGGCTTTTGCTAACCATGCAAATAATTTATTTTTGAATCCTTAATTCTGCTTTATTGAAACGCTATACTGCAAAAATATCGTTATTATTTTTAACCTTGGCATTTTTGATTTCTTGTGATGCAGTTAAAAGAGTTAATAACGATGAATTACTACTTACAGATAACACCATCTTTTTGAATGGTGAGAAAATTAGCGATTCTCGAATTTATAATCAATTATACCAAGAGCCAAATGCCAAGTTAGCTGGGATCCCAATAAGACTTCACTTTTATAATTTAGCAAAGCCTAATCCCGACTCCGTTTTTCAGAACTGGTTACACAAGAAACCTAACAGGATAGAAAAACTAAATTCTATATATTCTCAAAAGCAGGTAAACAGAATTGAGGAAGGCTACATAGGTCTTAATAACTGGATAAAAAAAACAGGGGAAGCTCCTGTTATAATAAATGAGGAATTAACCAAAAAATCTAAGAATAGATTAAATGCATGGTATTTTAATAATGGTTGGTTTGATGCAGAAATAGATTATGAAATTAAACCCAAAGAAAATAAGAGAGGGGAAATAGATTATTCTGTGATCTCTAATGCGCCATATATAGTAGATTCTATTACTCAAAGAATTGCATCTGTTATAATAGATTCTTTATATAATGCATATTCTGCCAGTTCTATAATAAAATCTGGTGTACAATATAGAACCTTAGATTACAATGCTGAAAGAGATAGATTATCTAGACTTTTCAGAAACAATGGAGTGTATTACTTCGATCAGGAATACATAAGTTTTGAGGCAGATACCGTAGGCACCAATAACAAAGTTAATACCACGGTGATAATAAACAACCGTCAAGTTAACCAGAGTGATACTACAGCTAGAGTTCCATTTAAAATTCACACCATAAGCAAAGTAAATGTTTTTACCGATTACACATTTGCAAATAGATACAAACCAGTAACAGATAGCGCAAGTTATATGGGCTATAATATTTATAGTTTCGACGAGTTAAATTATAAACCAAGAGCAATTACCGATGCTATTTTTATTAAGCCCGGTGAAATTTTTAAGGATACAGATAGAACTAGAACGTATAACCGTATGAATTCTTTACGTGTTTTTAAGTATCCAAATATTGAATACACTCTGGATCCTGCAGATAGCACAAATACAGATTTAGTCGCTAATATATTTTTAAGCCCTCAGCCCAAATATTCTCTAGGTTTCGATTTTGACATTTCTCAAAGTAACATTCAGGATTTCGGAGTTGGATTTGGAGGTTCTTTATTAATAAGGAATGTTTTTAAGGGAGCAGAGAATTTCGAAATTTCGGCAAGAGGAAGTGTGGGATCATCATCCGATGCTGCTAGGGGCAGTTCGCAGGATCAATTCTTCAACATCTCAGAGATTGGTGCGGACATAAAACTAACCTTCCCACGTATTTTTATGCCCTTTGATACAGATAAATTCATCCCTAAATACATGTCTCCTTTTACCAGTTTAAGCCTTGGTATAAGTACACAGAACAATATTGGACTGGATAAACAAAACTTGAACGGCATCTTAAATTATCGCTGGACCCCATCCAAAATATTATCTCATAAACTGGATCTTTTAAACATTCAATATGTTCGGAATTTAAATACCAATAACTATTTCAATGTATATCAAAATTCCTATAACAATTTAAATGAAATTGTTCAGTCTGGCGATGTTGTAACCAACCCTAATTTTATCAATAACGAAGGAAAGCTAATAATCCCTTTAGGTGCTGAAGGCTTTATAAATGATGTAATAACAAATAACTCCAATACTTCAGGAATCACCCCGGAGCAACGTCAAGTTGTTAACAACATTAGTGAACGTAAGAATAGATTAACCGAGAACAATTTAATCTTTGCTTCAAATTTCACTTATTTAAGTAATAAAAAGGAAAATTTATATGATGATGATTTTTCCCGTTTTAGATTTAAAATTGAAACTGCAGGTAACTTTTTAGCTGCTTTTTCTAGCCTTACAGGAGCTAAGAAAGATGAAAACAATAAGTATGATGTTTTAGGAGTTAACTATTCTCAATATGTAAAAACCGAAGTAGATTATATAAAACATTGGGACTGGGGCAATAAGAATATTGTTGCTATTCGTGCCTTTGGCGGGGTGGCTATACCTTATGGAAATGCCAATAGCATTCCTTTTATTCGAAGTTTTTTTGCCGGTGGTCCAAACGATAACCGTGCGTGGCAAGCTTATGATCTTGGTCCAGGAAGTTCTGGAGGTAAAAACGAATTTAATGAAGCTAATTTAAAGCTAGCTTTTAATGCAGAATACAGATACAATCTATTTGGAGCTTTAAATAGTGCTTTCTTTATAGATATAGGTAATATCTGGAATGTATTAGATATTGTAGAGGATCCTGCTGCTACCTTTACCTCAATTACAGATTTGCGAGATATTGCAGTTGGATCTGGAGCTGGATTAAGGTATGATTTTAACTTTTTTGTATTGAGATTAGATGTGGGATTAAAAACTTATGATCCCGCCAGACCTTTAGGAGCGAGATGGTTTAAAGATTATAATCTAGCAAATGCTGTTTATAATGTAGGGATCAATTATCCGTTCTAACCAAAGTTATTTTCTTATTTTTGTAAACTGAAATTTAAATAAATACACATGAGCCATAATATTAAGCCAGGAGTTGCAACAGGAAAAGAAGTTCAAGAAATTTTTAAATATGCAAAAAGCAAAGGATTTGCACTTCCGGCAGTAAACGTGATTGGATCTAGTACAGTGAATGCTGTAATGGAAACTGCCGCCGAATTAAATTCTCCAGTAATTATTCAGTTTTCCAATGGTGGCTCACAGTTCAATGCTGGAAAAGGTCTTTCTAACGAAAATCAACAAGCAGCTATCGCAGGTGGTGTTGCTGGAGCATTGCATATTCATGAACTTGCCAAAGTTTATGGAGCTACGGTGATCTTACATACAGATCACTGTGCTAAAAAATTACTTCCTTGGATAGATGGTCTTTTAGATGCGGGTGAGAAATTCTACAAAGAGCATGGGAAACCATTATACAGCTCTCATATGATAGATCTTTCTGAAGAATCTTTAGAAGAAAATATCGAAATCTGTAAAACTTATTTGGAAAGAATGAGTAAAATGGGAATGACCTTAGAAATTGAATTAGGTATTACTGGTGGTGAAGAAGATGGTGTAGACAACTCTGATGTAGACGATTCTAAACTATATACCCAACCAGAAGAAGTTGCCTATGCCTTCGAAGAATTAAGCAAAGTAAGTGATCAATTTACGATTGCCGCTGCTTTCGGAAATGTACATGGAGTCTATAAACCAGGAAATGTAAAACTTACACCAAAAATTCTAAAAAATTCTCAAGAGTTCTTAAGCAATAAACATGGGCTTGAAGCTAATCATATAGATTTCGTATTTCATGGTGGAAGTGGATCTACTGTAGAAGAAATAAGAGAAGCAATTGGATACGGAGTTATTAAAATGAATATCGATACCGATCTTCAATATGCATATGCCGAAGGAATTCGCGATTATATGGGTGATAAAGTAGATTATTTAAAAGCCCAAATAGGAAATCCAGAAGGTGAAGAAGTTCCAAATAAAAAATATTACGACCCTAGAGTTTGGTTACGTGCCGGAGAAATTACTTTTAAAAACAGACTTACTAAGGCTTTCGAAGACCTTAATAACGTAAATACACTTTAATAAAACGAAAACTGAAATAATGAATTATTTCAGTTTTTTAATTTTAAGATAAATTATGGCTTGGTTTAAAAGAACACAAAAAGGTATTCAAACTGCCACCGAAGACAAGAAGGATGTACCTAAGGGTTTATGGTATAAATCTCCAACCGGGAAGATCGTAGATGCAGAACAATTAGAAAAGAACTTTTACGTAAGTCCAGAAGATGGTTATCACGTTAGAATTGGAAGTAAAGAATATTTTAAAATACTTTTTGATGATAACAAATTCAAAGAGTTAGATAAAAATATAGACTCGAAGGATCCTTTAAATTTTACCGATACCAAAAAATACACCGATAGATTAAAAGCAGCTCAGGAGAAAACAGGTTTAACCGATGCTGTTCGTACTGCCGTTGGAAAATCTAAAGGAAAAGATATAGTAATTGCTTGCATGGATTTTAGTTTTATTGGAGGTTCTATGGGATCTGTGGTAGGAGAAAAAATAGCAAGAGCTGCAGATTATGCATTGGAGCGTAATTTGCCTTTAATGATCATTTCTAAATCTGGTGGAGCAAGAATGATGGAAGCAGCATTATCTTTAATGCAATTGGCGAAAACTGCTGCCAAATTAGCACAATTGGCAGATGCCAATATCCCTTATATTTCATTATGTACAGATCCAACTACCGGTGGAACTACTGCTTCTTTTGCTATGCTTGGAGATATCAACATTTCGGAGCCAGGTGCACTAATTGGGTTTGCTGGACCTAGAGTTGTAAAAGACACTACGGGACAAGATCTTCCAAAGGATTTTCAGACGGCTGAGTTTTTGAAAGATCATGGGTTTTTGGACTTTATTACCCCAAGATCTGAATTAAAAGATAAGGTGAATTTATATTTGGATTTAATTTTAAATCAGCCAATTAGAGCTTAATGTAAGGTTTTGAAGTAATTCAACTTACTGTCTCAATAAATACTTTTACATCAACAATTTTTAATAAATATATAGTATATTTGCGCCTTGACAGAAATACTGTCTGTACATAAAAATCATTAAAATTAATATTGGAATGTATTTATCTAAAGAAGAAAAGCAAGAGCTTTTTAAAAAACATGGAAATAGTGCTACAAACACTGGATCCGCAGAAGGTCAAATAGCTTTGTTCACACAACGTATTTCACACCTTTCTGGACATTTAAAAACCAATCGTAAAGATTACAACACTGAGCGATCTCTTGTTAGATTAGTAGGGAAAAGAAGAAATCTACTTGATTACTTAATGAAAAAAGATATCTTAAGATATCGTGCTATAGTTAAGGAATTAGGATTAAGAAAATAATTTTCAGGGGGCTATATGCCCCCTTTTTTTATATAACTTCAGCTTCATACTGCTTAAGATTTATTTAAAATTGTCACTCCTAGAAAAGTTAAAGAGTAGTTTTTCATTGGTCACACAACAACCACACAACAACACAACTAGTTCGTCCAGAAAGACGAAGACCATTGTATAACATGATTTGCGTGCGCGTAAATTAGAATTGAAAAAAAACAATATGATACCAAAAGTTTTTAAAGAGGTTATCGATCTTGGTGATGGTAGAGAAATTTCTATCGAAACCGGAAAATTAGCAAAACAGGCACACGGATCTGTAGTGGTACAATCTGGAAAATGTATGCTGCTTTGTACTGTAGTTTCTAACTACAAACAAAGTGATGTAGATTTTCTTCCTTTAACGGTAGATTATCGCGAAAAATTCGCCGCTTCCGGTCGTTACCCTGGTGGTTTCTTTAAAAGAGAAGCTCGCCCAAGTGACGGTGAAGTTTTAACCATGCGTTTAGTAGACCGTGTTTTAAGACCTTTATTTCCTAAAGATTATCACGCTGAAACTCAGGTGATGATACAACTTATGTCTCACGACGAAGATGTAATGCCAGACGCAATGGCAGGATTAGCTGCATCTGCGGCAATTCAACTTTCAGATTTTCCATTCGAATGTGCTATTTCTGAAGTAAGAGTAGGTAGAATTAATGGTGAGTTTATCATTAATCCTTCTAGATCACAATTATTAGAATCAGATCTTGATATGGTAATTGGTGCATCTGCAGATTCTGTAATGATGGTTGAAGGTGAAATGAATGAAATTTCTGAGGAGGAAATGACTGAAGCTATCAAAGCAGCACACGAAGCTATTAAAGTACAATGTGCCGCTCAAATAAGATTAGCCGAAGCATTTGGTAAAAAGCCAACCAGAGAATACGAAGCTGAGCCAGAGAACGAAGATCTTAAGAAGAAGATTCACGACATGGCCTATGATAAGGTGTATGCCGTTGCTCAAGCAGGTTCTGCAAAACATGAACGCAGTGCAGCGTTTGATACTATAAAAGAAGACATTAAAGCAACATTTTCTGAAGAAGAATTATCAGAATATGGCGGAATGGTTTCTAAATATTACTATAAAGCTGAAAAAGCAGCAGTAAGAGATCTAACCTTAAATGAAGGTTTACGTTTAGATGGTAGAAAAACAACCGAAGTTAGACCAATCTGGTGTGAGGTTGATTACTTACCATCTGTTCATGGTTCTTCTATTTTTACACGTGGAGAAACTCAAGCTTTGGCTACGGTAACTTTAGGGACTTCCAGAGAAGCAAACCAAATAGACATGCCATCTTTTGAAGGTGAAGAGTCTTTCTATTTACATTATAACTTCCCTCCTTTTTCAACCGGAGAAGCTCGTCCTATTAGAGGAACTTCCCGTAGAGAAGTTGGTCACGGAAATTTAGCACAACGCGCATTAAAAGGAATGATCCCTTCAGATTGTCCTTACACTGTTAGAGTTGTATCTGAAGTATTAGAATCTAACGGTTCTTCTTCCATGGCTACTGTTTGTGCAGGTACTATGGCGTTAATGGATGCTGGTATACAGATGAAAAAACCAGTTTCTGGTATTGCAATGGGACTTATTTCTGATGGTGATTCTGGTAAATATGCAGTACTTTCTGATATTCTTGGGGATGAAGATCACTTAGGAGATATGGATTTTAAAGTTACAGGTACGGCAGATGGTATTACTGCTTGCCAAATGGATATTAAAGTAAAAGGACTTTCTTACGAAATTCTTGTAAGTGCTTTAAAACAAGCAAGAGATGGACGTTTACACATTCTTGAGAAATTAACTGAAACCATCAGCGCTCCTCGCGAAGATGTGAAAGAATATGCTCCTAAAATGGTTTCTGTTCGTATTAAAAATGAATTTATTGGTGCCTTAATTGGACCAGGAGGAAAAGTGATTCAAGAACTTCAGAAATCTACAGGAACTACTATCGTAATAAACGAAGATCCTGTAACAGAAGAAGGTATTGTTGAAATCTTAGGAACTGGACAAGAAGGAATTAATAAAGTTCTTGCTAAAATAGACTCTATTACTTTTAAACCAGAAAAAGGAAGCGTTTACGAAGTTAAGGTTGTAAAAGTTCTTGATTTTGGAGCTGTTGTAGAATATTTAGATGCACCAGGAAACGAAGTGCTTTTGCATATCTCTGAACTAGCTTGGGAACGTACAGATAATGTTACCGATATTGTAAATGTTGGTGATAAATTGGACGTGAAATATTTTGGAGTAGATCCTAAAACACGAAAAGATAAAGTTTCTCGTAAGGCACTTATGGACAAACCAGAAGGTTATGTTGCAAGACCACCAAGGGAAAATGATAGAAACGACAGAGGTCGTGATAATAGAGGATCTAGAGATTCTAGAGGACGTGATGATAGAAAACCAAGAGAAAATAGAAACGATTAATTAGTTTCTTCTCTAATATATTAAATGCTCTGAAAATTTCAGAGCATTTTTTTTGTACTAAATTTAGCGTTAGGGATAGTTGCGCAAAGCCCGCAGCGACTGCAAGGAGCGAGGACTTGAAGCGGATAGCCCGACCCGTAAGGGGAACGCTCAAATATAAATTAATAAAAAGTTTGTAACATTTTGCCTTCTATTTACGTATAACTTAACACAAGAGCTATTCACAATTAAAAATCCAAGGAGAAGATAGATGAGACAACTTAAAATTACGAAGCAGGTAACTAATAGAGAAACCGCTTCGCTAGATAAGTATTTGCAAGAAATTGGTAAAGTAGACCTAATTACTGCTGAAGAAGAGGTAGAATTAGCACAAAAAATTAAAGCGGGTGATGACCGTGCACTAGAGAAATTAACAAAAGCTAACTTGCGTTTTGTGGTTTCTGTAGCAAAACAATATCAAAATCAGGGATTAACTCTTCCCGATCTTATTAATGAAGGAAATTTAGGATTAATTAAAGCTGCGAAACGTTTTGACGAAACTCGTGGTTTTAAATTTATCTCTTATGCAGTATGGTGGATTAGACAATCTATCCTGCAAGCGTTGGCAGAGCAATCTCGTATTGTACGTTTGCCATTGAATAAAATTGGATCTATAAACAAGATCAATAAAACATTTGCTTTTCTTGAACAATCTCATGAGCGCCCACCAAGTGCTGAAGAGATTGCAAAAGAACTGGATATGACCATTAATGACGTAAAGGAATCTATGAAGAATTCTGGACGTCATGTATCTATGGATGCGCCATTGGTAGAAGGTGAAGACTCTAACTTGTACGATGTATTGCGTTCTGGAGAGTCTCCTAATCCAGATAGAGAACTATTACACGAGTCTCTTAGGACAGAAATAGAGCGCGCTTTAGAAACGCTTACTCCCCGTGAAGCAGATGTTATAAGATTGTATTTTGGACTTGGCGACCAACACCCAATGACATTAGAAGAAATTGGGGAAACTTTTGATCTTACTCGTGAGCGTGTAAGACAAATTAAAGAGAAAGCTATTAGACGATTGAAACATACTTCTAGAAGTAAGATCTTGAAAACATATTTGGGATAATTTTCCCATAATGGCAACAACAGTATAGACTCGGTTTTACCGGGAACTAACTGTTCGTTTTTTGATTGATGAATAACCCCGGAGTGATGACCGGGGTTTTTTCATTTAAAATTTTAGGGAATATTTTGAAAATTATAACATGAATTTAGAAATCCTATATTTTATAAATAACTAACTTCTTTTGTTTTCTAACCAATAAAAACATTTAAGAGATGAGATATGCTATAGTCTATGTAAGTACAGCTTCCAAAGATTTGGAAAAAAAAGAAATTGAAAATATTTTAAATTCCAGTAAAAAATGGAATAATGAAAATGATGTTACTGGACTTTTACTATTTTCTGGTGGAAATTTCTTTCAAATTATAGAAGGTGAAAAAAATCTAATTTTAGAGCTATTCCAAAATATAAACTCAGATAAAAGACATCACAACATTACTCAAATTTTCGGTAAAGAGATCCATAAAGAGGCCTATGATGGCTATGATTCCGATTTTGTATCAGATGAAGCCGATTATGATCCAGAAAAATTTCAGCATTATTTAAATCAGATCAAGGTTTTAGATAATAGTACTCAAAAAGCGGTAGAGAACATATTAATGGCATTTTTACCTATTTAGAAAGTGGCAAACCTATTTTCTTGTTATTTTTGTGTCCATTATAATGACACACAACCACTATGAATACAAAACTTATTGCCCCATCTGTATTAGCAGCCGACTTCGGAAATTTACAAAGAGACCTTGAAATGATCAATAAAAGTGAAGCCGATTGGTTTCATATTGATATTATGGATGGTGTTTTTGTACCAAACATTTCTTACGGGATGCCAGTTTTAAAGGCTATTTCAAAACATGCAAAGAAGACTATTGATGTTCATTTAATGATTGTAGATCCAGACAGATACATCAAAGAATTTGCTGAGCTAGGATCTGATATTCTAACAGTGCATTATGAAGCTTGCACACATCTTCACAGAACCATTCAATCTATTAAAGCGGAAGGAATGAAAGCAGGAGTTGCTCTAAATCCTCATACTAATGTTGATTTATTGAAAGATATCATAAAAGATATCGACCTAGTTCTTATAATGAGCGTAAACCCGGGATTTGGTGGTCAGAGTTTTATTGAAAACACTTATAGTAAAGTAAAACAATTAAAATCTATCATCGAGCATGCAGGTGCCAAAACTCTTATTGAAGTAGATGGCGGCGTGACTGATAAAAATGCAGCACAACTTACCAAAGCTGGAGCAGATGTCTTGGTTGCCGGAAGCTATGTTTTTAAAGCTCAAGATCAAATAGATACAATTAAAGGACTAAAAAAAATTGCCAATTCATAAATCAACTTTTGATATCATAATCATTGGGGCAGGACCTATTGGAATTGCTTGTGCCTTAGAGGCAAAAAAGCAAGGGCTTTCCTATCTAATATTAGAGAAGGGTTGCTTGGTAAATTCCTTATATCACTACCCTACCAATATGTCATTTTTTTCAACTTCAGAAAAACTGGAGTTAGATAATATACCTTTTATTAGCACCAATCCTAAGCCACACAAAGCTGAAGCATTGGAGTATTATAGGAGAATTGTCACTTCTAAAGAATTGAATATTCATCTATTCGAAAAAGTAGAATCTGTAAAAACTTTAGAGGATGGATCACATCAAATTAAATCGGAAAAAACGACTTATACAGCTTCCAATGTAATTGTAGCCACTGGATTTTATGACATTCCTAATTATTTAAATATTGCAGGTGAAGACCTTCCTAAGGTAGATCATTACTATAATGATCCTCATTATTACGCTACCCAAAACACCATTGTAGTAGGCGCAAGTAATTCGGCGGTAGATGCAGCATTAGAAATATATAGGAAAGGTGGAAAGGTAACCATGGTTGTTCGAGAGGAAAAAATTGGTGAGCGCGTAAAATACTGGGTGAGACCAGATATTATAAATCGAATAGAAGAAGGTAGCATTAAAGCTTATTTTTCTTCTGTGTTAACAGAAATTACAGAAACCAAAGCGATAATTAAAACAAAGCAAGGCATTGAGGAGATCGATAATGATTTTGTTCTTTTATTAACCGGCTATCGGCCTAATTTTGAATTTCTTAAAAACATAGGAATAGATCTCTCTAATGACGGTAAAAAAATTCCGCATTATAATGAAGAAACTATGGAAACAAATGTTTCTGGAATTTATTTAGCAGGGGTAATTTGTGGGGGAATGGAAACTCATAAATGGTTCATCGAGAATTCCAGAGTTCATGCAAAACTGATATTAGACGACATTAGTGTAAATAATTAGTTATATACAAAACAAAAAAGGCTTCGATAAAATCGAAGCCTTTTTTAATTATATTGAAATATTATAAAACCACCACTTCCATATTTCTATGGTTATATCTTTTTCTATTTAATAGTTTTCCGTAAAATGTAAGATCTTCTTTCTCATTTTTAAACGATTTATCAAGCCATTTATTTTCAAATTCGTCTAATTTAAAACTAAAGATCTTGATCACTGGGTAATGAGACGCAGGTGCTTTAGAATCTTCTACTCCAATTTCAATTATTCGTTTGGTTTTATCCAATGACACATATTTAGCCAAGAAATTATATTTTATAAGATCTACAAAATCTTCAGACAATTCTTCACATTCAATACATTCTTTTAAATAATCGGCTACTATTTCTTTCATCGCAGCTTTAATTTCGAACTCATTGTAATAGGTCGTCATAGTTTATAAATTTTGATTTGGAAGCTAAATTTACTTTAATCCCTTAAACCTCAAATCATTTTATAGAAGGTTTAACGCAGCTTCCTAATATTATCAAAAAATCAAATGCCTCAGTTTTTAGGCTAAAGCATTTGAACATGATTAATTGATTGATTGATTATTCCACTAATATTCGCTTGTCATAGGAGTTACCAGTTGCTGTAGTTAGTTTTAAAATATAGATTCCGCTCATTAAATTTCTACGTTGGAAATCTACATCGTAATTCTCTAATGCTTTTACCGTTCCTGTGAATAATGTTTCTATCATTTTTCCGGAATAGTCGTACACTCTAAGAGTTACAATTGCATCCTCTTTTACACTAAATCGTATTGTAGACTCACTAACTACCGGGTTAGGAGACACTGCTAGTGTTTCCAAAATTTCAGGCTGCAGATCCTCCATTATAATTGGTGTGCCTTTGGTTACGATTTCTTGAGCTTTTCCTTTAGGAGTATGAATTACTATGGATCCTCCACCAAGGGCAGTCGAAACATCAGAGTTATCATCTGCACCCAATCCATTATCATAGATAATTCCTGATGCTCCCCAAATTTTGATTCTGAATTGATCAGGGGCTGTTCCACTATTAAAGTCACCATCCAGCGCTACCAGCGTGAATTTAAATCCTGGAACTCCATTGATGGTTCCATCACCCCTATAGGTTGCCTTGTTACCAGATATTACCAAGGATCCAGATTCATGTAACATGGATTTGAAGTTTAAATTACCTGCTTTGAACTGAAATTCAGTATTACCTTCCACTTGGCTAGAACCTTTTTTGTATTTAGATACAAATCCAAAGTTGGCTTTACCCGTTAAAGTTATATCTGCCTTATAAGCACCTGCTGGAGACATAATCCAACCACCACCAGTTACGAAGCTTCCGCTGGCATCATACACCGGGATGTAAGCAGTCGAAATAGAACAACCAATACCTGCGGTTGCGGTGACCTTCAACACTCCGACAGTTCCAAGATTACCTGTAGTTGCTGTAGCCATACCGGAACCATTGGTTAACACTGTCGTGGTGTAAACTGTAGCGTTAGCTTCATCCGTAACCGAGAAGGTTACATTTACTCCGGCCACAGCTGGTGACACGGTAGCTGTAAGATTTGCTGGCTGATTTAATGGCACAGGCGTACTGCTGTTTGAAGCGTCGATGGTTACACCTTGTATTTCAAAAGTATTAGATCCAACAAGTGAAAGGCTATAATTTGATCCTGCACTCAAAGTACCAAGAGTATAAGGATAAGTATTTACACTCTCTCCACTAGTACGTCCTAACTTGCCACTAAAGCTATTACCAGCTATCAGAGTTTCGCTAGGCGTGTGTTCAAATACTGGATCTGCTTGACCACAATATTTAAATTGACCCGCATTGGCTGAGATTGTGATTGGACGTTTGCCGATTGTAAAGTCTTCGCTGTCTGATGAAGCCAAGTGGTTCGCACTCTCAACATAAGAGTAACTCGCATTCGCTGTTCCTGCATTCGTATTGTCTGCATAAACCGGAGCTGGAGTCAAGCTCAATCCACCTGCACCTGTGACAGTTACAGTAGCCGGTTCAATCGCCGAGCCGGTGTAAGTGAACAGACCTCCGTTAATTGTTACCGTTGTGATCGATGCTGCTTTACCTATCGTGAAGGTCTCACTGTCATTTGATCCCAGGTGGTTATCATCACCTGCAAACGTATAGCTCGCTGATGCTGTGTTCACACCTGCATTGGTATTGTTTAAATATGTAGCTGTCGGAGCCGGGGTAACAAGAGTTACTCCACCTGCACCTGTTACAGTGACAGTAGCCGGAGTGATCGGTAAACCTGTGTAACTGAACGGATCCCCGTTAATTGTTACCGTAGTAACTGATGTAGCTTTACCAATTACAAAGTTTCCAACTGCAAGAGCAATAAGGCTGTTATAATTAGCTGCATCGATAGGAACAAAGTCAGCCGTAACCGCATAGGTATTGGCATTGGTCTGTGATGCTGAACCACCTGTAAGGATGTTGTTAACAGTACCTGGTACAGAACTAGCGGAAATACTAACTGTCGCTGACTGGCCTGCCCCTGTATAGGTTTGTGGTGAATTTGATACCGCAAAGGTAGCTGTTGGTGTTGCTTTGCCGATTACAAAGTTTCCAACTTCAAGAGCAGTAAGGCTGTTATAATTAGCGGCATCGGTAGGAACAAAGTCAGCCGTAACCGCATAAGTATTGACATTGGTTTGTGATGCTGAACCGCCTGTAAGGATGTTGGTAACAATACCTGGTACAGAACTAGCCGAAATACTAACCGTCACTGACTGGCCTGAACCTGTATAGGTTTGTGGTGAATTTGATACCGCCAAGGTAGCTGTTGGTGTTGCTTTGCCAATTACAAAGTTTCCAGCTGCAAGTGCAATAAGGCTGTTATAATTGGCTGCATCGATAGGAACAAAGTCAGCCGTAACTGCATAAGTATTGGCATTAATCTGTGTTGCCGAACCACCTGTAAGGATGTTGGTAACAGTACCTGGTACAGAACTAGCCGAAATACTAACCGTCGCTGACTGGCCTGAACCTGTATAGGTTTGTGGTGAATTTGATACCGCAAAGGTAGCTGTTGGTGTTGCTTTGTCAATGTTAAACGCCAAAGGTGCCGAAACTGCTCCATTATAATTAGCATCTGAAGCTAGCGTTGCAGTCACTTGATAGTTTCCTGCATTCGTTGGCTTGGTTGTATTTGCGGCATAAATAGTTCCGGAAACACCGACATAACTAAAGGTCACTGATCCAGTAGACCCTGATTTTGAAACCGCATCCGGTCCTTGCGGATTGGTATTATAAGTAAATGGTCCTTGCGCATTAACAGATATCGTGGATGCTCCTTTGCTCACACTATAAGTTGCTGCTATTCCAAAACTACCAGTGGTGGGAACTGTTGCTGGTGACGTAGGAGATGTACTCACTAAAGTATATACAGTACCTACAACAGTAATGGTATTAGGGAATTGAAAACTCAAATTTCCAATTAGCGCAATATTTCCACTGGCCCCATTCCCACCTCCTCCAGTGGAGAATGTAACAAAAGAATTAACAGAAGTTGGTCCCGGTGCAGTCCCTTGATATTGAACTGTAACATTAACATTTGAAGGAAGTCCTGTTGTTGAAAACTTGACATTTGCATCAGTAAATATTCGAGTCGCTGTTACCCCTGTCTGCTTACCTTCAGCAGTCAATGTAAAAGTCACTCCTAAATGCCTTTCCAAAATGGGAAATTCCACTCTGAAAGTTCCATCTGAATTTACAACTATATCATGATAATCATGAATATGGTCGACAAATGGATCTTCCGCAAAGTGTAGATCCACAAGTTGGTCTCTCGTCCAACCTTCACCGGTGATGATGGCCGTTTCTCCGGGGGCGTAATCGTCTTTATCTGTTGTAACTGTCTGCGCCCATCCGGATAAAGCCAGTAAAAATCCAATAAAAAAGAGGGGAATTTTCGTAAACATCCCTTTAACATAAAGTAAAAGTGCATCCATAGCAATGATTATTTAAAATAAATTAAACATTCAAAAAACATACGTATAAGTCTATTAGGGGAATTTGCTATATAATTGAATACATGGACAGAAAGTAGGGTTTTCCGATTTGGGAATGTAATCAAATGGTAGTAAGCTAATCTTAAACGAATTAACTAAAAATTAAGAAGCGTTTATGAAAAGTGATAATATTTTCGAGGAAAGAATAAAATAAAACGTCAAAAGGCATAACTTTTTGATATTTAGCGGATAGTAAATTTAATATCTGTAAGAAATCGTAGTAATCATGTTAATTTAGGAACACTAGATATCGATTATATTAAATAAACCAAATCCTTAAAATAAAAAAACTGCAACATGGGTTGCGTTTATTCTTTTGACCCAAATGGGTTGTCTTTTGTGATTCTTCAAAGTATTGCATTCCTCTCCTTCGTACCTCCGTCGTCGGATGCAGGTTGAAAATAGAAAAGGAGAAAAATCTGTCGAGCTTGCTCGTAAATGATT
>TARA_R100001369_G_scaffold19412_1_pt1 | contig 43694 bp, 39 predicted proteins | sample TARA_R100001369 | Tara Oceans TARA_R100001369 (sample SAMEA2621528) | marine metagenome | biome: marine biome (ENVO:00000447); feature: surface water layer (ENVO:00002042); material: "saline water (ENVO:00002010), including plankton (ENVO:xxxxxxxx)" | depth 5 m
ACTGCTGCATCGTTACCTGAAGGAGATATCACATCGGTAACTGCACAGGGTGGATTGACAGGTGGAGGTTCAAGTGGTGGTGTTACAGTAGAAATACAATACCTAGGAGAAAAAAATATAATTAATGCAGCAACTCAAGATAATACTAAAATTGATGCTAAGGATTTAATTTTATATAAAAACAATTCTGATGATACTGTTTATAGTTGTAGAGTTACTGACCTTTTATCACAGGGTGGATATATAACAAGTGTAGTTGCAGGAACAGGAATGACCGGTGGTGGTACAAGTGGAGCAGTTACATTAAATGTTATTGGTGGTTCAGGAATTGATGTGTTTGCAGACGATATTAGGGTAGATTCCACAGTAGTAAGAACATCAGGTCAACAAACTCTTGGTGGTGCAAAAACATTCAGTTCAGTTCCTGTAGTGGGAACGATAGCAACTGCAAATGATTCAACCTCAGCAGCTTCAACTGCTTGGGTAAAAAATCAAGGGTATATAACATCAACACCGGGTGGAGACATCACGGGAGTAACGGCAGGAAGTGGATTAGGTGGAGGTGGAACTTCAGGAACAGTTACATTAACAAATACTGATAAGGGTTCTACGCAAAATATGTTTAAAAACATTAAAGCGTCAGGAAATAAAGAGCAGGTTGTAGCAAGTGTTAACGATGATACAGTAACTTTTAGTGGACTAGGTTCAATAGTTGTAACAACAATACCTGACTCGAAAACAATAAGTATTAGCAGTAGGTTTCAAGACTTAGTATTATCAGGTACACAATTAACTCTTACTGATGGTAACACAATTACGTTACCAACATCAACAGGTCCAAAAGGTGACCAAGGTATACAGGGTATACAAGGTATCCAAGGAGATACAGGTACTACCGGAGCAAGGGGAGCAACAGGTTCTAAAGGAGACCAAGGTCTTCAGGGAATTCAAGGTGTCATAGGAGATACAGGATTAACGGGAGCAAAAGGTAATCCGGGTATTCAAGGAACAACAGGTGCTAAAGGAAACACAGGAACCGCAGGAACTAATGGGACCAATGGTGCTAAAGGAGCAACCGGAGATGCAGGTGCTAAGGGTGATACCGGAGCACAAGGTGGAGTAGGTGCTAAAGGAGACCAAGGTCTTAAAGGTATACAGGGTATCCAAGGAGACACAGGAAATACAGGAGCCAAAGGTAGTACGGGTAACGCAGGAACTAATGGTGCTAAGGGAGACCAAGGTATCCAAGGTATAAGAGGTGTTACGGGTACTGCAGGAACCAATGGAGCAAAGGGTGATACCGGAGCACAAGGGGGGACAGGAGCAAAGGGTGACCAAGGTCTTAAAGGAGTACAAGGAATACAAGGAGACATCGGTTTAACGGGTTCTAAGGGGTCTACAGGAAATGCCGGTACAAATGGTACAAATGGAGCAAGGGGTTTAACAGGAGCCAAGGGAGACCAAGGTGGAACAGGAGCAACAGGTGGACAGGGTATCCAAGGTATAAGAGGTATAACAGGAAATACAGGAGGAACAGGTGGAACCGGTGCTAAGGGAGACCAAGGAATTCAAGGTATCCAAGGTGGAACCGGTGCTAAGGGTAATGCCGGAACCAACGGAACCAACGGTGCTAAAGGTGATAAAGGATTAACCGGAAATACAGGTGCAGCCGGAGGAACGGGTGGACAAGGTATTCAAGGTATAAGAGGATTAACCGGTCTTACAGGTGGAACAGGAGCAAAAGGTGTCCAAGGAATTCAAGGACTTACAGGAACCGCAGGTTCTAATGGAGCAAAGGGAGATACCGGAGCACAGGGAGGAAAAGGAGACCAAGGAGGACAAGGAATCAGAGGAGCAACAGGAACTACAGGTGGAACAGGAGCGACAGGAGGACAAGGAATACAAGGTATAAGAGGTCTTACAGGAACTGCAGGAACTAATGGTTCTAATGGTGCTAAAGGTGATAAAGGTGCAACAGGTATACAAGGTATACAAGGTGGAACAGGAGCAACCGGTGGTCAAGGAATACAAGGACTTACAGGAAAAGCCGGAATTAACGGTGCAGCAGGTGCTCGTGGAGCAACAGGTTCACAAGGTGGACAAGGTATTCAAGGTACGACAGGAGCGAAAGGAAACCCCGGAACAAATGGAACTAACGGTGCTAAAGGTGCAACAGGTAACACAGGTAATGCAGGGTCTAATGGTGCTCAAGGTATACAAGGGATAAAAGGAAACACAGGAACTGCAGGAAGTAATGGAAGTCCGGGAGCGACAGGTTCTAGAGGTGCTACAGGTAGTCAAGGTAATCCGGGAACAAACGGAACAAATGCAACTGCTTTCCCTGTAAGTATTGATGGAGCAAAAGAAAGTACAATTACATCGATGTCTGTAAATACTAAATCGAGGAATCCTTTTGCTACAGTAACCCTAGCAAACGGACAATCATTTATGTTAGAAGTATTAACTCTTTTTGAAGGTAAGTAATAATTAACTACCTTTGTTATATATAAATTAAATTAAATAAAATATCAAAATGAAGAAAGCAATTAAAAAAGAAGTAAAGAAAGTAACACTTACCAAAATTGAATTGACAAAAGTTCAGTCAATGCTAAATGCATTCAATCAATTGAAAATGCAATTAGGAGATATTGAGTTATCAAAAAGTGTTGTAATCGAAAACATTAATAAATTGAAATCAGATTATGCTGAAGTTGAAAAAGATTTAGCTAAGGTATATGGTGCAGATGCTCAAATTGATGTTAAGACAGGAGACGTTATTCAGGTTCCTAAAGAAGCAAAACTAGAAAAAATAAAGTAATGGCAAGAATAAGTACATATCAAATAGATAGTGCACCAACAATAGCTGACAAGTTAATTGGTACAGAAGTAGATTCAGATGGTTTGGATATTACTAAAAATTATACTATTGGAGATATACTTAATTTAAAGTCATTTGCTACAGGAGCACCTGTAGTTGTCGCTGCTAAATCCGGTGGGAATCAAGATGTTGTTCAATACGGAAATATATATACTATAAGTTGGACAGGTGGAGCAGGTTTTTCTAAACTTAATTTACCAAAAGCAGGTTCTATTCCTTATAGAAAAATTATATTTAGTGCAGACGGAACTATAAGTGCTACTCAAACAATATCCTTAAGGGCAAACGGTACTGAAACTATAAACGGTGCTACTACCAAGACTATAAATTCTGCGTATGCTAGCTTATCTGTTTGGTCTGATGGAACAAATTGGAGAATCATACAGGAAATATCTTAATAAAATGGACATAAGAAAAATTTCAGTAGGTCCGGATTATAAGTCAGGTGCGATGCACTATCTTGTAGGACAGGACATACTGAATGGAAACTTTCACATTCATTTAATACGAAAAGAAGAATCTTCGATTTGTATTTATATTCAACAAAAGGATGAAATATTATTGTGGAAAGAATTCAACTCTACTATGCCTATATCAATTGAATATAACATAAATTTTTAGCAGTCATAAACTAAGTTATGAAATCACCATTTGCGTTTATTGTTAAACCTGTAAAAGGTAAGAGATATAATAACACGAAAGAAATAGGAGGTATTGAATTCATTATCAGTACTTCACAGGAAGACCACAAATTTTCAAACAGAGAAGCTGAAGTAATAGAACTACCATTAGGATATAAAGGTCCTATAGAAGTAGGGAATACTCTCTTGGTACATCACAATGTTTTCAAGTATTATAATAATATGAAAGGAAAACAAGTAAGTGGTAGAAGCTTTTTTAAAGACAACTTATTTTTTGTAGAGGACGAACAGTTTTATATGTATAAAAACATAGACGGTTGGAATGCACACGATAAAAATTGTTTTATTAAACCTGTTGATGTTGAAGAGTCCTATATTTTTAAACCAATCTCTAACGAACCTTTAGTAGGAGAGATGGTATATCCAAATAAGTATTTGTCTAGCTATGGAATTAGCAAAGGCGATAGGGTTTCTTTTCAACCTGAAAGCGAGTACGAGTTTAACGTAGACGGTGAAGTTCTATATCGAATCTTTGACCATCAGATTACCTTAGCGTTATGAGTCGAGAATGGGATTGGATGGAGGACGAAGACCATAAAGATATTCCATTAAAAAAAATGAAACGATTTAAAAATGAACTCAAAAGAAATAAAATTAAAAATAATAGAAGCAGGTTACAAGGCGGTGGAACAACTAATAAAGGTTTCGAAGGAAGCGATTATTAAACACGACCCTGAAGATGCTTTATCTGCAGATAGATTAAAGAATGCAGCAGCTACTAAAAAGTTAGCAATCTTTGATGCGTTTGAAATTTTAAACAGAATAGAAACCGAGAAAGAAGCACTAGACGCTATAGATAACGGACCAAATAGAACTGATACCAAACAAGGATTTGCAGAAAGAAACTCAAAATAATCTATATACATTACTTAGTGATGTTGTACCGAAGAATGTTCTGACAACTAAGAACAAAGCTAGGTCTTGGGAGTACGGAGTTAACGAAAAATATAACATTATTGTTATATCTAAAGACGGTACGATTGGCGATGTTGTTTCAATACAAGGACTTAGAATTGCATTACCTGCAACTCCTAAAGATTGTTTTAAAAGAGATGAGTCTAAGCCTAATCAGTATTGGGAAAGAAAAGATATACCAAAACCTTTATCGAAAATTCAATCTATATTTCAATGGAATGATATGGCTACTGAATTTAAAAATCAATGGGTAGATTATGTTGAAAATGAATTTGTAAAAAGAGAAAGAGGAACGTGGTTTTATTCTAATGGAATTAAAACTTATATTACAGGTTCTCATTTTATGTATCTTCAATGGACTAAAATAGATATTGGTTATCCTGATTTTAGAGAAGCAAATAGAATACTATATATTTTTTGGGAAGCTTGTAAAGCTGATAAGAGGAGTTTTGGAATGGACTATTTAAAAATTAGACGTTCAGGATTTTCTTATATGGGTAGTGAGGAATGTGCCAATACAGGTACAATATCTAAAGATGCAAGAATAGGTATATTATCTAAGACAGGGGGTGATGCAAAGAAAATGTTTACAGACAAAGTTGTTCCTATTGCAAATAATTATCCTTTCTTTTTTAAACCTATTCAGGATGGTATGGATAAACCAAAAACTGAATTAGCTTTTAGAATTCCTGCATCTAAGATTACTAAAAAAAATATGTTTGATTCTACAGACGATGAGTTGTATGGATTAGATACTACAATTGATTGGAAAAATACAGATGATAACAGTTATGATGGTGAGAAATTACTATTATTAATTCACGATGAGAGTGGTAAATGGATTAAGCCAAATAATATATTAAATAATTGGAGAGTTACTAAGACTTGTTTAAGATTAGGTTCAAAAATTATAGGTAAATGTATGATGGGTTCTACTTCAAATGCTTTGTCTAAGGGTGGAGATAACTTTAAAAAATTATACGAAGACTCTAATGTGTTTGATAGAAATGCAAACGGTCAAACTAAAAGTGGTTTGTATAGTTTGTTTATTCCTATGGAATGGAATATGGAAGGATTTATTGATAGGTTCGGTATGCCTGTTTTTCATACACCAAGTAAACCTGTATTAGGAATTGATGATGAGATGATACATAAAGGTGCTATTAACTATTGGCAGGATGAAGTGGATTCTTTAAAGAATGACCCTGATGCATTAAACGAATTTTATAGACAGTTTCCTAGAACAGAATCTCACGCATTTAGAGATGAAAGTAAACAATCAATATTTAATTTAACAAAAATATATCAGCAAATAGATTATAACGATTCAATTATATTAGACCATCACCTTACTCGTGGTAGTTTTAGTTGGAAGAATGGTATAAAAGATAGTGAAGTTTTATTTAGTCCTGATACTAGAGGTAGATTTTATGTATCTTGGACTCCTGATAAAGGAATGCAGAATAGAGTTGAAAACAGAAACGGAATTAAACATCCGGGTAATAAACATTTAGGTGCTTTTGGTTGTGATAGTTATGATATATCAGGAGTTGTTGGCGGTGGTGGTTCCAATGGAGCACTTCACGGTAAGACAATGTTTCATATGGATAACGCTCCAATTAATGAATTCTTTTTAGAGTACATTGCAAGACCACAGACTGCTGAAATATTTTTTGAAGATGTTTTAAAAGCTTGTGTGTTTTTTGGAATGCCTATATTGATAGAAAATAACAAACCTAGACTACTTTATCATTTTAAAAATAGAGGGTATAGAGGATTCTGTATGAATAGACCCGACAAACATTATACAAAACTTTCTAAGACTGAAAAAGAATTAGGAGGAATGCCAAATTCAAGTGAAGATGTTAAGCAAGCACACGCTTCTGCAATTGAATCTTATATCGATGAGCATATAGGTTTTAAATCTGAAGAAGAGATGGGAGATTGTGTCTTTACAAGAACATTAGAAGATTGGGCAAAATTTGATATTAACAATAGAACCAAGTTTGATGCAAGTATATCATCAGGGTTAGCTATAATGGCAACACAAAAACATCTCTATACACCTCTGAAAAAAGTTTCAAAAATAAAGGTTAACTTTGCAAGGTATAGTAACAAGGGTACACAAAGCGAAATTATTAGATGAAGAAAGTAGACATAAACATACAATCTGCAGGATTCCCTAGTCAATTTGTTTCAGATGCAGAAAAAGCTACTGAAGAGTTCGGTTTACAAATCGGGCAAGCCATTCAATATGAGTGGTTCAAAAAGGATAGTGGGAGTTGTAGATTTTACAATCAATCGGCAGACTTCCATAGGTTGCGTTTGTACGCAAGAGGAGAACAATCTGTAGGAAAATACAAAAATGAATTAGCAGTAGACGGAGATTTATCTTATCTAAATTTAGATTGGACCCCTGTTCCTGTACTTCCTAAATTCGTGGATATCGTAGTTAACGGTATGCAAGGAAGGGAGTTTGTTCCAAAAGCTTATGCACAAGATGCTATGTCTCAGTCTAAGAGAAGTAAGTATCAGCAAATGGTGGAAGGACAAATGGTAGCTAAACCTTTGTTAGAGGTTATACAAGAAAAAACAGGAGTCAATCCTTTTACAGTTGACGCTGAAGAGTTACCTAATACAGATGAAGAACTTAAGTTGTATATGCAGCTTAACTACAAACCTGCAATAGAAATTGCAGAAGAAGAAGCTATTAGTACTTTGTTTGAAGCTAACAAATATGATGACATTCGTAAACGATTAGATTATGATATGACTGTCTTAGGTGTTGCAATGGCAAAGCACGAATTTTTAATGGGAGACGGTGTAAAAATTAATTATGTAGACCCTGCAAATGCGGTGTACAGTTATACTGAAGACCCAAACTTTAAAGATTGTTTTTATTGGGGAGAAATTAAAACACTTCCAATTACAGAATTATTAAAGATTGACCAATCATTAACTAAAGAAGACCTAGAAGAAATATCTCAATCATCTCAGAGTTGGTATGATTATTTTAATACTGCACAGATGCAGCAGAATGATATATTTTATAGAGATACTGCAACCTTACTGTATTTTAATTATAAGACAACTAAGAAAGTTGTTTACAAAAGAAAAGTTCAGGACAATGGTAATATAAAAATGGTGGAGAAAGATGATTCTTTTAACCCACCTGCAGAAATGCAAGAAGAAGGAAACTTTGAAAAGGTTTCTAAAACTATTGATGTATGGTATGAGGGAGTAATGGTTATGGGAACTAACATTATGCTTCAATGGAAGTTGATGGAAAATATGGTTAGACCACAATCAGCTAGTCAGTATGCAATACCAAACTATGTAGCAGCAGCACCAAGAATGTATAAAGGTGCTATTGAATCTTTGGTTAGACGTATGATACCATTTGCTGATTTGATTCAGATTACACACTTAAAGTTACAACAAGTAATTGCTAGAGTTGTACCGGATGGTGTATTTATAGATGCAGATGGTCTTAATGAAGTGGACTTAGGTACGGGTAATGCTTACAATCCTGAAGATGCATTAAGAATGTATTTCCAAACAGGTAGTGTTATTGGTAGAAGTTATACTCAAGATGGTGATTATAATCAAGCTAAGGTTCCAATTAAAGAACTTCAGTCTTCATCAGGTGCTTCTAAAACTCAAATGCTATTAACAAACTATAACCATTATCTTAATCAGATAAGAACGGTTACGGGATTAAATGAAGCAAGAGATGCAAGTATGCCTGACCCTAATGGTTTAGTAGGCTTACAAAAAATGGCAGCATTAAATTCAAACGTAGCAACAAGACATATTCTTGACGCAAGTTTATATATCTATAGAACTTTAGCTGAAGCTATTACTTATAGGGTTGCTGATATTTTACAATACGCTGACTTTAAAGATGAGTTTATAAATCAAATTGGTAAATACAATGTATCTATACTTGGCGATATTAATGAACTATATATTTACGACTTCGGAATATTTATTGAACTATCACCTGACGAAGAACAAAGAGCACAACTTGAACAGAATATTCAGATGGCTTTATCTAAAGGAGATATTAATTTAGAAGACGCAATAGATATTAGAGAACTTAAAAATCTAAAACTAGCCAATCAACTTCTTAAGATGAAGAGAGTTGCGAAGCAAGATAGAGAAGAAAAAATGGCTGCTCAACAACAACAAGCACAAGCACAAGCACAACAAGCTGCCATTCAAGCACAAGCACAAGCTGCACAACAACAACTTCAAATGGAAACCCAAGCTAAATTACAATATAGACAGGGTGATGTTTCTTTTGAAATTGAGAAAATGAAGCAAGAAGCAATGTTGAAATCTCAATTAATGCAAGAGGAGTTTAATTTGAATATACAACTGCGTCAAATGGATGCACAACAATTACAAGGTAGAGAAGACCAAAGAGAAAAAGCTAAATCATCACGAATTTCTCAGCAGTCTTCTGACCAATCACAATTAATAAATCAACGTAAAAACAATTTACCTCCAAAGAATTTTGAATCTAACGAGGATAGTTTAGATGGGTTTGATATGGCAGAATTCAATCCAAGATAACTGTCTAAATTATTATTAATTTTTGTTTAACTTTGTATAAAATATAATCTAATCTAAATATAATATGGAATTTAAAGTAAAAGCAGTTGAAGCGGTTGAGGAAAAGTCTTCTCAACAGATAGAACAAGAACTACTTAACAAACACGAAGAGAAATTTTCAGAGGCTAGTGAGACAGATGATAATACTGTAACACTTACGGATGAAAGTAATACAACTACTGATGAGGCAACTCCGGTAGCTGAACAAAATACAGAAACTACATCTTCAGAAGTAACTGAGGATGACGTTCTTAAATTTATTGGTAAAAGATATGGGAAAGAGATAAATTCATTAGATGAGTTTAATCAAACTAGGGAAGAGAATGAACCCCTCCCCGAAGATGTATCCAAATATCTAAAATATAAAAAAGACACAGGTCGTGGAATCAATGACTTCTATGAATTACAGAAGGATTATGATGAAGTAGCACCTGATAAATTGTTAGCTGATTATTTATCTGCAACCGAAAAAGGGTTGGATGCTGATGACATACAAGACTTAATGGAAGAGTATTCTTTCGATGAGGACTTAGATGACGAAAAGCAAATCAGAAAAATTAAGCTATCAAAGAAAAAGATTATTGCGAAAGCCAAAGATTATTTTGCAGACCAACAAGAAATGTACAAAGTTCCTCTAGAGTCTAGGGGTACTGACATTGAACTGCCTGCAAAAGAAGAAGAGGAATATAAACAATATGTAGCTAATGCAAAGACGGTACAAGAGAGAACCAAACGGAATAGGGAGGTTTATCTGCAAAAAACAAGCGATGTGTTTGACGAGTTCAAAGGTTTTGAGTTCGAATTAGACGGCAACAAAGTTTTGTTTTCACCCGGTGATGCTGCTGAACTGAAGAAGACGCATTCTAATCCTGTAGATTTTAGTAAAAAATATCAAGCAGAAGATGGAACGTTAACTAATGCGGCAGGATATCACAAGTCTTTAGCAATGGCAATGCAACCTGATAGGTTTGCGAAGTTTTTTTACGAGCAAGGTAAGTCTGCTGCAGCAGATGAATCAATGAGAAAAATGAAAAATGTTAATATGACAACACGCTCTGCTCCTGAAACTTCGTCTACTAAAAGTGGTATGCAAATTAAATCTGTAACTCCCGACCACGGTAGAGGGTTAAAGATTAGAAGTAGAAAAAAATAATAATAATTTTAAAAAAAAACAAAAATGAGTGTATCAAATATACCCGGTTTTGACTTACAACCAAGTGCTCAGAGAGTACCTGTAAGGTCTAACTACATTACAAACTTCGATTTCTTAAATCAGTATCTTCCTGATACTTACGAAAAAGAATTCGAAAGATATGGTAACAGAACTATCTCTTCTTTCTTAAGAATGGTTGGTGCTGAAATGCCATCTAACTCTGACCTTATCAAATGGGCAGAACAAGGACGTTTACATACTAAGTATACAAACTGTACAACTGCAGTAGCAGCAGGAGTAGATGTTGCTGATTTTGCTATCGCTGATGTTTTAAACCCGGCTTTCGTAAATGAAGCTTCAGGTTCTATTGCTATTCGTGTTGGTCAAACAATTATGATTACTAAGAACAATGGTGGAGGTAGTGTTAAAGCTATCGTAACTTCAGTAGACTATGCTACAAGAGTTGTATCAGTTGCATTTTACAATGCAGGTGGATTAACAACTGTTGCAGGAGATGTTTATTCTATGTTTATCTATGGTTCTGAATTCAGAAAAGGTACAGACGGAATGGCAGGTTCTTTAGAAGCTGATGATTTCATCTTCGAAAATTCTCCTATCATCATCAAAGATAAGTATGCAGTATCAGGTTCTGATATGGCACAAATCGGATGGGTAGAAGTAACTACTGAAAATGGAGCAAACGGATACCTATGGTACTTGAAGTCTGAGCACGAAACAAGATTACGTTTTGATGACTATTTAGAGACTGCAATGATTGAAGCAGTACCTGCAGCAGTAGGTTCAGGAGCAATCGCTACTACAGGTGATGTAGGTAACAAAGGTTCTGAAGGTATTTTCTACGTTGTAGAGAACAGAGGAAACGTATGGGGAGCAGGTAATCCAACAACTCTTGCAGAGTGGGATTCAATTATCTCTAGACTTGATAAGCAAGGTGCTATTGAAGAGAACGTAGTATTTGTTGATAGAGATTTCTCTTTTGACATTGACGATATGTTATCTCAACAATCATCTAATGCAGCAGGTGGAGTTTCTTATGGTCTTTTTGACAATGAGAAAGATATGGCTTTGAACTTAGGTTTCACAGGATTCCGTAGAGGTTATGACTTTTACAAGTCTGATTGGAAATACTTAAATGACCCAACAATGCGTGGTGGTTTACCAACTGCAGCAGGTTCAGGTAGAGTTAATGGACTTTTAGTTCCTGCAGGTTCTACTTCTGTATATGACCAAATCTTAGGGAAGAACGCTAAGAGACCATTCTTGCACGTTAGATATAGAGCTTCAGAAACTGAAGACAGACGTTACAAGACTTGGATTACAGGTTCAGCAGGTGGAGCAGAGACTTCTAGCTTAGATGCTATGGAGGTTCATTTCTTATCGGAAAGAGCAGTATGTACTTTAGGTGCTAACAACTTCTTCTTATTCAACCAATAAGAAGTAAATAATTAAAGGGAGGCAATATATATTCTGATGAGCCTCCCTTTTTTTTTAATATAAATTTTAATCTAATTCTATTATAATGAAAACAAAAAAGAAAGTTTACACGGACAAACAATATCGTTTGACACAGGCAGTAGCACCATTAGCCTTTATGCTACCAACAAGAAACAGTAAGAGATTTCCTTTAATGCACTTCGATGAAGAGACCGGTATCAATCGTTCTTTGAGATATGCAAGTAACCAAAAAAGTCCTTTCGAAGATGAACAAGATGGCAATGCTTTATTGACACCTATTATTTTTGAAGATGGATTTTTGCACGTTGCAAAAGAAAATCAAATACTTCAAGAATTTTTACACTATCACCCTTTACTCGGAATGAAGTTTGCAGAAGTTAACGCAGCTAAAGACGCAGCAGCAGAGGTAGAAGATTTAATGATAGAAGCTGATGCTTTGATAGAAGCTAAGTCATTAAGTTTAGACCAATTAGAAACTGTGTGTAGAGTTTTATTTAATAAAGACACTACTAAAGTTTCAACTGCTGAATTAAAAAGAGATATTTTAGTGTATGCTAAAAACTATCCTTCAGATTTTATGGAAGTTATTAGCGACCCTGAATTAAAAATGCAAGGAACTGTTCAACAGTTTTTTGATAGAGGATTTTTAGCTTTTAGAAAAAGTAATAAAGAAGTTTGGTTTGCTACATCAACAAATAAAACAAAACTACTTAACGTTCCTTATGGACAAAATGGTATGGACTTAGTTGTCTCACATTTAAAGTCTGACGATGGATTAGAGGTATTAAAGTACCTTGAAAGCTTATTATAATATTGTTATCTTTGTAACTTAGTCATCATCAGAGAGGTGGTGTTTTTTACTAAATTAAAATAATTTATTATGAACAAGTATTTATCATTTGCAGTAACAGACTTTGAGCCTGTACAAATTGCAATTAACGGAGGATTAACAGTTGGTGCAGTAACTGCAACTAACATTGCATTACATTCAGCAGATAGTGCGGTTGTATACACGCTAGTAGGAACAGGTTTTACTGTTGCTATGGCTGATTCAATCAACTACGCTTTAGTAGCTGCAGCACAAACTAATTGGATGAAAGCAGTTTCAAAGGTTTCTATTCCAAATGGACAGTTAGTTACTGATGTAACTATCGCTTAATTAACTAATCTTTTTAGATTTATAAGAGACCTCTTCATTTTGAAGAGGTCTTTTTATTTTGTTTATCTTTGTACAAAAGAATACAGATGATAAACTCAGTTAGACAAACGGTAATGTCAGTTCTGAATAAAAATAACTACGGCTATATCTCACCCTCTGACTTTAATTTGTTTGCAAAGCAGGCACAGTTAGATTTATTTGAGAATTATTTTTACTCATACAACTATCAAATATCAAAAGAAAATGCAAGGCAATCAGGAACAGGATATGCTGATATAACAAAAGGACTAGAAGAAGTTATTGATACGTTTTCCGTACAACTTCCTTTACTAAGAGAAGGTGGGACAACTTTCCCTGAATCTTTATACTTCCTTCCTTCATTAACAACTACTAATAATGATTATTATATTATTAATAAAAATTTAGTATATAACAAAGTATTGATTTCTAACGCTACTACTACTGCAACAAATGGTGGTGGTACTAGAGTAGAAGATTCATCACAAAATTTTATAGCTTCAGGAGTACAAGTAGGAGATATAGTTTCTACTGTTACAGGAGGTGTTACATACAATACAATCGTTAGTAGTATTATAAATGCTACATCATTATTGGTTAGAGCAACTACAGGTGCAATCGTTTGGGATGCAGTAGGTAAAAATTATTATATTTACTCAAGTAAAAATATTAAAGAAGCAGAAAAAGTAACTCATAGTAAAATAACTATGTTAAACAATTCATTACTTACTGCACCAAATTTAACTTATCCTGCATATACACAAAACGGAGATTTTGCAGAAACATATCCTGATACCATTAATGGTATTGGACAGTTGGTATCTCAATATATTAGATTTCCTTTTATTCCTAAATGGACGTTTGTTGATTTAGTTAATGGTGAACCTGCATTTAATGAAGGAGCAGCAGATTATCAAGATTTTGAGTTACCAAATGATGACGAGGTTAATTTAGTTATGAAAATACTTCAGTACGCAGGTATGAGTATTAGAGAAATACAAGCAGTTCAGTTCGCAGGAAGTGAAGAGCAACAATCGGAACAAGCAGAAAAATAGATTATGGCATATATAACACAGTATCAGTATTACGAAAATTCAGGAGCAACTCCGGAGGATGCTAATTGGGGTTCATATCAGTATGTATCCTTAGAAGACATTGTTAACAATTTTATGTTAATGTATGCAGGGAATCATAGTCTTGTAAATAATGAAGAGAGATTTAAAATATTGTTTCACGCAAAAAGAGCAATTCAAGAATTAAATTACGATGCATTTAAAGAAGTTAAAATTTTAGAATTAGATGTGTGTGATACATTACGATTTGTATTACCATCTGATTATGTTAATTGGGTAAGAATATCTCAATATAAAGATGGTTTACTATATCCTCTTTCGGAAAATATTCAGACTAATTGGAGTGGTGCTTACTTACAAGATAACGATTGTAGAATATTGTTTGACCAAGATGGTGCAGCTTTAAAGCCTGAGTTTAGTACTATAGATTCTGAAAGAATTTTTGGAGGAAAACAATCTATTTATCTTAACTCAAACTCTGCAATGAATGGTAGAGAAGGATGGAACGTAGATGGGAATTGGTATTTTGAATATGGCATAGGTGCAAGATTTGGTTTAAACACAGAAACGGCTAATGTAAATCCTACCTTTAAGATTAATTCTAAGGGTGGTGTTATTAATTTTAGTTCAGGAATGTCAGGAAGTATTTGCATTTTAGAATATGTTTCTGATGGAATGGAAAATGGAGATGACAGTTTAGTTACTGTAAACAAAATGTTTGAGGATTTTATATACGCATATATTGAGTACGCAGTACTTGGTTCTAAGGTAGGGGTTCAAGAATATATTGTTGCTAGAGTTAAGAAAAAGAAAACTGCTCTTTTAAGAAACGCTAAAATTAGAATTAGTAATATACATCCCGGAAGATTATTACAAAATCTTAGAGGTAGAGATAAGTGGATAAAATAATATGGCAAATATAACTAGAAACTTTACTTCAGGTAAAATGAACAAGATGGTTGATGAGAGACTCGTTCCAAACGGGGAATACATTGACGCATTAAATGTTAGAATGGGTTCGTCAGAAGGCTCAGAAATAGGTGCAATAGAGAACTCAAAAGGTAATACAATAATAACAAACGTTCAGTTTGAAGGTCAAGCATTAAGTTCAAGTGCTAGATGTATAGGAGCGTATGAAGATGGTGCTGAGGAAACGTTGTATTGGTTTGTTAATGACCCGGAATTTGTTGGGACAGGAGCACCTGCAGGAGTTGTAGATTTAATATTATCATATAATACCAATTTAGATGTACTTACTTATCACGTTATTAGTGTAGGTGACCCACTAGATGCTACAAAAACTGTATTAAATTTTAACGCAGAGTTTTTAATTACAGGAGTTAGTAAAGTAGAAGACTTACTTTTTTGGACAGACAACTATAATCAACCACGACAGATAAATGTAGATAAAAATTATCCAAATCCAATAAGTGGAGTTGATGTTTTAAGTGCTGAGTCTTTACTTGTTATAAAAAAACCACCTATAACTTCACCAAGAATTAAACCTATTTCAACTTCTAGTCAAGATAATTTTTTAGAAGATAGATTTGTTTCTTTTGCATATAGGTATCGATATGAAGACGGACAATATTCAGCTACCTCTCAATTTTCAGGACCATCGTTCATACCTAAAACATTTAAGTATGACCCGACTACTGCTTTAAATGGAGGTATGTTGAATAGCACAAACCTTTGTGACATTACATATAATTCAGGAGGACCTCTTGTTATAGGTGTTGATTTATTATTTAAAGATATGAACTCTTCTATAATTAAAATTATAGAAAAATTAGATAAAGAGGAATTAGGGTTAGCAGATAGTACTGATTACTTATATACTTTTAGTAATAGTAAAATATTTACAATATTAGCTGACTCTGAAATATTAAGATTAAACGATAACGTACCGTTACTTGCTCAGTCTCAAACGATGATGGGTAATAGATTAATGTATGGTAACTACTTAGAGGGATACGACTTAGTTCGTAATAAAGTTAAAACTAAATTAGAATATGATGTAACTGTTACCAATAAAATAATTGGTCGTGAGCAAATTGCTTCAACACTAACAACGGGTACTTACACAATAGATGGGAATGTAACTATTGTTGGCTCTGTTATAAATATTGATTTAGCAGGACAAACACTAATACAAGGAGCGACCTTAAGTCTTTTTATAAGATTTCAACATTCACAATTTAGCAATACACCTCCAACACCTGCGGATACAACTCAAGAAGTAACAATACAATTTATATACACACTTCCGCAAGACTTTGCTAGTGTCTATGACCTAGCTATATCAACTGATTTTTCAGAAAAGATAGGAGTTGCTTCACAAATACTTGCACCTCAAGCTTCTTGTAATGGCGAAAGTCTTACTGATGTATTTAACTGTAGTATTCCTAATGAACTAAGTGGATTCTTTAAATATGAAAGTGGTATAAGTGCAGCAGCACAACCAATTGCAATTGGTGCTAGTCCATCTTCAGATGTTATTACACTACAGATACCTGCAGTAAGATATGTTGATAATCTTGTCACGATTACTGATAGTGTCTATGAGTATTATATAATAAATATTATAGATATTATTTTTCAAGATATAGGAAATCCTTCTAGCTTGCATAGTAATAGAGGGTATGAGATTGGTATAATTTATATGGATGAATTTCTTCGTTCAACAACTGCGTTAGTTAGTAGAAATAACTCTGCTCATATTGGTTGTGAAAATTCAGACACACAGAATAAAATTAATGTAACAATACCAACAACACAGATTGCACCGGAATGGGCATCTAGATTTAAGTTTTGTATAAAACCTGATAAAGCAGATTACAATACTATATTTAGTCAATTCTTTTTTAGAGACAATACTTCAGGAGCCGATTACTTTTTGCTTGATGGACAGAACGCTCAAAAAATAGAAGAGGGTGACGAGATGATTGTAAAAGCTGATACCAATGGTCCTAGACCAAACTGTACTTTTACTACAGTACTAGAAAAAAAAGCACAACTAAAAAACTTTCTTGGTGATGACAAACCTTTAGACCAAGGAGGAAATGAAATAGAGATTCCTTCAGGAGTTTATATGAAACTACAAGCAAATAATTTTAGCACAGTAGTTGGAGAAAATCCTGTAGTTGACCCCGGAGAATTAACTTCTCAAGGTGGTGGTTGTAGAATTGTTAGATATCCTGTGGATGTTGAAAATCCCCAACAACCGGGAACGTTTATTGATTATGATATACCTTCAGGCTCAAGAATTTCATTCAGAATAAGTAATATTAGAAAAGGTAATACGTCAGGTGGTTTGGGTTTAGGTAATGTTGCTAAAAAGTTTTGGGTAGTAGATGAAAACTTTGTCGCACCTCAAGATTATACCAATTTTAAAGCTTGGTTTGATGGGAATAATATTCAGCAAGTTTTACAAGTACAGGCAGAAGATGAAGGTACAGGTGTACAAGGACCTAACTATTCGCCAACGATTCAAAGCATTTCAGGAAGACCTTGTAATTCAGGAAATGTCTATACTAACTTTGAAACAAGTGGAGGTAGGTCATTTTTTGGTGTAAAAAGTAGTGAAGGATATAGCGGTGGTAAAAAAAATACTAGACTAGAAGTTGAAATTGTAGTTGTTCGTGCAAACGGATTATTAGTTTTTGAATCTAAACCTGCAGATACAGTACCTGATTTATGGTATGAATCATCTGAGTCATATGGAATTGACAAAACTAATGGAGAGCACAGAGGTAATATTCAAAATCAAAATTTTGCAAGTAACACACCTGCTATTATTCAAACTGCTTTTGAGAATTGTTTTACTTTTGGTAACGGAGTTGAAAGTTTTAAAATTCAAGATTCAGTTATAGGTAAGCCTATGGTAATGGGTAACAGAGCACTTACAACTAATGAAGTAGATTACGCAGCAATAATTAGATTCTCAGACATTACTTATAGTGGTGTGTATAACGAAGAGTCTAACATAAACAAGCTAAACGAATTTAACGCAGGTCTGTTGAACTTTAAGGCTTGCGAGCAATCGTTTGGTCCTATTATGAAAATGCAGGCTAGAGAGACAGATATATTAGTTTTACAAGAAGACAAGATATCTTATGTTTTATCAGGAAAGAATTTACTTTCAGATGCAGGAGGTGGAAGTTCTTTAACGTCTGTTCCACAAGTATTAGGAACTCAGATTGCAAGAATAGAAGAGTATGGTATTAGTCAAAACCCTGAGAGTTTTTCTATATACGGAGCAGAGAAATTTTTTACAGATGCTAAGAGAGGTGTAGTTGTAAAGTTGTTAGGTGCAGGAGGTCAATCAGACCAATTAACAATAATTTCAAACGAAGGTATGAGACCTTGGTTTAGAGATTTATTTCAAGTTAATTTTACTACTCAGAAACTAGGAGGGTATGACCCTTATATGAATGAGTATGTTTTATCTAACAATACAATTCAACTACCGGCTCCTAAGATTTGTATCAACTGTGGTATTTCAAAAACATTAAATATTAAATCCACTAAAGCATTTACTCAATGTTATGATGTTGGAAGTTTAGTTGGTGATGTTAAGATTAACTATATTCTTAATTCAATTGTTGCAGGTAGTACTTTTACTGTTTCTGCAACATACAATGCAACTACTGTTACATCGGGAGCCGTAACGGCAAGTGGAAGTATAACTATATCTAAAAATTTAGTTTTAGACTCCGAAGTAGATTTAACAATTACCACTACAGGTGAAGTTAATGTAACTGCTACGGTAGAATGTCCTGATGCTGATGACATTAGTATAAAATTAATTCACTTGTCAAGTAACAATGAGGCAGCCTTACAAATACACGATGAGTATAGATGGGTTGATGGTTCATTTGTTTCACCTTTACATTCAGAACAAGTTATTTTTGGAACAGGAACGTTCCCTATTGTTTCTTTATTTCAAACTATAACAGGTGAACAGGGAGCAGGAGTTATACCTACCAACGGTGCGGTTGTACAAATGTTATCAAACAAAATAAATAACGACACCTTTAACTTTAATATTTTAGAAGATACTTTTCAGTACTTAAGAAGTAATACTCTATATGGAAATAATCCTACAGACATAGCTTTATTATTAGCTGCGGTAACAACTGCTACACCAAACGTTGCTCCTACAAATGGGAACACGGCATTTAGTGCAGACTTTGTTATGCCTAGTACAGGACAGTATTTATACTTAGTATGGGATACTAGAAACTCTACTGCATTAGATTTATGTTTTGGAGCAACTGCAGTAGCAGCTTGTTGTAGTTGTACAGGGTCAACACCTAATACTAATTTTACATTAGAAGATTGTTCAACAGGAATAAATTTCACAGTTGAAGATACTTATGGAGTGTTTTCAATTGGTGATGTGGTTCAATATAAAACAGGACTTGTTCCAAATCTAGGTTCTATCGTTGAGTGTGGAGAAATAATAAGCGTAGGAACAACTCCAAACGCTACATTATATTCTGCAGTCGCTAGATTCTGTGGTGATACAGTTAATTGTGGAGACCAACAACCAAGTAATTGTAAGCAATATCAAACATCAACAACAAGTGGTTCAGGTATAACATATACATATACAGATTGTAATGGTGTAGCAAGAACAGACTCTGTTGGTGGAGCAAGTGGTTATGATTCAAACAGTTTCTGTGCTATAGATGGTACAGTAGTAGGAGCACCTAACTTATTAGACGAAGGGGATTGCTTGTTTTAAACAATTATAAATAAAAAAGAAGATGGCAATATATTATTTAGATGGAACAACATTATTAAACTCACAAGCAGTTTTTTCAGACCAAGCATTATCGACTTGTGCACCTGATGGGTTCTACTCTGATGGTACAATATCAAGAGAGCAGATTAGTTGTGTGTTACAAGCAGCACAGAATTGTGGGAGTTGTGGTGTTGCCTGTGGAGGTACAATTGCAGGAAGTGGTAATCAAGGTATTTACTTACTTGATTTAGATGCAGGTGGAACAAATACAGACACCGGTGCAATTGTTATAACATATAATCCTTTTGGAATACCTGATGGATTTAAAGCTATTTACAATGGGGTTACTTACAATAAGTTAAGTTCACCTGTTGATGGATACCACGCTTCTACAGTAGCTACAAACTTTACATTTATTGGAAACACTAATGATGACTGTGGGATATCAGGTTCAACATACACACTTAATGAATTTTCATATAATTCAGGAAGTAATGCTTTTGTAGCATCAGGAAGTACTCAAAGTGTTTCAGTAGCTGCAGGAGATGTGTCATTATCTGCTTCAGACCCCGGTCTTTGTGTAGCAGTTATACCAAAACCAAATGCGAATCCTTCAACTGTAAATTTTAGTTTTGTTGGACCGTGTTCAAACACGGCTTTTAATATTGCAGTTGCTTGTCCTATTAAGTTATCAAGCTTTCAAACAAACACTACTACCCGTTCTACATCGGCACTAGCTTGTGCCCTTGCTATTAACGGAGCATTCTTTAATGTTCCTGTAACAGGAACTGCAGGTAATCCTGCATTACACGATTGGATTTTTAGTGATAATAACGGACAGTTTGCAGCAGCAAATGGATTCTATAAAAAAGGAACTAACAATTACATAGAAGTATTAAATGGAGTTGTTGTAAGCACAGGAACTTGTGCAGTTAATTCATTTTTCATAAGCACAGTAAGAACAACTTGTACTGATTTCTGTACAACTAATTACGCTATAACTACATCTAAAACTGTTAACAGTAATAACAGTTATGCTAACCTAGCAATAGGTGATGAAATACCACCTTCTGTTTTAATAGATGGTTTTTACGCATATGCAGCAACAGTTACGGATACGGCTACAGGTATATTTAGAATAATGACATTGTCAAACAATGTAATAACATCACTAGCAGAATGTAGTGGTTCAAACTGTGTAATTTTATAAATAAAAACAATGGCAAATTCAAACGTACCAACAAAAGAAAACTATACCATCTCACACGACTCTCTTACAAAAGGGTTCCCTTCTTTCTATTCTTACTTTCCTGATTGGATGATAGGAATGAATAATTTTTTTTATACGTTTAATGGCGGTAACCTTTACCGTCATAACACAAACGAGAGTAGAAATAATTATTATGGTGTTAATTATCCATCTACTTTACAGTCAGTATTTAATGACCAACCTTTACAGAATAAGTTATTTAAAACAATGAATCTAGAAGGAGATGATAGTTGGGGTGCAACAATGACAAGTGACCAACAAGAGACAGGATTTATTTCTCAAAGTTTCTTTGAAGAAAAAGAAGGTGCGTACTATGCGTTTATAAGAAACTCAGGAACTGTTCCTGCGTCTTTATCTGAATATGCATTACGTTCATTAAATGGTTTAGCTACAAGTTCTAATGTTTCTGTAGCAGGTTCATTAACAACAATAAGTTTTGCTACATCAATTAATATTGGAAACATTATAAGTATTGGTGATATGGTATATTTTGGAAATCCAACTCCACAATTAGCAGGTCAGGTTACTGCGGTAAATCAAAACTTACCTGCAGGATTAAACGACATAGTAATAAACAATAACGGAAACACATTTATTCCTGTTGTAGTACCGACTCCAACTACAGTTACACTACCAAGTATAACAGAGTATATCTTATATATAAAAAACTCAATAGCCGAATCTCACGGTATACTAGGACACTATGGTGTGTTCACTTTAACCAATAGCAATACCTCAGCAATAGAACTGTTTGCAGTTGAAAGCGAAGTAATGAAATCTTTCCCTTAAAATTAGTATCTTTGTAAGTAATATGGATAATGTTGATGCAAAGCTTAGTAATCCGGAGTATGTCCTAGAGTATATAAACCAAAACAGAGGTTTATTATGGGACAAAATAAAAGATTTTAAATCTATTATTACTTCTACCGAGGGTGTTGTACTTAACCATACGGAAGAGATGGATAATATGTGTCCTTTAAAGCATCATATAGAAGATGGTATTTATACAAGAGAACTATTTATGCCTAAAGGATTTTTAGGTGTGAGTTATATACACAAAACTAATCATCCTTCTTTTTTTATGAGTGGCGAAATGTCTATGGTTACAGACACAGGTAGCGTTGAAAGAGTAAAAGCACCTATGGTTGTGCAAACAAAAATAGGAACTCAAAGAGTTGTTTATGTACACGAAGATACCGTATGGGTATGTACTTATAGAACCGATGCCACTACCGTAGAAGAAGCAGAAAAACAAATATACACGGAGGACTATAGAGAACTTCCTGAGTATATAATTGAAAAACAAAATAGATTATGTCAGGATTAATAGCAGGAATAGGAGTTGGTGTATCAGCCATAGGAACCGGATTAAGTTTTGGGCAAGCAGCATCTCAAAGAAAATTGTCTGAAGAGGCACAGAGACAAGCTGATGCAGCAATGGAGAAAGCTAGAGATAGATTGGATGTAAATTTTGCAGAAGGTCAATCAATAAAAAAAGAAGGTTACGAATTAGAAAGAGAAGCCAACTTAGCAGCAGGTGCACAGGCAATGATTGCTAGTGTTGAAGGAGACACTAGGGGTGGAGCCGCAACTGCAGGTAGAGTTTTAGCACAACAAAATGCAGCACAAGCACAAACTCGTGTTGCTATGGGTGATGAACTTACCAATATTGAAACGTCAATAATGGAAGAAGAGTCTAGACTTAGAGACTTAAACGTATCATTAGATTTAGAAGAGGTTGCAGGTAACCAACAAAAAGCATCAGATGCAGCACGAAAAGCTTCAGCAGCAACTTCACAAGGGATTCAGCAAGGTATACAAACTGCAGGTGCAGCAGCCGCAGCATTCATTCCTTTATACCAAGAAAAAGTACAGAACCAAATTGATGCTACAGGAGCAATGAGTTTAACTCCGGAACAATACGCAAAATTTGGGAATGTGAAAGGTGGTAGTATGGGTAAAGAGGGAACAGGTAAATTTACTAATCTTGACTTTGATAAGATAGGAGGTATGGACCGTAGAGAATTTAAAAGCTTTAAAAAAGATTTAACTGCTGACCAATCAGCAATGCTTTTTAAAAGCACCCAATATTTAAAAAACTACAATAGTTATCCTACCTTAAGTCTTGATAGTGATGAGGGGAACGGAGTACTAATAAACCCTATAACAGGTAGACCTTGGGGAGAATAATAAACGAATAGATAACTATGGCAACAGCATATAAGTACGTTGAATCGCAAGTAGATGACCAAGTAAATTGGGCAGAAGTAACGAGCAATGTAACAAATACATTAAAAGAAGAAGTTCGTGTACGAACAGAAAAGAAGGCTGCTATAGATGCTGCTTCTCGTGAGTATTCTAAAGTACTTAACAATGTTCCTATTGGTGAGAATACAGAATTAAATAAGTTTGCGTTAAATGCTGCTGCTGATTTGCAGCAACAAATGCTAATGCAAAATACTTTATTAAAGTCAGGTCAATTAGACCCAAGACAATATACCATTATGAGACAGAACTTAACGGATGGTACTGACCAAGCGTTTAGTTTATTTCAAAATTATAATGCAGAGTATGAAAGAAAAATGGCTATGATGGACCCTAACCTTCCTGCTAATGAGCGAGCATCTAAAATGCAGACTTGGCAAATGGAACAACTAGAAGGATTTGGTAATTTCAAAAATAGTAAATTAGTTATTAATCCTAATTCAGGTTTAATGACTATGGCTAAGATGATTCCTGACCCTAATTTTAAAGGGGACGCTAAAAACGCTCCAATGATTCCTGATATGAATAACTTACAAAGTGTTCAGACTTTAGAGAACAGACTTAAATCTACCACTACTCAGTACGATGTAATAGGTGCAGCAGGTGTTTACTTAGATTCTTTAGGTGAAGATAAGAGAGCAGTTATAGATGGACTAGGTCAGAAGTATTCATCAGCTACAATTAAAACAATTTCAGATGCTACCGCAAAACAAAAGGGTTCTTGGAAGAGTATGTCACCAAGCGATTTAGCTGCAGAAGCTAAAAAATTAGGTGTTAAAGTTGAAGATTTAAAAGAGATTACTTTATTTAGTGAGGCTCAAGACAATTGGATTAAAGGTCAACTTGATATAGGTGGTACTGCAGCAGCTTCAGTACTCTTAGATTTTAAAAGCGTTAATCAAGAAACAGGAAAGCCATATACTCAGCTTGCATACTCAGTAGAGAATCAAGCGAAAGCAGATAAAGATTCTGATATCATTATAATGGAGCAGGTTGATGGAAGAATGGTTCCTAAATTAAGTGCTAAACAACAAGCACAAGCTGAGAGAATTATGAAGTCTCAAATAAATATTGGTGTCGATTATACAGAAGAACTTAAAGTTGCTAAGACAGGATTTGAACCAACACCTGAACCAAAAGATATTAGAGACAGAAAAGATGCACTTAAGAAAAAACAAAGTGTACAAAAAACTTGGAACAGTATTAAAGGTCAAACTAAAGACGAAAGAATCGCATCTTTCGAAGCTTTGATTGGTTCAAAAATAGGTCAAGACGCAGGTCTTATAGGTGTTAATCCATCAGAAGATGGTACATCAATTAGCTTTGTTTATACAGACGCAAACTCAGCTAAAAATAGAACCATTAAAATTGATAAAGATATAAGTGACCAAGAGTGGGCAAATATAGGTAACGAAATTACAGGAATGGATAGTCCGGAAGATGCATTGAATGCAGGTGGATTTGTAAAAGGTACTGATGGAAAATCTAAAGTTTATAATATAGAATTTGGAGAAGCCGGTGGTAACAGAGAAGGAAACTTACAAAGGTTTGATGCTGAGTTAAGTACATTTATAGCTGATGGTTTCCCTAGAGTTGATGGTGAGCCATTCTTAGACCAAAGTGATAAAGAGGTAGCGGCAACGTTAAACAAAAGGTATGGTCAGTATGGACTGAAAGCAATTGCTGATGGTATTTACCCTATGGATAATACTAATGTTACCATAGAGGGTTGGACAGGTGATAGTAATCACGGTTCAAGTTATGATTTAGATTCAGATATCGATATCGATTCTAACGCATTAGCAGATGAAGAGAAATTTAAGAAATGGCTTACATATGTTTTAGAGAAAACAAATCAAGTAGAAAGAATTGCCACTACTAATAATTTCACAGGTAAAGTTAAGAAAGCTATGTCTCAAGAAGAGGTAGAAATATTGGAAGCGAAAATAAAAAAAGCTGAAGAGGATAATATATACGGTCCGTGTATAGAGGGTAAAAAAATAGAGATGTCAACAGGTACTCGTGTAGAATGTAATCAATTACCTCCGAGCTAAATATAATTATATATAAAAATGATTCAAGAAGACGAAATATATTACACTACTCCAAACGGAATGAAGATGAGTCAGACCGATGCTATGCAAAGATATGGTAGCGAACAGTTTGATGCACTTGTAAATAATGGAGAGTTAATTGAGTTTGTAGAAGAAGAAGAACCGGGATTAAATCAAGGAGATTCTTTTTACGAAACAAATAATGGAAATGTTTATACTGAGGGTGACCTTATTAATAGATATGGTATGGATAATTTTAATTCATACGTTAAAGATGGTAACTTAAAAAAAAAGATTCTCCTCAATCTCTTTCAACTTTTTCAGATACAACTTTAGAATCAAATCCAAATTCAACATCTCAAGGTTCCGATAGTACAGACATTACCGGAATGGGTAATACCGAACAGGATTATTTTACAGGAACATTTGGAAAGATATTAAAAGGTATAGATTTTATGACACCGGGAATTGGTCTCGGAGATTTCGTTGATGATATGGCTCGTTCAATTGATGCAGGTTATCAAAATGGAACAATAGCAGAAAGTGGTAATGACCTTTTATATGGTGGCTCTGATGCATCATATGAAGATATACAAGAATTTATTCAAAAGACAGAAGGTGCTAGAAATCTAGGACCATCTGACGAAATGCAAAACTACACAAGAATTTACGATGAAGAAAAAGCTAGAGGCTTAAGTGCGTTTGGAGTTCTAAAAGGATTGATATTAAATCCAAGTGTGATACCGGAAGTATTAGCAAGTTCATTTTCAGCGATGGCTAACCCTGATTCAGCAGCAGCAGCAGGTACTATTATTGGTGCAGGTGCAGCAGTAGGAGCACCAATAGCAGGAGTAGGTGCAATAGCAGGAGCAGCAGCAACATTGCCTTATGCGTTTGCAGCAGCAGGAACAGTACTAGAAACAGGTTTAACTTTTGGAGAACTACTACAAGCAAAGCTTGAGGAAAGAGACCTTGAGTTAACTAACGATAATGTTCAAAAGATGCTTGACAACCCTGAAATTTTAGGTGAGTTAAGATTCGATGCTATAGCAAGAGGTTTAGCTATTGGTGCGATTGATGCATTTACAGGTAGACTAGGTGGTAAAGTTGCAGCACCTCTATTAAGACAAGCAGGTAAAGCAGGTAGTAAAGCTGCAGCAAATACTTTAAAAAGAAAAGCAATTGGTAGAGCAGCAGGAGTTGAAGGTGTTGGTGGTTCTATAGGAGAGACTGCAGGTATTACTGCAACTAATATTTATGGAGACACAGGTCAAGATTATGATACAGGTGAAATACTTTTAGAGGGTATAGCAGAGATGCCGGGTTCTGTAAAAGATATTATTGCAGTACGATATCAAAAACCTAAGTATAGAATTAACGGAAAGAAAGCTACCGTAGAAGAGATAGACCAAGTTATAGAAGGTATGACTTATGAGCAGTTGACTGCTCCTAATTTTAAAATTCAAATTGATAATGACTTTGATGGTAGAGCAGAACTTCTTCAAGAAAAAATTGTAAAAGGAAGAACAAGAGCAGCAGTATCTGCAGCTAATCCTGATTTAAACGAACCTACTTTAGAACGTATTGTAGATTTAGAACGACAAGTTTCTGAGCAAGAAGGTAAAGTATTAGGTACTGTTACGGGGAAGAAAAAAATTGCAGACTTAAAGGCAGAGATAGTTAACCTTCAAGAAAATCAATTAGAAGCTGAAGCAGTTTCTGAAACTGATGCAGTATTGGATGAAGATGGTAATGCAGTTGAGAGTGAAGTTGTTGCTGAAGAGGTAAATACATTAGAACAATTTGACACATTAACTCCTGAAGAAAAAGTTGAATATGTAGACGAGGCAGGTAAAGTATTGATAGCCGAAGCTGAAGCTAATGGTGAGGTTGATTCTAAGTTTACTGAAGAACAGATAAATCAAAAAGCATCTGAGTTATTACAAGAAGATGTTTCATCTTTAGAAGGAGACTTAGAGGGTGAGACTAGATTTAGTATAGCTGAAGAGGGTGATGCATTGTTTGATGTAGATGACACAGATAGCGAAGTAATTCAAGAAGAAATGAATAATCAGTTTCCTGAGTCAGAGGTAAACTTTGAATCAACTCCTGAAGGTGATAGTGTTAGTGTTAGTCCTTTTGAGGATAGTAATTCAACTGAAGAGTTTACAGATGCTGATGCAATTGAGATGGGTTTTGAAAGCAAAGAGAAAGCAGTTCAACCTATCGAAAACTTTAATGGTATACCTATGATTACAGGTATATCTGATACTGCTGCAGGAGGAACTGTTAAAGATTCTAAGGGTGGTGATATGAAAGCCAAAGGTGGTGTAATGTTTAACGCATTAGCTAAAGTTAAAGCAGCTTGGGCAGGAGTAAAACCAAGTACTTCTGAAGGACAATATAAAAACGCAGTAAAATTATACAATAAAAACAAACCATTGTTTGATAAACTATGGAAGGAAGGTAAGCTACCTAACGGTCAGATACCAATGGCAATTGTACGAATGGGTAACGAAGCTATTAACTCTAATGAAATAGTGTTTAGGTATTTATCACCTGAAATTAATGCACAGTCTCAAGAGAATCAGACTGCTGCATTAAATGATTTAAAGACAGTATTACAAAAGAAAAAAGGTAAGACCGCACCTAAGCTTTTAAAATTTATAAGCGATAAAAAAGTTACAACTCTTGGTAAATTTATGGATGCAATAGTAGCAGATGCTAATGCAAGAGCAAAGGGTGATATTAATAATACATTATCACTAGACCAAAGAGCACAACTTTATAGTATAATGGTTTCACCTGAATCAAAAGGTAAACCGGTTACACCAAATAAACCTTTCTTAAAATCTTTATATAAAGGAACTGAAAGTAATTATAATTTATTTACATCAGACAATGTATATGCTGCAGTAGGAGAACCGTCAATGATGAAAAGCAAAAAGGGAGACATTGTTTCTATTGTTGGTGTTGATGTATTAGATGGTGGTGTTATAGATATAGAGCACGGTAACTACGGTACAGGACCAAAGGGTGGATTGATTGCATTGATTAGTAATCCTACAAATGGAATGAGTGTATTCCCTGAATGGAAAGCTAAAGCGAGTAGAGTATTTAAACCAACAACCGCAGGTAAGACCCCAAGTAAAAAAAGTTCAGATGCTCAGGTAATGGGTACGGCTGCAAATGACTTAGCTTTTCAAGGTGCTCAAGTAACAACAGAGATGACAGACATTCAAGTTCTAGCTGCAAAGTTTAGATTTGCATTTCCGGGAGTAACTGTGGTTAGTAGTAAGGCTGAGTTTGATGCAATGCTAAAACAACCCGGTATAAGAACTAAAGTATCAGAAGGAAAGATAATACTTGGTATGACTACTGATGGTAAAGTTTTCTTAAACCCTGAGTCTAGTTCTTTAGGCACACCTATACACGAGTTTGGTCACGTTTGGATTGACTTCCTTCGTTCTAAAGCGAGTGGTGATGCAGGGACTGCACTATTAAATAGAGGTTTAAAATTAGTAGAAGGAACTACTGCATTAAAGACTGCTATAGAAAAATACGGAGACAATCCTTTAGCAAGAGAAGAAGCTTTGGTAGAGTTGATGGCAAACAAAGGTGAAACCATTATTGATGCAGGACAAAAATCTAACTTTAAAGATTGGTTAAACGCAACGTTTAAATACATTCAGAAAAAATTTGTTAGGTCTGAAAAATTATTTGCTAAAGAAGATATCAAAGCATTAAAGAAGCAACTAAAAGATAAAGAAATAACTCAAGAACAATATGATAAATCTCTTAAAAAGATTCAAGCATCTATTAAAAAGAGTATAGCTTCACTTAGTATAGAAGACTTTATAAATACAGGTCTTGCAGATTTATTTGGAGGTAAAGAACTAAGTTCATCGTTTGATGCCAAGAAAGAATCTAAAGGTATTATGCCTAGGTTTGAATTAGGAGACAGTATTGTTAGTTTTATAAAGCAAGCAAGAGCACAAGGAATAAAAGAGTCAGCAATTAAAGTTGCTCTACTTAAGAGAGGTGTAGACTTTGCGGATTATGTAGTCCAATTAAAAGCATCTAAAGCTAAAGCAAGTCCTAAAGTAGAGATGAGTAATTCTTATGCCAAAGGATTTGATAGGGTGATGAAAGAAATAAACGGCATAGTTAAAAAAATTAAAGCTAGAAAAGTCAAAGGAGATACCAACCCTAATATTATTTTAAAGGCTGCACAAAAATATCTTCAAGGAACTAAGATGTATGAGAACGCAACTGATGTTCAGAGAGAGCAAATGGTTAGAGACCTTAGAGAAAGACTTGGTATAAAAGAAAAGAAAAATAAATCACCAAAAGCTGCAGTAAAAAAATCGCAAGAAGTAATTTTTGGAAACTTTGAAAAGGCTGAGGTTATTACATATACGGTTAAGCAACTATGGGCAGAAAGAATTCGTAGTTTAAATCGAGGTGCGAAGTCAGGCATAAGAGCATTTGTAAAATCACAAGTTGCAATAGCTGCTGAGGTAACTGATATGGTTAAGCGAGGTGTAATTACATCTAAGCAAATGGCTAGTATACTTAGAAAGTTTACAAGTGTTAATCCATTAAGCGAGGCTTCAATAGAAAGGTTTGTTGATTATATGGCTAAGGTTATTAATAATGCTGAGTACGATTCACAAATAACGAGAGCAAAGAAATTAGTTTCTAGAGCAAAGAAAAATATAGCAAGAAAAATTGGTGTAGCTGATGCAATTAAAACTCAGCTTGAACAAATACTTTCTATTAAACCTAATATGATTCCTGAGTCTGTGTTCCAACAGTACCTAGAATTGTTAGAAGAGTTTGGTGCAAGTTCATCTGTGTTAAATTTATCACAAATTGAAACCACTACTGAAACTATAGAGAATATAATGGCAGCTTTAGACCAAGAGTTTAGTTTGATACCTGAACTTAGAGATAGGTTTAATTCTTTTGGTCCTGAATATAATAATGGTAAAATAGATTTTGCTGCTACTGTAAAATCTATGCTTAAAGACGAGGCTATTACACAGGAAGAGGCAGAGTTAATGAATAAATTCAAGGCTGACATACTACCTGAAGTTGCTCCTAAAGAAAAGAAAACTGAAAAGGAATTAGCTACAGAGAAAGCTGATACAATAGACAGAATATTAAAGGGTAAAGTATTAAAAGTTTCAGAACTGCCAAGCAAATTAGAGAAAGCTTTAGCTGATGTCTTTGAAAAACTTTATAATAATAAGACAGTCTTAGAAGCTTTAAGTATAGAAGACCTTGTTCAGATTGAAAAGTTAATAGACAATATTCAGAATGGATACTTGCCACACCTTGTTCAGATTCAGGTCTCTAAGATGCAATCGATACTTGATGGTAAGTTATTGTCTGATGCACTTACTGTAGGTAAGGTTCCTTTATTTAGTAGTTTTTACGCTAAGGCAAAGAACCTTCTTAACAGAGGTAAACGAGGAGCAATTACAGAAGCGATAAGAAGAAATCCTTTATTTTATATTGACCAAGTGTTTGGAAACTATAAAGGGAAACCAATCTTCAATGCTTTATTTAATAGAGCAGCTATTGCACAGGAAAGGTTTGATGCTGAGATGAAAGTTATCTTTGGAAAAATAGAGAAGGCAGAGCAAGCAGTTTTTAAATCGTTTAATAAAGACGGAAATAAAACTTTAGTATCTAAGTTTAAGCAGATGATATATATGATTCAGCTTGAACACGATTCTAATATAGGAAACAAAGAAGTTAATAATGCTTCAGGATTTATTAAAAAAACTATTGATAAGATTGATGCCGGTGAAACGACATTCTCTATGGACGATGCTGAGGCTTTAAGAAAAATCTATGATGATTTTAAAAATGACGAAGGAGAGATTGATATTGAAAAACTAAATGCATCTTTTAATAAGGCTGAGTTAGCTTCTATCAAAACGATTCAAGAAATAAATAGAGACCTTGGACCTAAAGCAGTATTTACTGCATCTGTTATTCGTGGAGATGCGATGACACCAAGAAATAATTATGTTCACTTAAGTGTACTGCCTGACTCTAAGACTGAGGCAGCTAGTGCACCAACATCTATTGCTAAGTTTAATAAAAGCTTAAAGCCTTCAACTAAATCAAAATCTTTAATTGAAAGGTCAGGCTCAACATCACCTTTAAACTTTGATGTGTATGCTGCAGTAAGTAAGGGAGCCAAAGGAGTTCTATTAGATTTTCATTTAACAGAACCTATAAGAACTGCTAGAAGAACTTTACTTCAAGCTGAAGCAAATCTAAAAGCAGATGGCACAAGAGTATCTACAGAAAACAGAGAAAAACTTAATGCAGTTAAGGATTCATTCAATGAGGTTGTAGAAAACTTATTACAGAACAGTTATACCGAAACATCTTTGGGAGGTGCAGTAGTGCAATGGTTACAGAAGAATGGATACCGTGCAATTTTAGCAAGTACTACTAGATGGGTTGCTGAACTTAGTTCGAATGGTGCGTTTGCTATGATAACTAATCCTAAAGCATTTCTTGCCGGTAGTAAAATAGGTATTGCTTTTTTAAATAGTAATGCTGCACCAAAGGTTATGGCAATACTAGGTAGTAAACAAACAGGTCGTATATATCCTAACGAAGATTTGTCAGGTAGAATGATTGACTCTAGACTTTTACAGGAGAGTGAAGGATTAAAGGGTGGTAGAACTAAAGGTAGGTTTATGAATAAGCTTACTCAGATTTGGAACAAGACCGGTAAGAAATATCAAGGTGGTGTTGCTACAATTGCTGATGGTTTAATTTCTACACCTGATAAGATTGTAATGAGACCTATGTGGTTTGGTTCTTTCAGTACTGCATTCGAAGCTATAACAGGACAGAAGCCTGACTTAGATAAGATAGCTTTAGAAGACTCAGCGTATATGGAAAAATATAGTGATGCGTTAACACAGGCAACTACTGAAGCAGATGAGACATCTGTAATGACAGGTTCAACTGCTAATCCATTTATGGGTATACTAAAAGGAACATCAAAAGCAACTGATGGAGTTCCTACAAAAGTATTCAATGCCTTTAATAACTTTATGACTACGTTTTTAATATACGAATACATTACTGCAAGAACAGGTGTAATGAATGCCGTTGGTAAAGGTAGTCTAACAAAACAAAAAGGTGCTCAGTTAATAGCAGGGTCTGCTACTCGTATGGTTATGTATACTATGATGGCAAACATACTTGGTGAAGCATTAGGTGGTTTAGCAGGTGAAGAAGAAGACGAAAAGTCTTTAGATAAAAAGCTTGGTCAAGCTATGGCATCAACATTCTCATCTATGTTATTAGGTAGAGACTTTGGTAATGCATTCAAGTCTATAGTAAACCTTGGTGTAGAAAACTTTAACATAGAATTTTTAGATATGTTAAGAGAAGGTGAGTATGACCAATACAAAGATGGATTAGCGTATCAGATTATACCACCTAACAAAGATGGTAGAGGTACAAACCTTGGAGAGATGTTAACAAAGATGACTGCTTCTTTAGGACCTGCTGCAAAGACTTTAGACTTTATGATTCGTAAAGGAACTGAAGCCGAAAAGAAAACTGCTGATGCAAGAGAAAGAAGAGAAGACGAAATATTTAAAAGACTTCCATTAGAGTTGTTAGGTAACGCAGGATTTATTCCTATGTATAAAGATGTTAGACGTTTAGTCTTAAGAGATATCTATAGTGAGATGAGAAAAGCATCTATAGATAATAAACAATCTAAGCAGAATGAAATCAATAGACTTCAAGGATATAAGACTAGGACAGATATGAAACGATATGACCCTAGGTTATGGCAAGAAACATTTGGACCGGGTACAGAAATATATGACATTGAGTATGAAGAGAGACTTATAAAACGTAATCTTAGAAAAGAGAAGCAAAGATTAAAGGATGAAGAGAACGGGTATTCAGGTTCAGGAGGTTTTAATAAAACAGGCTTTGGTTCAGATGGCTTTGGTTCAAGTGGTGCAAAGAAACGAAGAAGTTCTTCAGGAGGCTTTGGTTCAACTAACTCATTCGGTCCAAAATAAATAAATGAAGAAAACAATAACTATAATTATATGTCTATTGGTATTGAGCAGTTGCTCTACCTTTAAGAAGATACCTAAAAAACTACCAAGCTATGCCGTTCAAAAGTAAAGCACAAAAAGCGTGGATGTATACCAACAAACCTGAGTTAGCAAAGGAATGGAGTAAAGCTTATGAGAAGAATTACTTACCTGATAGGTTGCATCCAAAACGAGTTAGAAAAAAAGGTAAGGTATAACTACAACTTAGTTAGGTCTATGCCTTCGCTTATAGAAAAGTAACTTACTTCTTTAGGAACGTGAAACTTCTTACCAAACTCTGTTGTTATCGGTAGTGATTTTGTTTGCCAATGCATCTCAAACTGTGTAAGATAAAAAGCATACACACCTTTGGGTGTAGAGTTAATGTATAGAGGTATGGTATCAAAGTCTGCACATCTTTTCATTAATGCTTCGTACTTTATTTTTTCAACAAGAAGTTCATCGTAGTGTGTACGTCTACATTTTAATTCAATATCTAAGTTATACTTGTTAGAGAAGCAGTCGTACCTAGACATAGGTCTAGTCGTTCTCTCTAAGTCCGGCATAAAATTTTCTTTTAAATAGCTGAAGAGTTGTTTCTCACTTTTAATGGAGCCATTATATATCATCTTCTACCGAGGATGAAATATCTTTTAAGATAGATATTAGTTTATCACATTCAATTTTTAATACACTAAATTCTCTGTCAACTAATGATTCATAGATTTGCGAAGTGGAGTCGTGTATGTTTTCCATCAAGTGATTGATGTGTGTGATACGTTCTTTGTCATACGATGACGGCTCCTGCATTTTCTATCTTTGTTTTAGGTCCATACTTTTTAAAAAGGTTTCTCCAACGATAGGATTAAATGTTTTAATAGCGGTATAAATTTTTCGAGACATACTTCTAACGTAATCTTTTTCTTTTTTAGTAGAGTCAATACCCATATTACAGTACTGATTACAATCAATCTCTAGTAGAGTATTGTATTTCTTATCATCGCTCCACGACTTGAATCCAATTATTTTATCTATGTCTTTGTTAGTATAATCCATTATAAAATATATTTAATTTTTTCAGAACGGCATCTTCACCCCCTACTCTAGTACGCTGACGCACTACCTTAAAAATATCTGTCATCCTATCATTACCAAACTCATCTTGATTTTTAAGTATACCTAAATCTCTTTGAAGTTTGGAGACACTCGAATGTAATCTTTTATTTTCAATCCTCAATAGAATAAGTTCTTTTTTTATTTCTTGCAATGTTAGTAATGAGGTTGTTGTATAGTCAGAACTATACTCTTCTTGAATTAAATTATGATTATATCTAAGACTTGAATCAGTTTTAATGTAGAACTTAAAGTTCTTATTGTAATGAAGTATTGTTGCGTGATTACAACCTATAGTTTTACTTATAGTACTGCATCCATAACCTCTGTCCTGTAGTAGAGAAGCATATATCATCTTGGCATTTACGACCTCCCTAATTCTGCTCTTATTATTTTCAACATCTATTCCAAGTATGTCTTTAATTATTCCCTTTAAGAAATTAAATTCTTGATGATTCTTTATCATCAATTTTGTGTGCTCGCTCTTCTCTTCCATCGTAATATGATTTGATTGATTTTTTATTTGATATAAATTCTAAGTACTCATCCACCTCTAACTCGTGTAGGTCTACTAATACAATAGGTTCGTTCTCTTCTTTTAAATATTCTATTGCAAAAAACAAAGGCTCTTTCTGTATAACAACACCGGCAGTTTCTTGAGTCCATTCGTTACCTAACGGTAATGATTTCATAACCTCAAGGAACTGTCCAATAATATTTGCCTGTTCGTCTCTGTTGTAATTACTTAATTGTGAGTAGAACCAATCTTCTATTTCGTATGTTGACTTAACCTCTGTAAACTTCTGTTCTGAATCCATAACCTTTTAATTCCTTTAGTCTGTATTCCTGTAGCTTAGATACCTTACCTGTTGGTGTCTTGACCTCACTAAATATTACATCTGTGTCAGGAGGAATCGCAAGTATATCAGGGATACCATTCTTATTTGTCTTCACTAATTTTAAAACATAATAACCTTCAGCCTCTAACTGTTTAATTCTTTTGCTTTGTATCTGTTGTTCTGTCATCCGTCTGCTAAGATAATTAATCTTTCTTTATGATAAACAAACCGTCCTGCTCTATAAAGTATAACATATACTCTATATCGTTAGATGAACCCTCTCTTGGTTTTCTTCCTCCTATCTTTCCTGAAGAGTATATATGTTTAGTGTTACCATATATCAGACCATCTAAACAATCCCATATAACAATTGACTCTTCACCCTTGTCAACAAGCTTAACCATTTTTCTAGCAGATAACGGTAGTGGATATGCATCTTCAATGTTTCTATTCCTTCCCTTTACTTCAACGTAGCAAACTCGTTCACCTCTTGTTACTTTAAAATCTACATCATTCTTATCTAGCTTTTTCCATTTAGCTAAAAACTTTTCACAGAACAATGCTATTGCTTTATTTTCTCTTACGATATCTTTTTGGCTTTCAAATCTCATATGGTTTTATTAAAGTGTTTAAGTGTGTAATCTTTTTTATTAGTTACTGCCTTGTATATGTCCTGTTCTATTCCACCTTCAGAAAAGATCCAATACACATCAGACTCTAACCTTTCTTTGGTTGTCATCCTATCTCTTGATTGCCAATAACTTGTGGCACTAAAGTCTATATTATAATACACTAATGCTTCAGCTTTCTGTAAGCTGATACCTTCTCTGCCTGATACAATTTGTAAGGCTATAGTCTTATCTGTTTCCTCAAAGTCTTTTAACTCAGTACAAAGACTGTCTCCATACACTTGCTTCAAAGCATTTAATTCCTCCTTGAACTTATAAAATATTCCAACCTTTGCATCTCCAAAGTTATCGTGGATATATTCTGCCTTAGATAAATCTAATATGGTAGACTTACCGGATTCAAACTTAACAGTTCCGGAAAACATTTGATGAAGTTTCATCATTAACTTTACAGGGGTGTCACCTAATATGGTTTCCTCCTTACCTTCTATAACTAAATCTCTTTTCAATCTAGCAGTTAGCTTGTATGTTATATCTTTCATTGGCACAAACAATGTATGTTCACGAGTATCTACCTTAAAACCTGCTTGCTTCTGAGTATATGATATGGTATACTTATTCATCTCTGAAAGTATCTCAATTAAACCATCCTTATAATCATTCATTAGCAATCCGTTTATCTTTAATTGCTTTACGTTCACAAACTTCTTAGAGAACTTATAGAAATTAGAGAACTCACTAAAAGGATTGTTCTTTATTCCCCACACTTGATGATACATCTGACTGTATGATTCGGGTGTCGGTGTTCCGGATAATAATATAACGTATGGGTTGTGCTTAGTCATATCTCTGACTTGCTTGGCTCTTTTACTTGGCTTTGGAAAAGCACCCATTGAATGTGCCTCATCTAGTATTAACATATCGTATGAAGGAATATCTTCTACCTTGTGTAGCGACTCATAATTTATTACAGTCAACTCAAAGTCGGGATATAGTAATTCATAATCACTTTCGATACTGCTAATAGCTTTCTTCTTTGTAACAAACAAAACTTTTTTACAATTCATTAGCTGAGAGATACCCATACTTGTTAAGGTCTTACCTGTTCTAACCTCCATTGCTAGGTAAAGGAATCGATTTAAGATTAACACCTCTGCTCCTTCTACTATTATTTTTTTCTGATACTCTCTGTATTTTATTTTAGATTCACGTTTCATTCTTTCTTTATAATAGTTTAAACTCTGAATTGATTTAGTCTCTACGTCCTCTGTAAACTTATAGACTCTACGTTGAACAACTTTTTTATTACGACCTCTGCCTACCGTTACATCATATGTTTTAAAAATTATATTATGTGTAGTAAGGCAGGCTTGGTACATCATCTCATCAGAATATCCCGATGTTCTTTCTATGATTTTTTTGTTATGTAATTGTGTATCGCTTGACATTTTATGTAGTCTTCTTTAAATTCGTAGTAAATTAGTAATGCCTCTAGTCTATCTTTATGAGGCACAAGTCTTGCCGGATTATGAATGAAGTAAGGGTCTTCCTCGTCCATTATTTGCTCCCAATCATAGTTTAATATTATGACTTTGTACGAATTCTCATAAGCAATTTCTAAAATCTCTTCTTGAGTCATTAGTCCTTGGTTTTTACATCCTTATTTTCTTTCATTCTAAACCATCGTCCTGTCATATCTCTACCTTCTTCAGGCATCTGACCTGTAGAGAAGTTTGCATAAGCTACTAACCATTTATAGAATCGTGTTCTACTGATAGTCATCTTAGCTTTGGGAGCGTAATCGGGATACTCATTTATGAAATCATAGTACAGGTCTTGCATCACTAACTTATATCCGAAGTCTAACTTACTATTTTTCTGATGACCTTGAACTAATCCACACCACTCAATAAATTCGTGAGATGTTTCAGCAGATAGCTGACGAATCTTAACGTTAACAAACTTACTCTTAACTAATCCTGTATCTAAAAAGTCTTGAAGACAGGCAGTCATATAGTTATCAAACACACACCACTCACCTTCATTCCAATCAGCAAAGAAATGTTTTCCAAACTCATCAAGAGGTGTAAAGTTTTTACTGTATGCAGGATGTAGTTCTACCTCCCACTTTCTTCTAGCGAATGAGTTACCTGTTCCTTTAATAGCATAGTTAGTTGTGATGGCAATCTTCGGTGACTTTGAGAATGGTATCTTAATTGCGTCCTTGTTTTTCTTTTCTAACTGAAGACCCTCTGTTACCACACTAAACAATCTCTCGAAGTCAAAGTGTTTCTTAACATCATCGAAGCAAAGTATCTGTGTATCTGCTGATACTAACTGATATGGAAATGATTTCTCAAAAGCAAACTGCTTACCATCTATAACGATTAGCTTTTTCATTTGAGTTAAAGCGTTCATAAACAATCCCTTTCCTGTTCCTCCTTCCGGATTGTCTGAGATTACTTCATCGTTTAGTATAACTGCCGGACAATAACTTAAACTCTTATGACCGTGCATCATAAATCCAATTGTAGATTCCATTGTCTTTATTCTCTGCTCATCATTAGCACAAATGTTTGCTATGAAAGTTTTATAATCACAACTCACATCGTCACATTCTTTAAAGTTTCTAGTAATGATATGGTCTTTCCAAACATATCCACCTAAGTCTATGTAATCGATTGCTTCAATCTTATCTTTAGTAATCTTAACTGCACAGTTCTGATAGTATAAATACGCTGACTCTTTACTGTCCTCAATAAAATAAATATCTATTGTAGACAGGAGGCATAAGAAATCCTCTCTAAAAAATCTAACATTATCAGCAAAGTAATTGTATATGCTGAGGTCATCCAATTCTATTAGGTGATTCAGAATAAAATCTTTTATTTCTTTCTCAGATGTATGGTCTATTAAGTTGTTAGTTACTTTAACAAACACATAATGCTTACCTCCTTCGGGACAATACTTATAGAATCCATTGTCTTCCAAGAACTTCTTAAAACTATAGTGAACAATTTTTATTGTACCCTTCTCGTTCTTTTCCCAAAACGTTTGCTTGGAATTCTCTTCTTCAATTCTACTAATAACTTGTTCGGCTACATCGCCATCAACTCCCGAATCATCTAATTGCTGACGAATTTCTTTTTTTGACACACCTCTTCTTAACTTGGTCTTGATTGTTGTAAGCTTCTCTTCGTCCTCGTAGTACTTTGTACCGTGATTAGATGTGTGTGCGTATGCTGAACTAATTGTCCTGTTAATCTCTGATAACGTAAAGTCTTTAGTAGCGTATTGGTTTAATACATAACCTGCTAATGATACGTTAACTCCATAGTCATTGAATGCCATAGCTAGAACAAATACATTTTGGTTTCTCTGTCCCGAATTCATAGGAAACTTTTTAACCCACCACTTAACTAATATTTCTACCACCTTGTTCTCATCTGTAATAGGAATGGTAGGTGCATCACGATGCTTCACTACCTCGGTGTACTCAGTCTCAGCTATTGTATCCCAAAGAACTGAGTTCTCATTGATATGTATCAATGGGTCGTATGACTCGTAACATACCCTAGAGACGTTCTTACACATCTTATCGAAGTAAGTTGAATCAAAGTACTTCTGAAGTGAATTGAAGTAGTTAACGTGGTTCTCTGCGATTGGAGGTATCCTAACCAATGCTTTCAATCCATTGCCCGAAGGTGAAATGAATACCGAATACACATAGTTATCTTTTGTAAGCTTCTCTTTGTGTTCTAATAATATCTTTTTCTTTTCGTATCCATCGAAGTCCAAACATATTAAACCCGAATGCTCCTGTATTGCAGAGTCCATACGCTTAGTAAATATACCGGAGAAACAAACTGATGGAAGTTTTTTCTTTAGTTCGTTACGTTCTGATTTGTCTTTTGAAGTTCTAATTGTTTTAACTAGGTGTTTAGATGCACCATTTTTAATTCTCTGTAGGACAACGTCAACGTCTCTGTAAAATGGAGCCTCTGTTTCCTTGATGTTCTTGAATAATGTTACTCTTGATGTCATAAATATGTTGATTTAATGTTGATTTAATTTTCCTAACTGATTGATAGTCAGCACTAATGTTGATTATGTTAATTTTCTCTTTAGTATATGTAAAGAAAAGAAATATATATTAAATATAGTAGTAGTAAAAGGAGAAAAATATTTAACAGTTGACAGGAGCCAAAAAAAGGGTGAGTATAAACCCACCCTGTTTCATTGGTTTCCTTAGTATTAGAAAGGTAAATCGGGAGTTGCATCTTCTACAGGAGCCGGAGCCGGAGCCGTTGCTTGTGCCTGTGGTTTAGCTTCCCAAGTATCTAACTCACAATAGTAAGTTCCCTTTTTAGATTGCTTGATGTCGATGTTTACCCAACCATTCTTTTGATGTTGTTGTAAAAAAGTTACTGCCTCATCTACTTTTACTGACTGTCTTCCTACTACAAATTCGGGAGCATTGTCGTTACGCTTGAAACTGAATCCATCTGCGAATACTTTTGGTTTTTGATTTTCCATTTTTTTTAATTGATTTTAATTTGTTGTTCCAATGTTTCGATTGTTGTAAGAATAATTGTATCCTTAGTTGAACGAGAGTCACAGTCCATCGGAACTTCCAACCATAACACTCGCTTGCTTTTTGATATACCTAAACAGGTTATCAGTTTTTTAAAGTAATTCATTGATAAAGTATTCGTTAATATCTAACTCAGCATCAGCACCAAAAAACTTCTTATGAACTTTGATTGCTTCAGTTACTTTATCTCTACCTCTCTCAATAAATTCTGCTGATGGATGATAGATGCCAAGCATCTTTGTTATCTTATCCACCACATAAAATACTAATGGCTTACCGAATAGTTCTTGGTATATGTAACATTGGCTATCGTAGTTATACTTGCGTGCCGAGTACTTAAACTTTGAAATATCAGAAGTACTTTTTAAATCTATAATTTTATCGGGAGTAATGATGTCTGCTTTACCCTTCCACATCATACCTTGAATCTCTTTGATTGCCGGTACTTCATACTCACATCCTTCCTGTCTTACACCTTCAAAGAAAGAAAAGTTTTGCATCATTGCTGACACACAGTCTCTGATTTCTTGACCTTCTTTCTCTAGCATTATAATTTCTTTGCCTGTAGACAGTATCATCTCTTTATATGCTTTGGTATTTCTAGAACCTATCTCTATAAAAATTGTTTCTTCTGCCTTAGAAGGTTCTAAGATAAGTTGATGGAAGTATCTTCCTTTATGAAAGTTAATGTTGTCTGCTTGAGGTTTCCTAAAGTTCATAGGATTAGAAAGCAACGTACCTATGTCTGAATTAGATAGGTACTGTTGCCCGAACTTACCGTAGTATTGTTCGTCATCTCTTAGAGTTTTAATAATACTCTCCATTACTTCTTAGAGGTTATAACTCTTATCTCATTTAAAGCAGTCTCACTCAAGGTATAAGATAAACTAATCTTATCTGTAAGTTTCTTGTATCCTAATGCTTTATTTTCTGTAGCAAATTTCATTAACGCATCCCACTTGATATGCTTCTTGTCTAGCACATCTTTCTTCTTTGCTTTTGTAACCGCAACTACAGGAGTAACAACAACCTCTGTTGGTGTTGTTGGCATATCTTCACCGGCATAGATGTAGATTCCCATTCCAAACATAGCTAAGTTTTTAACTAAACATCTCATCATAGTTTTGTTGATATCAAACGATGTCGCAGACGCAACTTCTTTATCCCCATAACGAGTAGTGTACTTGTAGCTTACCTTCTTCATAGATTTGTTAGCACCATCCATAACAGGTAACCACATCTCTAAGGTCTCACCTTCGATAGTTACTTCTGTATGGCACATAAATCCTAGCACATCATCGTACTCAGTTTCATTCATCTTGTATGTTGCATCGGGACAAACCTTTTTCGTCTCTCCCCAAGCGTATGCCCAAGATAAATATGTTAGATTGTTTTTCTTTTCAACGTACTTGTTTACGTTTACTGCTGATAATTTTTCAAAGGTTGATTGAACCTTTACTGTCTTTACTGTTCCCATAATTGATTTGATTTAATTTATTTAATTTATAATTGATTTCACTATACCTACTTAATACTCGCTCTCTTTGGTTCTTTAACAAACCTATTTGTTTTACACTTGCTCTACCGTTCATTTCTTTCTTAATACGACCTTCAATGAGGTCTAGTTTTGAACGGTAATTAGACAAAGATAAAAGATAAACTCCATTTCGCCATCCCTTTTCTAAAAAAATTGATAACTCTTCTGAACTCAATCTCCTGTAATATCCACCACCTTGAGCCGTGTTTATTATTTCTACAGACTTAGACTTTTTATCACGAATAATTTTAACTCCATACACCATCCGTGATTCATACTCCCTACCGTTTAAAGTTATTGCGTATGTATCTTGGACTGCTTCGTTAAAAATTTCGTTAAGTCTATGCTTCATCTAGTCTATTAGTATTTCTTCTATGGATTTTATGTAATCTTTATCTTCTAATATTTGCTTTCTTACTTTCGCTACTCCGTAGTGAATTGTTGAATGCCTAATACTATAACCATTTTCCATCATATACTCTTGGATGTATGTGTAGTTCATTGGTCTTACCCTACACAGGTAATACAGTAGATACCTAGCATCTACCACATCTTTACGTTTGTTCTTTGTAAACAACGTTTCTTTTTCTAATCCAAATATGTGACAGACCCTGTCTACATAATCGTTAAAAATATCTTTTTTCATTTGATTGGTTTGATTTAATTTATTTAAACAAAGGTAATATTTTTCTAGTTCTGTTCCAAATTTTGTCCATTTTAATTATAGATGTCCACCTGTTTTCAATTCTCCACAATCGTATCGTATTTCCCAATCTGATTCTGCATCATCCATTCCTTTAAAATCATACAGACCTGTTCCTGTGTTATATTCTGCTTTGTCGTGTGCTTCGTTTAACTGTTCGTCATATAGGTGTGCGTTTTCCATTAGGTAGTCATCAAGACCTTTTGTCCCATCAGAAGCTTCACAAAAATATTCATCTTGATTAAAAGTATTTTGTAATTCAAAGTCTTCAAAATCATCTTCGTCTATTTCTATTTCTACTTCTGAATACCTGTGGTACACTACTCTTTGTGATATTATTACTTTCATAATTTCTATTTTTATATTTATTTAATTTGTTTTTACATTGTAGTTATCTATAAACCAATTTGGTTTGGCACAGTCTATAATAAACTCTGCTCCATTTTCTAATTTAAAATAACACCTATCCCAATCATTACTTCTGTCAAAAGTAAAGCCTTCACCCTTTTGTATGGTGTAGTAACAACCCTTCCAACTTAAATCTTCTCTTCTGCTTTCGGGTATGTTACCTACATATGTTGCATTTATAGGTGTGTTTCCATAAATACCCTTATCTATAAAAACTCTAATATTCTCTGTTGCTTTTAAATTCATAATTTCTAGTTTTTTTGGTTTATAAATTCTACTACTGCTTTGTATGTGGTGTCAAGTTTAAAAGCACCTCCAAGTATTTCAATGTTAGTTTCTTCAATTTGAGCATTACACATATCAATAGTGAATCTGTAAGCATTCCCATTGGTATCTCTAAGACTTTCAATCTTCTCAACCACAGACATCAGCCAATCCCAAGACAAG
>TARA_R100001369_G_scaffold92419_2_pt1 | contig 43537 bp, 39 predicted proteins | sample TARA_R100001369 | Tara Oceans TARA_R100001369 (sample SAMEA2621528) | marine metagenome | biome: marine biome (ENVO:00000447); feature: surface water layer (ENVO:00002042); material: "saline water (ENVO:00002010), including plankton (ENVO:xxxxxxxx)" | depth 5 m
AATCAGCTGCTCTGGTCTGAAATATCCAATAATAGATTGCGGGTTTCGTACAGCGATCTGGATATGGTTTTTTTCTTTCAGGGCCGAGCCAGGATAGAGTTCCGAGCCTTCTTCAAACACTCCATAAACAGTATCAAATGCTTGTTCTTGCTGGTCTTCTCTAAGCTGATGGGCAGATTTTATAACCGCACAATCAAGCTTTCGTACCATTTTGACGCTATTTAGTTCGTAGGTGTTGCTGGGAAGAGAGCTGCCAGCTTTCGCATACGTGTCTTATAAAAACCGGTAGGCAAGCTTCAGCTCTTCAGATACACCGTAGTCGGTTAAGTTAAGGCAGAATCCAGGGGCTATGAAGGCACCGACTACATAAGGGGTCTTAATTTTACTACTCTGTTTTGCCCAATCCATTGCTCGGTCAAAGCTGTCTACCCAGAAGTAAATGCCATCACCTAGCCAGTCATATTCGTTTTCGCTTCGATTCAGGTGGGTATTTCCGCTTAGCACTTGCTCTGCCGTTAATTGGTCGCAACCGTGGTAGCCTACTAAGGTTGAAAGTCTATAGCCTGACTGCATCAGCGATACTCTTTGGCTACTTTTCCGTCTTGGCGTATGAGTCCTGCTCTCACTAGAAAGGCTTTGGCACTCTCTTTATCACGTGAGACTTCACGTGCATGTTGTTCCATTTTTTTGGTCATCAAAATGGGCTGCTTGGTATGTTGCTTATCATTGGTACTGAATGACATTGAGCACCTCCTGAAATTGGTGCGGGCTATTCCATGTACATGGCTTCAGCCTAGTTTTATCTTTAATCTAAATCCTAGGGAATTTACGTATGCAGCATATATTTTGGCTTAATGCCACACAATTAGCAACGCAGTGCTCTTGACTTGTAGGCAGTGCTGTATCCTCATTGAACTAGCAAGCACGCCAAGTGCGTGATAGACTACGCCATCCTCTCAGACAAGTCCCGTGAGCGGGCAGCTTATTTCAACTGCCTGCTACACACTTTGGTAGGGTGATACGCCTGCCAAATCAATTGGTTGTTGCGGAAGCGTCGTGCTGTGGCAGCACAGCAGACGAACACATATTTAATTTCGTTGCCGTTTTATCGGCAACCTTTATTCTCCAAGGAGATACCCTGTGGCGAACAGCAAGCAAGCTCGCAAGCGCGCCCGCCAGGCCGAGAACCGTCGCGTCCTGAAATCCAGCCAGCGCAGCATGGTCCGCACCTACATCAAGCGTGTAGTGAAAGCGATCAGCACCGGCGACCACGCTAAGGCAATGGAAGAGTTCAAGGCAATGCAGCCGGTCGTTGACCGTATTGCAGACAAAGACGTGCTGTCCAAGAAGAAAGCAGCTCGCCTGAAGAGCCGTTTGAACAAACGTATTAAGGCACTGGCGGCGTAAGCCGGCAGGCGCCATAAAAAAACCGGCTGCGGCCGGTTTTTTTGTGTCTGGATGATTTTTCTAGATGATTTTTCTGGATAGCTTATGACAGCGAAGAAAGCACCCAACACAACTCCAGGCACCGCAGTCGCGCGTCGCGGGCTAATGCGCTCGGGTCTTGTGGTCAGTGCCATGACCATGCTGTCGAGAGTGATGGGGCTGGCGCGTGATGTGGTTATCGCTACCTTCTTAGGGGCAGGGGATGGCGCCGATGCGTTTTTCGTGGCGTTTAAAATCCCTAACTTTCTGCGCCGTCTGTTTGCCGAAGGGGCTTTCAACCAGGCTTTCGTACCCGTGCTTTCAGAGTACTCCACCCAGCGTAGCCGGGAGGAGATACGCGCGCTGCTGGATGCCACTGCCGGTAGCTTAACAGCGGTGCTGGCGCTAATTACCGCCGTGGCGATGCTCTGCGCGCCGTGGCTGATTTGGGTCTTTGCCCCCGGTTTTGGCAGTGAGCCAGACAAGCTGGCGCTGACCGCGGATATGCTGCGCTTAACGTTTCCCTATTTACTGCTGATTTCGCTCACTGCGTTTTCCGGTAGCGTACTGAATACCTGGAACCGCTTTGCGGTTCCCGCATTTACCCCGGTGCTACTTAACCTTTCACTGATTGGTGCGGCGCTGTTTTTAATGCCGCTAATGGAAGAGCCCGCCATGGCGCTCGCCTGGGGCGTGTTGATCGCCGGGGCGGCCCAGTTGGTTTTTCAGGTGCCGTTTTTGCTGCGATTGGGATTGATGCCTACTCCCTGGCCTAATTTTGCTCATGAGGGCGTGCGACGCATACTGAAACTCATGGGGCCTGCGCTGTTTGGGGTATCGGTGTCGCAAATTAACCTGCTGTTGGATACCGTTTTGGCGTCATTGCTGGCGGCGGGCAGCGTGTCGTGGCTTTACTACTCGGATCGTTTAGTGGAACTGCCGTTGGGCGTGTTTGGGGTGGCCATTGGTACCGTGATTTTACCGGCACTCTCTAAACGTCATGCTGACCAGTCCAAGGAGCACTTTGCTGCGATGCTTGATTGGGCGATCCGCATTGTATTGCTGTTAGGCTTGCCCGCGGCACTGGCCCTGGCGGTGCTGGCCGAGCCACTGTTGATCACGTTGTTCCATTATGGAGCAATGACCGACAACGACATCCAGATGGCGGCGATGAGTCTGCGTGCTTATGCCTTTGGCTTGATAGCCTTTATGCTGATCAAAGTATTGGCACCGGGATTTTTTGCTCGCCAAGACACCAAAACCCCGGTGAAGGTAGGCATTATCGCCATGGTCGCTAATATGGTGCTTAACCTGCTGCTGATTTGGCCGCTGGCGCATGCCGGATTGGCGTTAGCCACCGCGCTTTCTGCGTTCTTGAACGCGGGCCTGCTGGGTTACTTACTGCATAAGCAGGGCGTGCTGGTCTTTCAGCCGGGCTGGAAGCGCTATGCGGTGCAGTTACTAGGTGGCAGCGGGCTAATGTGCGCGGCCCTCTATTTTATTGCGCCCGATTGGCAGGCTTGGCTCGCGTTTGGCCTTTGGCAACGGATAAGCTGGGTCACCGGATTAGTCATACTGGGCGGCTCGCTGTACTTCGCGTGGCTGGCGGCACTGGGTTTGCGCGTTCGTCATTTAAAAATGCACTCATAACACTGCATCCTGGGGTGTGGGTTCGTTATAATCAGAGGCTTTATGTCCTCCAACGGCTGAGGTGCCATGCGCGTTATTCGAGGTCTGCACAACTTGAGAGCGGCTCATCGTGGCTGCGTTGCCACCATCGGTAATTTCGATGGGGTGCATCGCGGCCATCAAGCCATCCTGCAGCAGTGCCGCGAGCATGCTGCGCGCTGGAGTGTGCCGTTAACAGTGGTGGTGTTCGAGCCCCAGCCGCGTGAATTTTTTGCCGGTGATCAAGCGCCGCCGCGTTTAACCCGGTTGCGCGAGAAGGTACGGCTGCTCCGCGATTTTGGTGCGGAACAAGTGCTGGTGCTGCCGTTTAACGATGCGCTGCGTAGCCTTACCGGGCGTGAGTTTATCGATCAGGTATTGATTGATGGGCTAGGCGTTAAGCACCTGGTAGTGGGCGATGATTTCCGCTTCGGCTGCGACCGCCGCGGCGATTTTGCCCTGCTGGCGGAGGTCGGGCGCGAACAGGGGTTTGGCGTAGAGCACACGCGTACTTTTACCGTGGATGACGAGCGGGTTTCCAGTTCGCGGGTGCGCACTTTGCTTGCCAGCGGCAATTTTTCTGCCGCTGCGCGCTTGCTGGGTCGTGCCTATTCGTTACATGGCCGAGTGGTGCGCGACCAGCAGTTGGGGCGCACCATTGGTGTGCCGACTGCCAATTTGCCACTGATGCCCCAGCCATTAACGCTGCGTGGGGTTTATGCGGTGGTGGCTGAACTTGAAAATGGCGAGCGCTACCCAGCAGTGGCGAATGTGGGCTTCCGCCCTACGGTAGGTTCGGAACGGCCAACGCTGGAGGTGCACCTGCTGGATTTTAAAGGTGATCTCTACGGCCAACGCATGACGGTGTTTCCTTGCGCGCGCCTGCGGGGCGAGGTGAAGTTTGACAACCTTGAGGCACTTAAAGCGCAAATTGAACGTGACCAGACCCGTGCTCGCCACTATTTAACGGCGGCAATAGGTGGGCAGAACAGCGCTGACCAAGAGAACGCTGAACAGGAGTATTCGCTTCCGCTGGCCTCGGCCCCGCTTGGGCGTGAGGCCATGTCTTCAAGTGCAGTGTCTTCAAATGCGGTGTCTTCAAACACGATTCCTTCTGATTCTTCTTCGGCGGGTGATGCCGCCGATGCTAACAACGGCTGACCAGACCATGGATTATAAGCACACGCTGAATTTGCCTGAAACTGACTTTCCCATGCGCGGCATGCTGCCAAAGCAGGAGCCAGGGCGGGTTTCCCAATGGCAGGATATGAACATTTACCAGCGCCTGCGGGAAGCGCGTGCGGGCGCGCCGCTATTTGTGCTGCACGATGGCCCTCCCTACGCCAACGGTAGTATTCATATTGGTCACGCCGTTAATAAAATCCTTAAAGATATTATCGTTAAATCGAAGAATTTAGCCGGTTTCGATGCGCCTTATGTGCCCGGCTGGGACTGCCACGGCTTGCCCATTGAGCACAAAGTAGAAACCACTCACGGCAAGAACCTGGCGCCGGAACACGCCCGTGAGCTTTGCCGTGAATACGCTGGCGCCCAAGTTGAAACACAACTGGCCGACTTTGTTCGTTTAGGCATTATTGGCGATTGGGATCACCCATACCGCACTATGGATTTCGCCAACGAAGCGAGCGAGATTCGTGCCTTGGCCGAGATGGTCGACGCGGGTTACGTGTTTAAAGGTTTGAAGCCGGTCAACTGGTGCTTTGACTGTGGTTCGGCGCTGGCGGAAGCCGAAGTCGAGTACGCTGATAAGAAATCCGACGCCATCGACGTCGCCTTCCCGGTAGAAGATGCCGACAAGCTCGCCGCCGCCTTTGGCTTAAGCGAACTGGCCAAGCCTGCGGCAGTGGTGATCTGGACTACCACGCCGTGGACCATTCCGGCCAACCAGGCGCTTAACGTTCACCCTGAGTTCACCTATGCACTGGTCGATACTGGCGAGCGTTTGCTGTTGCTGGCGGAAGAGTTGGTGGAGAGCTGTCTAGAGCGCTTTGGCTTGCAAGGCGAGGTGATTGCTACGACCCAGGGCAAAAATCTTGACCTGATCAATTTCCGCCACCCATTCTACGATCGGCTCTCGCCCGTCTACCTGGCAGAGTACGTCGAGTCTGAAGTGGGTAGCACCGGTATCGTTCACTCCGCGCCCTCTTACGGTATGGATGACTTTATCACCTGCCGCGAGCATGGCATGGAGTTTGATGACATGCTCAACCCGGTGCAGGGAAATGGTGTTTACGTTGACGACCTGCCGTTCTTCGGCGGCCAGATGATTTGGAAGGCCAACCCGCATATCGTCGAAAAACTGCGCGAAGTGGGTGCTCTGATGGCGCATATCCCGATCAAACATAGCTACATGCACTGCTGGCGCCACAAAACGCCGGTGATCTACCGTGCTACGGCGCAGTGGTTTGTGGGTATGGATATTGAAGGCAAAGACGGCAAAACGCTGCGTGAACGTGCCCTTGAAGGTATCGAAGCGACGGCGTTTACGCCTGCCTGGGGCCAGGCGCGTCTGCACAGCATGATCGCCAACCGCCCGGATTGGTGTATCTCGCGCCAGCGTAACTGGGGCGTGCCGATCCCGTTCTTCCTGCACAAGCAAACCGGTGAGCTGCATCCGCGCACCGTTGGATTGATGGAAGAGGCGGCCAAGCGCGTTGAGCTGGAAGGCATCGATGCCTGGTTCAAACTCGACCCGGCAGAGCTGCTGGGTGCCGAAGCGGCGGATTACGATAAAGTCACCGATACCCTGGATGTCTGGTTCGACTCTGGCACCACCCACCGCCACGTACTTCGCGGCTCGCACCCCCATGGCCACGAAAGCGGCCCACGGGCGGATCTCTACCTGGAAGGCTCCGACCAGCACCGTGGCTGGTTCCACTCGTCGCTGCTCACCGGTTCTGCGATTGATGGCCATCCGCCGTATCGTCAACTGCTGACCCACGGCTTTACCGTCGATTCCCAGGGCCGCAAGCAGTCCAAATCGCTGGGCAATGTGGTGGCTCCCCAGGAAGTGATGGACAAGCTGGGCGGCGATATTCTGCGCCTGTGGGTCGCCTCCACCGATTACTCTGGTGAAATGGCCGTTTCTGACGAAATTTTGAAACGCACCTCTGATGTGTATCGGCGGATTCGTAACACCGCTCGCTTCCTGCTTTCGAACCTTAACGGGTTTGATCCAGATAAAAACCAGGTAGCGTTTGACGATATGCTGGCACTGGATCAGTGGGTGGTGGATCGTGCCCACCAATTGCAGGCGCGGATCGAAAAAGCCTACGAAGAGTACCGCTTCCTGGATGTTTACCAACAGGTGCATGGTTTCTGTGCCCGGGAACTGGGTGGCTTCTACCTGGATGTGATTAAAGACCGCCAGTACACCACGCAAACCGATTCGCTGGCGCGGCGCAGTGCACAAACCGCGCTCTATCACGTGGTGGAAGCGCTGAGTCGCTGGATCGCGCCGATTCTCTCCTTTACCGCTGAGGAGATTCACGAAAACATCCCCGGTAAGCGCGGCGACAGCGTGCTGCTGGAGACTTACTACACTAACCTTGGCAGCCTGGAAGAAAACGCTGAATTGGGTCGTGCTTTCTGGGAGCAAGTGCTGGAGGTCAAGCACTCGGTCAACAAGTGCCTGGAAGATGCCCGTAATGCCAAAGTCATTAAGGGTAGCCTGGCAGCTGAAGTCACCCTGTATGTCAGCGACGAGCTGCAGGCGACGCTGGCCAAACTGGGCGATGAACTGCGCTTTGTGATGCTAACTAGCGAAGTCACGCTTAAGCCCCTGGCTGCTGCAAGTGATGCAGAAGCGACCGAGCTGGATAGCCTGAAAGTCTCAGTCAAAGCCAGCGACAACACCAAGTGTGAGCGCTGCTGGCACCACCGCCCGGATGTCGGTACTCACGCTGATCATCCGGACCTATGTGGTCGCTGTATCAGCAACCTCCCCGAAGGCAGCGGTGAGATTCGCCGCTATGCGTAAAGATAAAAGCATGCCTGGTGCAAGCGCGCGGCCGACGATGCAGCGGCCGCTGCGCTGGCTGTGGTTAGCGGTGGCGGTGGTTGCCTTGGATCTAGCTACCAAATACGTAGCCAGCAGTCAGTTGGGCTACGCCCAGCCGGTAGAAGTGCTGCCGTTCTTTAACCTGACGCTACTGCACAACACTGGCGCGGCGTTCAGCTTTTTAGCCACACATCCTGGCTGGCAGCGCTGGTTCTTCGCGTTGATTGCTGTGGGAGCCAGCGTGGCGTTGACGGTGTGGCTTTCACGCATCAAACACGATGAAAAGTTACTGGCGATAGCGCTGCCACTGATTATTGGCGGGGCGCTGGGGAATCTCTACGACCGCCTGGTTCATGGCTATGTGGTCGACTTTTTATCGTTTCACGTCGCTGGGTGGTACTACCCGGCGTTTAACGTGGCGGATATAGCGATTACCCTGGGGGCAGTCGCTTTAATCTGGGAATCCATTATGGGCGAGCGGCGGCGCAAAAAAGCGGCCAAGACTTCCCATTAATAGAACGTAGAGAACAACTGTATATTGAGAACTGCTATGAGCGACTATCTGATCGATGAAGGCATGGAGGTGACGCTACACTTCACCTTAAAGCTGGAAGATGGCACGTTGGTGGACTCCACCAAAGACAAAGCACCGGCTACCTTCGAGTTTGGCGACGGAAATTTGCCGCCCGGTTTTGAGCATCCGATTAAAGGGTTGGCTGCGGGGCAGGAGGGTACCTTTCAGATAACCCCTGAACATGCATTCGGCCAGCACAACCCGCAAAATATTCAGACCCTGAAGCGGGCAGATTTTGGCGATGAAGCCCCGGAAATTGGTATGGTAATGTCGTTTGCCGATAAAGCGGGAACGGAATTGCCAGGTGTGGTCAAAACCATTGACGGTGATCGTATCGAGGTGGATTTCAATCACCCGTTAGCAGGCCGCACGCTCACCTTTGAGGTCGAAGTGCTCGACGTCAAACCGGTGACAACGCATTAATTCACTAAGCGATGCCGCTTACGCATCAAGGCGCTACTATGCAAACGACGCAAGCACAGCCCATACAGATCAAGTTAGCCAATCCGCGTGGTTTTTGTGCCGGTGTGGATCGCGCGATCGATATCGTTAATCGCGCGCTGGATGTGTTTGGCCCGCCGATTTACGTGCGCCATGAGGTTGTGCATAACCGCTTTGTGGTCGAAACGCTGCGCGCCCGTGGGGCAGTGTTTGTTGAAGAACTGGATGAAGTGCCGGACGATGTCATCGTTATCTTCTCCGCCCACGGTGTTTCCCGTGCGGTGCAAGCCGATGCTGAGCAGCGGGGCTTGAAGGTATTCGACGCCACCTGCCCACTGGTCACTAAAGTGCACCTGGAAGTATTGCGCTACGCCAAGCGTGGTCAAGAGTGCATTCTCATCGGCCATGAAGGCCACCCGGAAGTCGAAGGCACCATGGGGCGTTATGACACCTCCCACGGCGGGCGTATCTACTTGGTAGAGGACGAAGAAGACGTCGCTAAGCTGGAGGTGAATGATCCCTCAAAGCTGGCCTTCGTGACCCAAACTACGCTGTCGATGGATGACACCGCTAAGGTGATCGACGCACTGCGCGATAAGTTTGCCGAGATTCAGGGGCCACGCAATGACGATATTTGCTACGCCACGCAGAACCGTCAGGATGCAGTACGTGAGCTAGCGGCCCAGAGCGATCTATTGCTGGTGGTGGGCAGCCCCAATAGCTCCAACTCTAACCGCTTGCGAGAGCTTTCTGAGCGCATGGGCACGCCCGCCTACTTGATTGATAACGCTGACCAGATCGACCCCAAGTGGCTTGAGAACGTAGCGCGTGTGGGCGTCACCGCTGGCGCCAGTGCCCCTGAAGTATTGGTGAAAGGTGTGATTGCCAAGCTGCAGACCATGGGGGCTGCATTACCTGAAGAGCTACAGGGCCGTGAGGAAACCATTACTTTCTCTATGCCAAAGGAGTTGCGTGAAAAGGTGATCGCCAGCAGCTAACCATAGGCCTCGCAATGCAATGCGTATTAGTTTGCGACATACTAAAACAGTATGAGCCCACTAATACAGGAGCGGAGCCGCGTGTCTTATACCTCTCATCTTTCGACTGGCCGTTCTTTACTGAATGGCCAACGCGGCTTCACCCTCATTGAATTGATGATTGTGCTGGTGATCATCGGCATCGTCGCCGCCATTGCCTACCCCAGCTATACCCGCTACGTGCAAAAATCAGTGCGAACCGACGCCCATGCGGGCCTTATGCAAGCCGCTTCGGAGCTTGAGCGCTGTTACACGCGGTCTTACAGCTATCGCGATTGCACCATCAATGCGTTCTCCCCCGAAAAAAACTATGAGATTGCTGAGAGTATTAACGGTGACGGCTACCTACTGACTGCGAGCACCGCTCAAGATGATGGCTGCGAAGAGAATATAACCTTAAGTTCGAGTGGCGAAAGGTTACCCAATGCCTGTTGGTGAGTTAAGGCGACAACGCTTTCAAAGTGTGGGCGACGGAGACATTTCCAACTGCCCTGACTCACCCTGCGAAATGACGCTAAACCCCACCCATCAAAGTGCTTCAGCTCATTCTGTAACGCTGGTGCTTAGCACATTGGGCAGCATTCGTAGGAAGGAGAGTGGGTCATGAACTCTCAGCGCGGTTTTAGCTTATTAGAAGCGCTAATCGCACTGGTGGTTCTCTCGATTGGCCTGATCGGCGTAGCCGCCATGCAGCTTAAAGCGCTGCAAAGTGCTAATGCAGGCTACCAGCGCTCGGTGGCAAGTGTTGCGGCTGTGGATGCTCAGGAGCGGCTTTGGGCTCGGCTAGCCACGCTCGAAACAGGGCAGACCTGCGAGGATATCGACACTTCTGACGTGCAGAGTGCATGGAAGGAGCATTGGTTTCAAAATAGTGATGCGACACCGCTACGGGGAGCCTCTTCTTCCCACAGCCGCATTGCAAAAGATGACAGTGGAAGTGATTGTCGCATTGACGTGACTGTGGCCTTGGGCGAGAACAATGACGATCTATTCGACTACTTCTTTCTTCTTCCCAAGGTCGAGAGCTTACCATGAGGCAGCGTCAGCAGGGCTTTACACTGGTGGAGTTGATGGTGGCGTTGGCGATCGGCACGGTCATTATCCTTGGGGCTGGCCAACTGTTTCTAACGACCTTGCAGACTTTTCAAAATGTTGACAAGGTAAGTCGTAAGCAAGAGAACCTGATTTTTATTGCCCAGAGGCTTACCAGTGAAATTCGTCAAAGCGGGCCAGGTCGCTATACGTTGCGGTGTGAACGGAATCAGAATGCCTGTAGCTGTACTGTGGCGGATCAGGAAGAGAATGGGCAGCCGCTGGTAAGTTTTCTGAAAGATGTACCGAATCATGATTCGCCAAGCCAGTGTAATGAGGACGAGCACGTGTTAGGCGAACTGGTGTCGGGTGACGCACCGCTTTACCGGGTGGAGCTACCCTTAGAGAACAATGGTGAGGCGATTGTATTTCATGTCATGGAGCGGCAGGGCATATATGCCAGCTTCTTTGATACTCCTACCCGTCAGCAGGGAAAGGCGATGCAGTGATTGCGGGAGGTGCCGTGAGCGGGGCGGATAATATCCTGGTAAGTGAATCAACGGTCAACTCAAATTTAGATCCATCGATTATCCCTTCTCCGCAATCAAGCGACTCGCATGATTACTACACAGGCTATATCAATAACATTAAAAACCTGGACGGCGTGATCGCTACCTGTGCCGAAAACGAAATCATGTCTTCATCGGGCAAGGTCTTTTATTGCGATGGAAATATAAATAAGTTAAACGTGACTGAACTTAGTGGAAAGGTGGTCGTAGTAGAGCAAGACATTTCAATGCAGCAGAATGATAACTCCTCAGTCACTGATGTCGCCATTGTCGCTGGTGGCGACATTGATTTTAATGGTAATAATACCAATGCATTGTTTCGAGGACTTATCTGGGGAGCGGGTAGTGTCAATGTAAGCATGTCTGGTGTTGAGTTTGTTGGTAGTGTTATCTCCAGTGGCTCTGTTGTATTCAATAATGTCCATAGTATTATTAATGCTGACTTGAGCGTTTGGAAGTTGCTGTCAGCATATGGTTATGAGTTTTCTATGCGTCAAGCAATAGAGGATTTGTCAGAAAATATCAATTTTGGTGACGACTGATGACTCTGCAAAATCGTCAGAAAGGCGCTGCATTGGTCATCGTCATGGCGCTGCTAGCCGGGGCACTGCTATTGGGGACTGCCGGCATGCAGTCAGCAATCATAAATGAGCATTTGGCAGGTAACTACCGGATAGTGGCGCAAGCCAATATGAATGCAGAGTCGGCTTACGCAAAAGCGGTTGAGGAGAATCTCGAAACAATAAACTGGGGTAGCGAGTCTTATGACCAAAATGATATTGAAAAGATGAATTGGGAGAGTATCAAAGGGCTTGGGCAGGTCGTAGATCAGTGTGAGGGAGAGGCCTTCCTGTGTTTTTATTTTCCTTTGCTTGTTGATGGGAAAGAGTGCTTCGTCGCGTTTGGGGCTGTATATGATGATCAGGAAGAGCCGCTTGCCTTTAGTGACCCCTATTTTCTTTTCATCGATTGAGCACTTCTTTCAGAATGATAACGGCATAATGCTCTTGTAAATCCTCATCACTCTCTTCGGATATTGTAAAACCAAATTCTGCCTGTCGCATCCCCAGGTTCATACAAGTATCATACGACAATGTACGTTCAATGATGAGCCTAAAAACCATGAGCCAGACCGCAAAAAAACGCGTCCTCACCGGTGTCACCACCACCGGCACGCCCCATTTGGGCAACTATGTGGGCGCTATCAAGCCCGCTATTGAGGCAAGCCAGGATCCAACCGTTCAGTCGTTCTACTTTCTGGCCGACTATCACGCGCTGATTAAGTGCCCAGAACCGAAGCGGGTGCAGGCGTCGCGGCTGGAAATTGCGGCTACTTGGTTGGCACTTGGGCTGGATACCGATAATGCAATTTTCTACCGCCAGTCGGATATTCCAGAGATCCCTGAACTCACCTGGATGCTCTCCTGCGTATGCGCCAAAGGCTTGATGAACCGCGCCCATGCCTATAAAGCAGCGGTGGCTGAGAACGAAGAGGCGGAAAACCAGGACCCCGATAAAGGCATTACCATGGGGCTTTTCGGCTACCCCGTGTTGATGGCGGCGGATATTCTAATGTTCAACGCCAACAAAGTGCCGGTGGGGCGTGATCAGATCCAGCATATTGAAATGGCCCGCGATATTGCCGGGCGTTTTAACCACCTCTATAAAGGTCAGCACTTTGTGCTCCCTGAGGCGGTAGTAGACGACAAGATACAGCTACTGAATGGCTTGGATGGTCGCAAGATGTCCAAAAGCTACGACAATACGATTCCGCTGTTTGCCCCAGAGAAAAAGCTGCAGAAGCTGGTACGTAAGATCAAGACCAACTCGCTGGAGCCCGGTGAGCCGAAAGATCCAGACACCTGCACGCTGTTTCAAATCTACTCCGCCTTTGCGACGTCTGAAGAGACCGCTAGCCTGCGTGAGCAGTACGTGAACGGTATTGGCTGGGGGGCGGCTAAGGATCAAGTGTTTGAGTACTTGAATGCACACTTGAGCGCGCCGCGTGAACGCTATAATGCGCTGATGGAAGATCCGGCCCATATTGAGGCTGTGTTGCAAAAAGGCGCTGAACGGGCGCGGGAAGAAGCTGCCGTAACGATGGATCGTCTACGTTCAGCGGTAGGTTTAGGGCGGTTTGTGTGATATTCCATAAAACCATAATAACCATCCAATAAAGAATTTCCCGCGCTCTACAGCTATCGTTAGGCTTATAACTATTGTCCATGTCTACCAAAAGCGCCTGTTTGTTAACAGGCGCTTTTGGTGCTGCTAAAGGTGAATGTATGTCTACAACGACGGTTACTGTGCCGCAGAGCTATCGCGTGCCGCTGATAGCCACAGCGGCGATTGTGCTGAGTGCGTTGCTTATTGGGGTTGTCTTTGACGCCAACATAGGCCTGCTGATGATTGTCGGCGGGCTGTTTGGCATGGTGCTGTATCACGCTGCGTTTGGTTTTACCTCAGCATGGCGGGTATTCATTACTGAGCGGCGCGGGCGTGGATTGCGTGCCCAGATGGTGATGCTGGCGATTGCCGTGGTGCTGTTTTTCCCTGCCTTGGGGGCGGGCTCCCTGTTTGGCAACGAGGTGTCGGGCTTTGTGGCGCCCATTGGTATTTCTGTCTTGGTAGGGGCGTTCCTGTTCGGTGTGGGCATGCAGTTGGGCGGCGGCTGTGCCTCTGGCACGCTGTTTACCGCGGGCGGTGGTAACGCACGCATGCTGATCACCCTGGTGTTCTTTATTGTCGGCTCGGTGATTGGCTCGGCGCATTTTGCTTGGTGGCAGAGCTTACCGGCCTTTCAACCGGTATCGCTGGTTAACGTCGCCGGGGTCAGTGGGGGGATCGCTATTAGCCTGGTGCTGTTTGCTGCTATTGCGGCGTTTACCTGGGTGATGGAGAAGCGTCGTCACGGTCAGTTAGAGCAGGCGCCTATGGTCGATAAGCATGGGTATGAGCGTTGGTTGACTGGACCTTGGCCGTTAGTGGCGGGCGCGGTGGCGTTGGCGCTGCTCAACTTCGCCACCTTGGCACTGGCAGGCAGACCTTGGGGAATTACCTCTGCGTTTGCACTGTGGGGTGCTAAAGGCTTTGAACTGGTGGGCGGCGATGTCAGCCAGTGGGGCTATTGGCAGTCCCCTGGCAACGCAGCGGCCCTTGAAGCCAGCGTATGGAGCGACATCACTACGGTAATGAATGTCGGCATTATGCTTGGCGCGCTGGCAGCCGCCAGCTTGGCGGGGCGCTTTGCACCTAACTTCAAAATCCCGTTGAAATCTATCTTGGCCGCGGTCATCGGCGGCATCTTGCTAGGTTATGGCGCGCGCTTAGCGTTTGGTTGCAATATTGGTGCTTACTTCAGCGGCATTGCCTCTGGCAGCCTTCACGGTTGGGTATGGCTGGTAGCGGCGTTTGCGGGCAACATGTTCGGCGTTAAGCTGCGGCCATTCTTCTTCGCTGGCGTGGAGGGGCGCAAACCCACCGCTAAAACTTGCTAGGGCATCGTTAGATCACTAGTTAATAGCGTCATCACGCCTCGGTTTAGGCTTCCTAAACCGAGGCGTTTTTTTATCAACATGGTCGCTCTCTTCCACCTTTGTCGCAGGAGCATGTTACATTACGCTCAAACGCCGCAAACGCCCGATATTGCTGCATTGCAGCAGTGATTGACATAAAAAAGAGAGTGCATATGACTACCCAGAGTAGACGCCCCCTATACCTTCCTTACGCCGGTCCTTCTTTGCTCGAAATGCCGCTATTGAACAAAGGCAGCGCGTTTACTCAGCAGGAGCGCTTGGCGTTTAACCTGATTGGTTTGCTGCCGCAGAAGGTGGAAACCATTGAGGATCAGCTAGAGCGGGTCTACCGCCAGTACCAACAATGCCATAGCGACCTCGAAAAGCACATCCACCTGCGCGCCATTCAAGACGACAACGAAACGCTCTATTTCCGTATGGTTTCCCAGCATCTTGAAGAGATGCTGCCGATTATTTACACCCCGACGGTGGGGCAGGCGTGTCAGGAATTTTCCAACATTTACCGTAACCATCGCGGCCTGTTTATTAGCTATCCTGACCGCGAACATATGGATGATATCCTGCGCAGCGCCACCAAAGATAACGTCAAAGTGATCGTAGTGACGGATGGTGAGCGCATTCTAGGCCTCGGCGACCAGGGGATCGGCGGCATGGGTATCCCGATTGGTAAACTGGCGTTGTATACCGCCTGTGGCGGCATTAGCCCCGCCTACACGCTGCCAATCATGATTGATGTGGGCACTAACAACAAAGCGCTGCTGGATGACCCCATGTACATGGGCTGGCGCCACGAGCGGGTAGGGCAGGAAGAGTACGATGCTTTCATGGCAGAATTTATCGCTGCTGTGAAGCGCCGCTGGCCTAACGTACTGCTGCAGTTTGAAGACTTTGCCCAGGCCAATGCGGTGCCGCTGCTAGAGCGCTACCGCAACGAGCTTTGCTGCTTCAATGACGATGTGCAGGGGACTGCTTCTGTGGTAGTAGGTACGCTAATGGCGGCTTGTCAGGCCCGGGAAGAGACCATTGCCCAGCAGCGTGTGGTGTTTGTGGGTGGCGGTTCGGCGGGGTGTGGAATTGCCGAGCAGGTGGTCGTAGCGATGGAAGCGGAGGGCTTGACCGAAAGCGAGGCCCGGTCGCGCATTTACATTGTTGATCGCGAAGGCTTGATGACCAGCGATCAAGAGTGGCAGCGTGACTTCCAGCGCCGTTTAGCCCACGACCCTTCGCTAGTCGCCGAGTGGAATGGCCAGGGGCTGGAAGAGACAATTGCTCAGATCAAACCAACAGTGCTGATTGGTGTCTGCGGCCAGCGCGGTATCTTCACCGAGCAGGTGGTGCGCACCATGCACGCGGGTTGTGAGCACCCGGTCATCATGCCGCTGTCTAACCCTACTTCCCAGGCAGAGGCCGTGCCAGAGGATGTTATTCGCTGGACCGACGGCCAAGCCTTGGTAGCCACCGGTAGCCCCTTTGCGCCGGTGGTTTACAACGGCCGCACTTATCCGATTGCCCAGTGCAACAATGCTTATATCTTCCCAGGCATTGGGTTGGGCGTGATTGCTGCCAGTGCCAATCGAGTCACCGACGAGATGCTGATGAGCGCCTCGCGGGCGCTGGCCCGTGAAGCGCCGCTGGTTAAAGAGGGCAAGGGGGCTTTGCTGCCGCCGCTGTCGCGTATTCGCGATATCAGCAAGTCGATTGCCTTTGAAGTAGCTGCCCAGGCGCAGCAGAACGGCGTGGCGTTAAAAACCAGTGGTACTACTCTGCGGGAGTTGATTGAAAAGGCATCCTGGTCGCCGGATTACCGCACGTATCGTCGCCGCGCTTTTTAACTTGATGCTTTTAAAGTTACGCCATGAGTGTTCGATGAAAAGGGCCGGTGATGCCGTTATTTGGCTGGTTTCTTGAAGGCTAGGCCCGACTCTACCAGAGGCACTATATGGGTGAGCGTGCCCATTGTTCGACGATCTTGGGCCATGCTTGAGCGTTGACAAGGTTTTCGGGCCGCTTGCCATTTAAAATGCGAAGAGTGTCGCTCACGGCAACGTTACTCATACGCAGCATGCTTTCGTGGGTAACCCCTGCTATATGTGGGGAAAGCACGAGGTTGGGAGCATCGCGTAGAGGAGAGTCTTCCAGGAGTGGCTGGTGTGAGAAAACATCTAGTGCGGCTCCAGATATCTGTTGGGTCTGGAGTGCTACTGCTAACGCCGTTTCATCAATGATTGCGCCACGCGCAACATTAACCAGTATTGAATTTTTGCGCATTGATCTTATAAAGCGTGCATCTACCATGCCTTGAGTGCTCGGCGTTAGCGGGCAAGCGATGACTAGAATGTCAGCTCTTGAGGCAACGTCCGTTATGCTTGAAAATTCGACCCAATTGGGCCCTTCTAGGCAGTTTCTTCGCGCTGCTAGTACTTTTGCACCAAAACCAAAATGGCCTATTCGGGCTATGGCCGCTCCAATGCTGCCAAAGCCAATAATGCCCAATGTTTTATTGGCGATTTCATGTAATTCAGGTGCTTCGGAACGTAGCTCATGCCATTTTCCGGTGCGTATAAGTTGGTTGTTTTGTGCTATGCGCCTTTGAAGTCCAAGAAGTAGTCCGAATGCGTACTCCGCTACACTTTGAGCATTTGTATTGGGAGTATTTGTTACTGCAATATTAGCGGCGCTTGCTTCTTCGAGGGGGATGAAATCTAGGCCTACTCCGTGCCTTACTAAGGCACGGAGCACTTTTGTTTCCCGTAAAATATCTGCTGGAATAGAGCGCCGCACAATGACGACATTTGCCGCTAACATTTCCTTTTCAAGTGTCCCCACTTGGGCCTCGCCAAGTAAGCGAACGTCGGCCGTTTTTTCAAGTTCCGCGCGTGCTACTGGGGCTATGGGGTCAGTAAGAAGAACAACGGGCATGATGAATCCTTGATGTTCCGAGCCCTGCCGGTAGTTCAGCAGGGCTGCGCCAGGAAGATATTTTTTTAAAGTTAGTTGGCTGTCATATCCGACTGTTCTGCGATGGGGATCCACGTCTCCATTTGCGTCTCTACATAATCCTCCGCCTCTTCAGGTGAACCTCCAATAGCTGTGATGCCTTGAGTGGCAAAAACGTCGAGTGTTTCCGGTTTGCTGAGGAATTCGTTTAAAGCTTCGTTAAGGGTCGCTATCACATCATCAGGCGTTTCGGCTGGTGCATAAACGCCCCACCATGTGGCTACGTCATAGCCTTCCACTGTATCGGATACTGGTGGGACACCAGGCATTAGTTCGCTTTCTTGTTGAAGAGTTACGCCTAGTGCTTTGAGGCTTCCTGCCTCAACCAATTCCTTAACGTTGGTGTAGTTATCGAACATGACATCGACACGGCCCGCCATTAAGTCGGTACGAGCAGGGGCGCTACCCGCATAGGGAATGTGAACCATGTCGATGTCTGCGAGCGCTTTGAACATTTCACCTGATAAATGATTAGATGAGCCGTTACCTGCAGAAGAGTAGTTTATTTCTCCTGGATTCTGTTTGGCGTATTCGACTAGCTCTTCAACCGAGTCAACTGGGAAATCCGGATAGGCAACAAGCACATTGAAGGCATCGCCAAGTATTATGGCATGGCGAAAATCCTCTTTCGTATCGTAAGGAAGAGTCTTAAATAGGCCGGGGTTAACCCCAAAAGCGAACGGTGAGATACCTAGTGTATGTCCATCTGCATCGGCTTTGGCTACATAGTCTGTGCCCACGACTGTTCCACCGCCGGGGCGATTGTCCACTACAACATCTACATCCCAACGCTCGCTGAAATCATCTGCAATCATGCGCCCCACCCGATCATTGAAGCCCCCTGGCGGGTAAGACACCAAGATTGTCATGGTTTTGCTAGGGAAATCGCTCGAGGCCTGCGTTGTGCTGACCATAAAAGTGCTGGCAATGGCTAGCATTAGGGCGGCATGCGTCATGCGTGTCACATTGACATTCATGGTGTTATCTCCTGTCTTTCATTGTTATTAGATAGAGTCGTTATTAGGTAGCGCCTGCTTTTTGCAATAGCGTAAAAAGCATCAGGCTTGAAATAAATCCTGAAAACTTGTTATAGGATATGACAGGTTTTGTGTCAAAGATTTTCCTGCATTGATTGGTGTGGTGAGCGGGCAGTGATGCGTTAAGTTTGGCTTCGGATTCGGCGAATCATTTCCTCTCCTCGCGCAATAACGCGCAATTGGGAGTACTCCAGATGCTTACGCATTGCTAGGTGGGCTGCTTCTGGGTCTTGGGTCTCAATTGCCAGATATATTTGATGGTGCTCTGTATAAATGGCTGCCCGGCGATCTACCTGCCCTAACCTTGATAGGTGGCGAGCAAGGGTGATACCAAGGTCTATATCGTAATCAATAAGTTCCAGTGATCTGACGTAATGATCGTTTTGAGAGGCACGCGCGATCGCACGATGAAACGCTATATCCACATTTGGTCGGGATTCGCCGTCCTCAAAGTGTCGAAAGTCTTCAAGTGCTTTAGCTATATTTTTCAGCTCCTCGGGAGATCGGCGTATAGCCGCATAATAAGCCGCCTCCGGCTCGGTGCTGCGACGAAACTCCAGTGCATGTAGCATTCTTGATAGCTGCTGCTCGGGAGGCATTTCCGTTGAGGTGGCCAGCGTGTTCGATGACACGAATGAGCCCGATCCCTTATGAGAGATGATAAGTCCGTTATCACGGCAGCGTGATAACGCCTTTCTTACAATTGGTCGAGAGACTGCAAATAGTCGGCATAAATCACCTTCTGAGGGCAGCTTTTGTCCTGCCTCCAGCTCGCCAGAGCTAATAAGCTTCGCCAAGGCCTCGTAAACATCATCACCCAGGCTACGTTGTCGGGCTGGTTGAATAGCTTTTTCGAGTGCTAAGCGGTCTGTTTTCGCTAAAGCATTGTCAGCTTTGGGTTTGTTGCTCATCCCACCTCCCGGAGGCTTGGCTCCTATTGCTAAATTCTTTTAAATGATTCACGAGTGAAATCACCCAGCTAGGCCTGTCGCGTTATTAGCTGTACTTAAAGTATTGACATTTTACCAGTTGGCGATCTAGCTTGTAATATAATATTACAGCATTTTTTAGATTGCCTCATAAAAATCGCGCTTGGCTGATAAGTGCTTCAGTGCTTAGAAATGAAGAACTGGGAGATATTGCTATGAAGATTTCAGAAATTACTGTTCATCCGATTTCATACCGTGTACCTCAAGGTACCAGCTTTCGCATGGGAGTGGGGCGGATGGTAAAGCGCGATGCTGTATTGGTTAAGGTCATTACAAACGATGGTTTAGTTGGCTGGGGGGAGGCGCATCACGGCCGCTCCCCGGGGGCAATCGCTAAACTGATTGAGACTACATTGCGGCCCTTGATCATTGGTATGGACCCGCGTGATACCACCGGTATTTGGCATCGACTCTATCGTGGCCATCTCGCCACTCATGGGTTTGGTGCCGGTACAGCTATCGCCATCAGTGGTATCGATCTAGCGCTTTGGGATATTCGAGGTAAGGCAGTGGGATGGCCAGTTTTTCGTCTATTAGGCGGTGCACCACGGAAGCTTAAAGCATACGCGGGAGGACTTACGTTGGGGTATCAAGAGACAGGTGCGTTAGTCGAAGAGGCTGTGAGTTACGTGGAGGCTGGTTATCGTGCTCTCAAATTGCGCCTGGGGGATACTCCAGCAAGAGATGCCGCAAGGGTTCAGGCTGTGCGGAAGGCACTGGGTGACGAGATCGATATATTAACCGATGTGAATGCGGCCTATGACCTGGATCAGATCCGTCAATTAATGCCTACACTTGATGACTGTAATGTTGGCTGGCTTGAAGAGCCATTCCCACCCTATGACGACTACGCATATGGCAAGGCTGCAGCGTTGGGCCGTACCCCCATCGCTGCAGGTGAGAACCATTATACCCGCTATGAATTTCAACGCTTGATTGAACAAGATGCTGTAACAGTATTGCAACCTGACCTTTCAAAATGCGGTGGTATGACTGAGATTTTACGCATTGCTGCCATGGCGTCGGCACGTAAGTTAAAGATCCATCCTCACAGCTCAATGACAGCATTAAATATGGCTGCGTCTTTGCACCTTCTTGCGGCAATCGATAATCCTGGCTACTTCGAGGCTGATGCGACAGCGGACAATCCATTCCGAACGGATATGGTGTCAGGGCGACTGGATGTTGATGCAGACGGAATGATTGCTCCACCTGAGGCACCTGGTCTGGGGATGGAGGTCGATGAAGACTTTGTTGCCGCACATCCCCTTATTGAAGGCCCTTGCTACGTTTAGCGCCATTACTACTGAGGAAGCTGACGATGTCTGTAATGCTTAAGGATCGTGATGTGATAACGGGGCTGGTGTTCATTCTAATTGGCGGGATGTTTGCGCTGGGTGCCGCTGATTACGGAATGGGTAGTGCACGAAGAATGGGGCCTGGTTATTTCCCCGTGATCCTGGGGAGTTTGTTGGTACTAGTTGGAGTAGGAATTTCGGCGAAATCGCTGTGGCGCCGCAAATTTACTCCTATGCCGGCAATGTATTTAAGGCCGGTTGTTGCCCTCTCGTTATCCATTTTGGCCTTTGGTGTGTTGATTGACCGATTAGGCCTGATTGCTGCCTGCATGGCATGTGTTCTGATATCAGGATTTGCTACTCAGGAAACACGCTGGAAGGAAAACTTTCTTATTGCATTTGGGATGACAGCTTTCTCGGTAATTGTTTTCAGTCTGCTGCTGGGGCTGCCATTCAGACTGTGGGGACAATAATAATGGGCGTGCTTGAGAACTTAGCCAATCTAGGTAGCGGTTTCACGGTTGCCTTATCTTGGAATTACTTATTTTATTGTTTCGTGGGCGTAGTGTTGGGCACTTTTGTCGGCGTACTTCCGGGGCTTGGAACTGTCACGGCTATATCCATGCTAATGCCCTTCACATTTGGCTTGGATCCTCTTGAGGCGCTCATCATGCTGTCCGGGATTTTTTACGGAGGGCTCTATGGGGGGTCAACAGCGTCTATTTTACTGAACTTGCCTGGCACGCCTGCTTCCGCCGTTGTGGCGTTAGATGGCTACCCTATGGCGAAGCAGGGGCGAGCGGGCGTCCCTCTTTTTATGACTGCCATTGCATCATTTATTGGTGGCTGCGCAGCATTGGTCATTGTTGGCTTGGCGGCTCCAGCGATTGTCCAGGTGGCTTTGGAGTTCGGTTCGGCTGAATACTTCAGCATGATGCTGTTGGGCTTAATAGCGGCTGCGGCAGCTTCTAGCGAGTTGCCTCTGCATTCTATAGGAATGGTCATAATAGGCTTACTGTTGGGTATGGTTGGCATGGACATCGTTTCAGGAATGATGCGGTTCACTTTTGGCATACCGATCATGGCTGAGGGCATCAGCTTTATTGTTGTGGCTATGGCATTTTTTGGGCTAGCTGAAGTAATCGCTAATCTTGAGCCTCATGTTAAAAGGCATATGGTTCAGCAAGTGGGCGGCTGGCGTTCAATGTTACCCACTCGTGATGAGGCTAAGCGTTCAGTAGGTGCGATATTGAGAGGCACGCCACTTGGGGCATTCCTGGGTGCATTGCCAGGGGCTGGGCCAACGATTGCCTCATTTATGGCGTATACCGTCGAAAAACGAGTAAGTAGACAGCCTGAGCGTTTTGGAAAAGGAGCGATAGAAGGTGTCGTTGCCCCAGAGGCTGCCAATAATGCTGCGGCCCAAACTGGATATATTCCTACCCTGACTCTTGGGATTCCAGGTGATGCCGTCGGGGCCTTAATTCTGGGTACGCTAATCATGCATGGGATTGCCCCCGGCCCTCGTGTTATTTCCTCTCACCCTGAGTTGTTTTGGGGATTAATCGCAAGTATGTGGGTAGGTAACTTTTTACTGTTATGGGTGAATATTCCATTCATCAATGTCTGGATAAAAATACTCTCTATTCCTTACCGCATGTTATATCCGGCCATAATGGTATTTCTCTGTGTTGGCGTATACAGCGTATCTAATAGTTCATTCCAATTATATCTTTTAGCGGGTCTGGGAGCTGCAGGTTACTTGTTTGCAAAGCTTGGATGTCCTGCGTCACCTCTTCTTCTTGGCCTTATTTTGGGTCCCATGATGGAAGAAAATCTGCGGCGTGCGCTGCTGATTGGAAGAGGGAATCCGATGGTGTTCCTTGAGTCTCCGATTAGTGCTGGGATTCTATCTCTATGCGCTGCTTTGCTGATCCTTATGGTTGTTATGCCTTTTGTTAGAGCGAGCAACACCAGAAGAAAGCGAGATGTTCAGATGTGATTATGTAAAAAATATAGGGGGTAATGGGGTTTAAGAAGGCTAAGAGTTGGCTGAGTATTATTAACGATAATGATAAGCGAGTTTTAAGTTGTTTTGGGCCGCCATTGAAAGGAGATAACAATATGGAGAAAGTTGTTGAAAATTCGACAGCCTTTTTGGCTCGACGCTATCCGCCGTTAGTAGAAGAGAAAATTAAAAATCGATATAGAGTCCGATGCAACAATTCTGACAGTAGGCTCTCAGTCTCTCAATTGACCGAACAGGCTAGAGGATGTGAGGTGCTATTCGTATCGGTAACAGAGTCACTACCACGCTCAGTTTTCGATGCTTTATCAGACACTTTACGCGTAGTAGCTACCTTATCAGTAGGTGTCGATCATATTGATTTAGGGGCTGCTAAAGAGTATGGCGTTAAAGTGCTTCATAGCCCCGATGTATTGAGTGACGCCTGCGCTGAAGTAGGCATGATGCTCATGTTAAACGCAGCGCGTCGCGGGCATGAAGCCGACAGAATGGTACGTAGCGGGCGTTGGACGGGATGGGGGCCTACGCAGTTGTTGGGCAAAGAGCTAACAGGAAAGAAACTGGGCATTTTAGGTATGGGACGCATAGGGCAGGCTTTTGCCGAGCGCGCTAGAGCGTTCAAAATGGTGATTCATTACCATAATCGGCATCGCTTAGATCCCTCGCTGGAGTGTGGGGCTATCTACCATGAAACGGTGGATAGTCTATTGGTTAAGAGTGAGTTTTTTTCTATTAATGCGCCGGGCAGCGATAGCTTAAAAGGATTTCTTAACCAGGAAAAAATACAGCTCCTCCCCAAGGGGGCAGTAGTGATTAATATTTCAAGGGGAGATGTCGTCGATGATGATGCACTAATCCAAGCCCTTAAAAATGGCCATTTGTTTTCAGCGGGGCTGGATGTGTTTAAGGGAGAGCCTGATATTGATCCCCGCTATGCCGAGTTGGAAAATATATATCTCAGTCCACATATCGGTAGTGCTACGACTGAAACACGAAATGCCATGGGTTTTATGCTTATTGATGGCCTGGATGAATTAAAAAGTGGCCAGCGCCCTACCAACTGCATCATCTAAAATAGCAACTATTGAGGAGATAACATGCAACTAACAGATTCCGCTTTATTTCGACAAAATTGCTACATTGATGGGCATTGGACGGATGCTGACGATCAGGCTGTAATTGAGGTGATCAATCCTGCTACTAATGAGCTTTTGGGAACGATTCCTGATCTGACTGAAACTCAAGTGCGCTCCGCAGTCGAGGCAGCTGACCGAGCTTTTCCTCTTTGGAAGTCCAATACGGCGAAACAGCGTGCCGAGATTTTGCGGCGATGGTTCGACTTGTGCATGGCTCATCAGGAAGATCTCGCTTATCTCCTTACTCTTGAGCAGGGCAAGCCGCTTCAGGAAGCCCGAGGCGAAATTGCCTACGGAGCATCTTTTATCGAATGGTTTGCTGAGGAAGCCAAACGAATCTATGGCGATGTAATTCCCGCTCATGCAAATGATCGCCGCATCTTAGTGACCAAGGAACCCGTCGGAGTGGTGGCTGCTATTACTCCATGGAACTTTCCCAATGCGATGATAACCCGAAAGGCCGCTGCAGCTATGGCGGCTGGTTGTAGCGTTATCGTCAAACCGGCTTCTAGCACGCCTTATTCAGCATTAGCTCTGGCAGAACTTGCTGAGCGAGCGGGTGTACCTAAAGGCGTATTAAATGTGGTCACGGGACGATCCAGTGTAGTGGGGGGCGCGTTGACCGAGAACCCAAAAGTGCGAAAGCTTTCTTTTACCGGCTCGACCGAAGTAGGAAAAGTGCTGCTAGAAGCATGTGCTAAAACCGTTAAGAAAGTCTCGATGGAGTTAGGTGGTAATGCACCTTTTATTGTCTTTGAAGATGCTGATATTGAACAGGCGATAGCGGGAGTAATGGCTTCCAAGTTTCGGAACACCGGTCAAACCTGTGTATGTGCTAATCGAATTTTTGTTCATGATAAAATCTATGAAGAATTTGCAGATAGGTTAGCGATGGCTGTCAGTGCACAGCAAGTGGGTAATGGTCTCGAAGATGGGGTGACGTTAGGGCCCTTGATAAACGCAGCTGCTGTCGAAAAGGTAGTGCAGCATATCGACGATGCGAAAGCTAAGGGGGCTAAAGTTAAATTAGGTGGGCAGCGCCACTCCCTGCGGGGAAACTTTTTTCAGCCAACGATACTAACGGATGTTTCTCCCGATTCGTTACTCATGAATGATGAAACTTTCGGCCCTGTGGCTCCATTATTGCGCTTCACTGATGAGAGGGACGTGATTCGTCAGGCAAATGATACATCTCTGGGACTAGCGAGTTACTTCTATACACGGGACATTGCACGTGTATGGCGCGTCGCAGGCGCTTTGGAGTGCGGTATCGTAGGTATTAACGAGGGGATCATTTCTAGTGAATTGGCTCCGTTCGGAGGCGTCAAGGAGTCTGGTATTGGTCGTGAGGGGTCTAAATACGGCATCGATGATTACATTGAAATTAAGTATCTCTGTATGGGTGGGCTTGGGAGCCCTGACGCTTATGCAGCACAGGACGCATCACAATGAGTAATGGTGAAAAGCAGCAGATTGGCATGGCGGGCATTGGTTTGATGGGGCATGGGATTGCCACTAGTCTCCAGCGGCACAATTGGTCTCTTAGCTTTCTAGAACATTCTGGTAATCAACCGACCGATGAATTACTCGCCAACGGGGCGACTGCCTTCAGTAGCGCCAAGTCTATGGCGGCCCATTGTGATGTCATTATACTTTGTGTGACCGGTAGCCCGCAGGTTGAGGATGTCTTATTACGTGAGGAAGGGATTTTACAAGGGCTGCAACCAGGTACGGTTGTTATTGACTGTTCAACGGCGATTCCCAGTTCAACATTGAAAATAGCAGAGGCTGTGGAAGCAGTTGGGGGACGGTTCCTAGATGCTCCTATGACGCGAACACCTAAGGAGGCACGTGAGGGGCGGCTTAACCTGATTGTGGGTGGTGACCGTGAGCTTTTTGAGGCTCAGTTGCCTCTTCTAGAAAGCTATGCGGAAAATATCGTGCACGCGGGCCCAGCTGGGTCTGGCCATAAGTTAAAATTGTTACATAACTTCGTTTCGGTCGGCTTTTCTACAGTGCTTGCCGAAGCGGCGGCCTGTGCAGAATTGGGTGGAATAGACCCAGATGTGTTAATTGATGTTCTCGCTAAGGGGGGAGGTTCGAGCACCGTTCTTGAGCGCTTACGCCCTTATATCCTCGCACGTGACGACAGTGGCTTTCGTTTCAGCATAGCGAATGCCCATAAAGATTTGGGCTACTACTTAACGATGGCAAGTGACACTGGTGCTTCTCAAGGATCGGCGGCAGGCATTTACAACGTTTTAAGCGCTGCAGATGCCGCTGGGCACTCACAGTCGACGCTACCTGAGCTCGTTAGCATACTGACGGAACAAGCACGTGTGTAAGTGGGAGGAATTATCTCTTTGGTTGGAGAGCGTAGAGCTCTTTAAATTCCGTGCTTTATATTTTCTGTCATTAGCAAAAAAAGCCCCCACCGAGGTGGGGGCATGCAAGCATTGGTAGGTTTTACCCTTTAGGCTGCGCCGATCATCTTGCGCAACACGTAGTGAAGGATACCACCGTGGCGGTAGTAAGCCAGCTCGTTTACCGTATCAATTCGGCACTTGGCATCAACGCTACGTTCCCCGTCGGCATTTTTGATCACGATGTTGACCGTGCCACCTGGGGTCAGGTCGCTTAAACCGGCAATCGAAATCTCTTCATCGCCGGTCAAGCCCAACGTTTGACGGCTTTCGCCTTCGGCAAATTGCAGTGGTACAACGCCCATGCCGATCAGGTTGGAGCGGTGAATACGCTCGAAGGATTCAGCAATCACCGCGCGAACACCCAGCAAACGGGTCCCTTTGGCCGCCCAGTCCCGCGACGAGCCGGTACCGTACTCTTTGCCGGCAATCACGACGAGCGGTTTGCCTTCCTCTTTGTACTTCATGGCCGCATCGTAAATGGCCATCTGCTCGCCGCTGGGTACGTGGCGTGTTTCACCGCCGACCACGCCATCGAGCATCTCGTTTTTGATCCGCACGTTGGCGAAGGTGCCACGCATCATGACTTCATGGTTACCCCGGCGTGAGCCGTAGGAGTTGAAGTCGACCGGCTTGACGCCGTGTTCTTGCAGATAGCGACCGGCGGGGCTGTCAGGCTTGATGGCACCAGCAGGGGAGATATGGTCGGTGGTCACCGAATCACCCAGCATGGCGAGCACGCGGGCACTGTGCACATCTTCGATGGCATCCGGCTCGCGGCCCATGCCTTCAAAGAAGGGCGGGTGCTGAATGTAGGTGGATTCAGGCCACTGATAGACCTTGCTTTCTGACACGTCGATGGCTTTCCAGACGTCGTCACCCTCAAACACCGCGCTGTATTCTTTACGGAACATGGCGGTGTTGACCTGTTCGACGGCGCTGGCAATCTCGGCCTGACTGGGCCAGATATCTTTGAGGTAGACCGGGTCGCCGTTGCTGTCTTTGCCCAACGGCGCCTGGGTAAGGTCAAGCTGGACATTACCCGCCAGGGCGTAAGCCACCACCAGGGGCGGCGAGGCCAGCCAGTTGGTTTTGACCAACGGGTGTACGCGGCCCTCAAAGTTACGGTTGCCGGAGAGCACCGAGGCCACGGCAAGATCGCCGCTGTTGATCGCTTTTTCGATCTCATCAGGCAGCGGGCCGGAGTTACCGATACAGGTGGTGCAGCCGTAGCCGACCAGGTTGAAGCCCAGTGCATCCAAGTCATCGTTTAATTTAGCGGCTTCCAGATAATCGGTGACCACTTTGGAACCTGGTGCCAAGGAGGTTTTCACCCAGGGCTTCGTGGTTAACCCTTTTTCACGCGCTTTACGTGCCAGCAGCCCGGCGGCCATCATCACGCTGGGGTTGGAGGTGTTGGTGCACGAGGTAATCGCTGCAATCACCACCGCCCCGGGGTCAAGGCTGAAATCATGGTCATCAAGCTTAACAGCTTGGCTGGTGTCATGTTCGAAGCTGCGCCTCACCCCCACGGCGGTTTGGCCGCCTTCAGAAGAGAGTTCCCCCTTTGCGTTGGCATCCGCGTTGACGTCTTCCTGCATGAACTTGTCAAAGGCCGCCGCCATGTCTTTCAGCGCCACGCGATCCTGAGGACGTTTGGGGCCGGCCAGGCTGGCCTCTACCTCGGTCATGTCCAGTGCTAGGGCGTCGGTGAAGATCGGTTCGTCATTAGGTTCACGCCACAGCCCTTGGGCCTTGCTGTAGGCTTCCACCAGGGCGACTTGCTCATCTTCACGCCCCGTCAGGCGCATATAGTTCAGGGTTTCATCATCTACCGGGAAGAAACCACAGGTAGCACCGTACTCGGGGGCCATATTGGCGATCGTGGCACGATCCGCCAGCGGCAGGTCTTTCAAACCATCGCCGTAGAACTCGACAAATTTACCCACCACGCCTTTTTTACGCAGCATCTCGGTAACGGTGAGTACCAGGTCAGTGGCGGTAATACCTTCGCGTAGCTTGCCGGTTAATTTAAAGCCAATCACTTCGGGGATCAGCATCGACACCGGCTGCCCGAGCATGGCTGCTTCGGCTTCAATACCGCCCACGCCCCAGCCAAGCACGCCCAGGCCGTTGATCATGGTGGTGTGGGAGTCAGTGCCCACGAGGGTATCGGGGTAGGCAAAGGTCTTGCCGTCTTCATTCTTCGTCCATACCGTTCTGCCTAGGTACTCCAGGTTGACCTGGTGGCAAATGCCGGTACCGGGGGGCACCACGCTAAAGTTATCAAACGCCTGCTGGCCCCAGCGTAGAAACTCATAGCGCTCGCGGTTGCGCTGCATTTCGATATCGACGTTCTCTTGAAACGCCGCCGGATTGCCGAACTTATCGACCATTACCGAGTGGTCAATCACGAGATCGACGGGGGAAAGAGGATTGATCTTCGCCGGGTCTTCGCCCAGTTTTTCTACCGCGGCGCGCATGGAGGCTAAGTCCACCACGCCGGGCACGCCGGTAAAGTCCTGCATGAGTACCCGCGCCGGGCGGTAGCCGATTTCACGGCTGGATTTGCCCTCGGCCTGCCAGTCGACCAGGGCCTGCATATCTTCCTGATCTACGCTTTCGTCGTCGGCGAAGCGCAACTGGTTTTCGAGTAGAATCTTGAGCGTCTTGGGAAGGCGGTCAATGCTGCCCAGGGTCTCGGCCGCTTGGGGCAGGCTGTAGTAGTGATACGTTTTACTACCAACCTCTAGGGTGTTTAGCGTATCGGGTATCTTGCTCATATCTCTCTCCTCTGGTTGCTGAGCGCTGTGCTCAGCATGACGGTCACGATCTTTCTTTGGTATGGGTTTCCCCCCAGTATGGCGTTGATTTAGTAATAACACATGGGTCTTTGCACAGAGGCTTTCAAGGTTTCTTCGCCTAATAGCGTAGATGAAACCTTGCAATAGCTTGTACTTGGCACCATTTCAGGCAGACTCTGTGGCTAATTTTTTCAAAGCTATTAACACAGCTAGCGACAAAGCTATCAGTCAGATATTTACAAGGTGGTGTCATGGAAACTCGTCATGAGCGTTTGATTATTCTTGGATCCGGTCCCGCAGGCTATACGGCTGCCGTCTATGCCGCTCGGGCCAACCTGAAGCCGCTGCTAATTACCGGTATTCAGGCGGGTGGCCAACTGACCACCACAACCGATGTGGATAACTGGCCCGGCGACGCTCAAGGCGTACAGGGACCGGAATTGATGGAGCGCATGAAGCAGCACGCCGAACGTTTCAATACTGAGGTGCTGTTTGATCACATCAATGAGGTTAGCTTAGGCGAAAAACCTTTTACCTTAAAAGGCGATAGCGGCATTTATACCTGCGATGCGCTGATCGTGGCCACCGGCGCCAGTGCCCGTTACCTGGGTCTGCCCACTGAGCAGCAGTTTATGGGTCAAGGGGTGTCGGCCTGCGCTACCTGCGACGGTTTTTTCTACCGCAATCAGGAAGTCATTGTGGTGGGCGGCGGCAATACCGCCGTGGAAGAGGCGCTCTATCTCTCTAACATTGCTTCCAAAGTGACCCTGGTACACCGCCGAGACACGCTGCGGGCGGAAAAAATCCTCCAAGATAAGCTTTTCGAGAAAGCTGAGGCGGGCAAAATCGCTCTTGAGTGGTTTCAGGAAGTCGAAGAAGTGCTCGGCGATAACTCCGGCGTTACAGGCGTTCGGGTTAAATCCACGAAAGATGGTTCAAGCAAAGAGATCCATGCGCCTGGGCTGTTTATTGCCATTGGCCATAGCCCCAACACGGGGATCTTTGCTGGCCAGTTAGCCATGAACGGCGGCTATATCAAAGTGCACTCAGGCCTTGAAGGGAATGCAACCGCGACCAGCGTACCGGGCGTGTTTGCCTGCGGCGATGTGATGGATCACATTTATCGGCAAGCGATTACCTCGGCGGGCAGCGGCTGCATGGCAGCGCTGGATGCCGAGCGCTATTTAGACGGTATTGCCGGGTAAACATTTGCTGCATGAAGCGCCTGGCAATCGATAGGTGCTTCGTCGATCCTAAGGCGGCCCAATTGACTGAGTACCAGTTTCTTTCCTTTGGCGCCGCTGCTTGAGCAAATAGCAAAACTGCCGTTATAACCGCTGGTATAGCCCAACGGGCTATAACGGATTCGCGACCAGCCCCGGTTATAAGTCACTTGTGTGCCTTGTTGCCCGGGCACAATGCGCAAAATATCGTCTTCAGTGATGCTATCGGTTTTATTGCCTCGCACAATCATAAGCTCTCCACTCCAGTCATTAGCGCAAGCTTCACGGTTTTGCGAGGCTGGGCAAAGCGTCAACTGGCGGCGTTGGCTAATCGCTGTATTGCGCGCGAACGAAAACGCGCTCTGGAATCGATTGACCTCGCTAGTCTGTGCGGTACGCTCCCCCAATGCTTGAAAATTGGGTAGACCCCAGGCGGCGATGATTCCAACCAACAGCAGCGTGATCAGTAGCTCAAGCAGCGTAAACCCGCTTTCAGGTGTGGTGTGCGTCTTGATATGGAAACTGCTCATCGCCTCTCCTCACTTGACCTTGTTATCGCCCGCGCTATGCTCACTCTCCTTTATCAGTAGCGAACATATCGTCGTTAATAGGTCATCCTAGGCGGCGCTACGCTTTTTTTATGTAAGCCAAAACGGACAATTTTGTGAGCGATTTCTTAATTATTGGCGGCGGCGTGATCGGTATGATGACAGCGCTGCAGTTAGCCGATGCCGGTCACCAGGTCACACTGGTTGATCGAGGTGAGTGCGGTAAAGAGGCATCATGGGCGGGCGGTGGTATCGTTTCACCGCTCTATCCCTGGCGCTACGACGCTGCGGTATCGCAACTTTCCCGCTGGTCGGAAGGCGTTTACCCCTCTTTGGCCCTGCGCTTATTGGAAGAGACTGGTATTGACCCCGAATATCGTCAAAAAGGGCTGCTCTACCTAAATGTGGACGATGCTGACAAAGCGCTGCAATGGGCACGCCAGCTGGGGAAACCGCTAGAGCGGGTAGGGGCAGACTTTGTTCACGCTAAAGAGCCTGGTGTAGCAATGGCTGACGATAGCGCGCTATGGATGCCGACGCTGGGCAGTGTGCGCAATCCGCGTTTAGCCAAGGCGTTGAAGGCGCGGTTAGCGGCGATGCCCCAGGTAACGCTGAAAGAGCAGTGCGAGGTCAGTGGTTTTATTCAACAGGGTGGCAAAGTAGAGGGCATCGTTGAAGGCGTGGTGACGTCTCAGGGGACGATAACGGCTGAACGCATTATTGTTTGCGGCGGTGCTTGGGCTGCACAGCTCTTGTCGCAGTTGAATGTGCAGTTGCCGGTAAGACCCGTTAAAGGTCAGATGATCGCTTACCAAGCACCCAAAGGGTTGGTGCAGCGCGTGGTGTTAAAAGATGGGCGCTATATTATTCCGCGTGCAGATGGCTTGCTATTGGTCGGTTCTACGCTGGAAGAGGTGGGTTTTGACAAGAGCACCGATGAGGCGGCATTGGCGTCGCTAAAACAGAGTGCTGAAGCTATCCTGCCCGCTTTGGCAACGTGCCCGGTAGCGCATCAGTGGGCCGGCCTGCGGCCTGGATCCCCTACGGGCATTCCCTTTATCGGCGCGCTGCCTGAATGGAGTAACGTCTTCGTCAATGCCGGGCACTATCGCAACGGCTTGGTGCTGGCGCCTGCCTCGACACATTTACTGGTGGATCAACTGCTGGGGCGCGAGCCGCTAATTGACCCCGCGCCTTACCAGCTTACGTCAGAGCGGCTAATACAAGCTTAAGGTGTGCCGTCTTTATCCTGCTGCTCCTGCAGGTAGCGGTCGCGATGGGCGCTGGAGCAGAACCATTGTTCCTGGTCACGCAGTGCTTCGTCTTCAGGAACGTGTACCTCACACCAGCGGCAGCGCACCATTTTGCCACCCTCGTGGCGGTTGACTTTTTTATGCTGCGCTTCATGCTCAAGCTTACGTTGCCGGTATATGCCGTATAGCTTTAAACCGGCATAGAATATAACGGCGAAGATAATCAGCCGAATGATCAAGAGGTTCATCCTTTTGTGTCTCCCGAAGTGGGAATCTAGGCACAAGGCGTTAGGATAGACCCGCAGCCTTTGCCAGTTGGCGGCCCTTGCGGGACAATACGACTATGTCGGTGTAACCCTATTTTAAAGATTCTCAAGAGATTTTGACGCCCATGCAAGACTTAACGCTGGTAATGGCCCAACTCGATCCTCTGGTCGGGGATATTCCCGGCAATGCCGCACGCGCGATTGAAGCAGTGCGCGAAGCGCGGATTGAGCATGGGGCGGATATTGTTGTCTTTCCAGAGCTTTTTTTGTCAGGCTACCCACCGGAAGACCTGCTGCTGCGCCCCTCAATGGAAACCCGCCTGCGTGAAGCTCGCGCGCTAATGGCATCGAAGGTCGCCAGTGATGTGTTGGTGATCATTGGCTATCCCGGCGTGCGGGAAGGCCGCTGTTACAACTTGGCGGGCCTACTTTACAACGGCCAGTGGGAAGCTGAGTACGCCAAGCAGGCGCTGCCTAACTACCAAGTGTTCGATGAGCAGCGCTATTTCACGCCCGGCACTGAAACGCTGGTGTATGAGCATAAAGGCGCCAAACTGGGCATCGTGATCTGCGAAGACCTATGGGATGGCGTGCCGGTTAAGGCCGCCGCGCAAGCGGGCGCTGAGGTGCTGGTTTCCTTGCACGCCTCTCCCTATCACCAGGACAAGCCCGCGGAACGGCTGCGCCTGTTGGAGAAACACGCCCAGGATACGCAGCTTCCAATTGTGTATGTGAACACCATCGGTGGCCAAGATGAACTGGTCTTTGATGGCGGCTCTTGCTGCGTTAACGCCAGCGGTGAGCTGCAGGTGCTGGCACCGTATTGGCAGGCGGGCCTGATGCCAGTTCAGTTTTTGCAAACCAGCGCGACGGTCTGGGAACCCCAAGCCGGAGAGATTGACCCCGAGGCAGAACCGGAAGAGAGCCTTTACTGTGCGTTGGTTACCGGGCTGCGCGATTACGTCAACAAGAGCGGTTTTGAGGGCGTGGTGTTGGGGCTTTCCGGCGGTATCGACTCAGCGCTTTCGCTGGCGATTGCGGTTGACGCACTGGGCCCTCAACGGGTGCAGGCGGTGATGATGCCCTACCACTACACCGCGGATATCTCCAAGCAGGATGCGGCAGAACAGGCTAAAATGCTCGGCGTCCACTACGAGATCATGCCGATCGAGCCCATGGTAGAAGCCTTTATGGGCACGCTGGCAGAGAGCTTCGCGGGAACTGAGCGAGATACCACCGAAGAGAACCTGCAGTCCCGCTGTCGCGGGGTGCTGCTGATGGCGATCTCCAATAAAAAAGGCTTGATGGTACTGACTACCGGTAACAAGAGTGAAATGGCGGTGGGCTACGCCACGCTGTATGGCGATATGGTGGGCGGTTTTAATGCTATCAAAGACGTGTATAAAACCTGGGTGTATCGCTTGGCTCGCTGGCGCAATACGCAATCACCCGCGATCCCCGAGCGGGTGATTGAGCGCCCACCCAGTGCGGAGCTGGCGCCGGATCAGCAGGATAGCGACTCGTTACCCGATTACGACGTGCTCGACGCTATCTTATTAAGCTATATCGAAGGCGACATGAGCGCTGAAGCGATCATCGCCGGTGGCTTTGACGCTGAAGACGTCTATAAAGTGGTGAAGTTGGTTGACCGCTGCGAGTATAAGCGCCGCCAGGCGCCCATTGGTGTCCGGGTGACGCCGCGGGGCTTTGGGCGCGACCGCCGCTATCCGATCGTCAACGGCTGGCAGCCCGGCGAGTAAGCGGAGCCTGGAATTTAGAAAATGTATGAACTAAAACCACGCATTGCTGCGTGGTTTTTAGGCCTGCTAGGCGGTACTACATTAGTGGTTTAATCATTTTGGCCTACGTGCTTGGGAACAAAGCGGCTGCCCTGCAATTGCTCATGATCGGGCGCGTTCTCGCGCAGTACTGCGAGGACTTCATTGGCGCGGTCATCCATGTCTAGGCCTTGATAGCCTTCCACCATGGTGGCTAGGGCATCCCGGGTAGCGTTCGACTCTGGGTAGTTTTCGATTACCCAGCGACCGCGTTCAACCGCTGCTAGATAGGCGCCACGACGCAGGTAGTAATCGGCAACGTGCAGTTCGTGGCGGGCCATCAACTCACGTAGGTAGACGATACGCTGCTGGGCATCAGCGGCGTATTCACTCTGCGGATAACGCTGAATCAGCTCGCGGAAGTCATTGTAGGCATCACGGGAAGCACCCAGGTCGCGCTTGGAAATATCAATCAGGCGTAGGCGCTCCAGGCTGAAGCGGCCTGCTTGCCAGGCGGAAAGACCACGTAAGTAGTACGCGTAATCCACCTGGGGATGGTCAGGATGAAGGCGAATAAAGCGGCTAGCCGCTGCCCGGGCTTCTTCCCAATCGCTGTTTTCATAGTAGGCATAGATCAGCTCGAGCTGGGCTTGCTCAGCATGGGCGCCAAACGGGTAGCGGGTATCGAGTGCTTCTAAACGCTCTATCGCAATCGGGTAGCGGTTGCTGTCGAGGGCTGTGCGGGCCAGCTCATAGAGCTCACGCTCTTGAACCCCAGCAAATTCATCGTCCTCTTCTTCACTTGTATCGTTACTCGCACAGCCCGCTAGAAGGGCAAGGCTTAGGGCTAGAGCACCAAAGCGGTTGGCAGCTGAAAAAACGCGCATCATCATCCTCGTTGCAAACAAGCCTCAATCACCAAAAAGCGGCGATGGCCATAAGTAGAAATGGTAGAATAGGTCGCAGTCCGCCCACTATAAAACACCTCGGCTCAAAACGCAGGCTTAGCGACGTTTCGTCGGGTGTTGTCACAGCTTATTTTTCCATGTCGGGGCTGGGGTTTTTGCGTCTAAAAGAGGTTTTTCATGTCTCGAACAGTTGAAGACACGCAGCGCGTGCCCGCTACGTTGGCCGGTGCGCGATTAGACCAAGCGGCGGCTGAGTTGTTCAGCGATTACTCCCGCGAACGCTTAAAAGCGTGGATTAACGCTGGTGAGTTGACGGTGGACGGCGCGCAAGCCAAGCCGAAAGCCAAGCTGCATGGTCATGAAGTGTTGGCGCTTCAGGCCACCATCGAAGACGACACGCGCTTTGAAGCCCAGGACATTGCACTGGATATCGTTTACGAAGACGACACGGTGATGGTCATCAACAAAGCTGCCGGTATGGTGGTGCATCCTGCCGCGGGCAACCCGGATGGCACACTATTAAATGCACTGCTGCATCATCAGCCGTCGCTTGCCGAAGTGCCCCGGGCAGGCATTGTTCACCGTTTGGATAAAGATACGACTGGTTTAATGATGGTAGCGAAAACGCTGCCCGCCCAAACGGCCCTGGTTGAACAGTTGCAGGCGCGTAGCGTGTCGCGTCAGTACGATGCTGTGGTGATTGGTAAGCCGGTGTCGGGTAGCACCATTGACGCACCCATTGGTCGTCACCCTAAAGACCGTAAACGCCAGGCCGTGACGGCTTCGGGTAAACCCGCTATTACCCATTTTCGCGTGGTTGAGCGCTTCCGTGCTCACACTCATGTGCGCTGTAAGTTGGAAACGGGACGTACCCACCAAATTCGCGTGCACATGGCCCATGCTCGCTATCCGTTAATTGGTGACCCCATGTATGGTGGTCGTGCCAAGTTACCACCGGGGGCCGCTGAACCGCTGAAAGAGATCCTGCGCGAGTTCCCTCGTCAGGCCCTTCACGCGCGTAAGTTGATTTTCAAACATCCGGTAAGCGGCGAAACATTAACGTTTCAGGCAGACCTCCCTGATGATTTGTTAATGTTGTTGGATTACCTGCGCGAAGATAATGAGACCATGCGATGAGCGATGCCATTAATTTACGGCCAACGCTTTTAGTGCCCGACTGGCCAGCGCCGACCAATGTGCGTGCCTTTGTGACGACCCGTGAATCGGGGCCTAGCCAGGGTGATTTTGCCGCTTTCAATACCGCCTCCCATGTCGGCGATAATGCTGATCATGTGGCGTTGTGTCGTCGTTTGCTGCAAAAGGAAATTGGCGATGAGCGGCCTCTGCTGTGGCTGAACCAGACCCACGGCGCCCGTGTACAGCAGTTTTATCAGCCTGAGGCTGCCGACGCAGATGCCGCCCTTGCGACCTCCAATGAGTACGCATGCGTCGTACTGACGGCAGACTGCCTGCCGGTGATGTTCTGCAATCGAGCGGGTACCCAGGTGGCGGTTGCCCATGCTGGCTGGCGGGGTTTGGCGGGCGGTGTGCTGGAAGCAACTATTGCCGCGCTGAACACTGACCCAGACGATATTCTGGTGTGGTTAGGGCCTGCTATCTCTAACGCTCAATTTGAGGTTGGTCCGGAAGTTTACGGCGCCTTTGTTGCCGTTCACCCGGATACCGCTGACGCCTTTGACCATAGCCCTTACCGGTTGGGTCATTACATGGCCGACTTATACCGGCTGGCGCGCTTTCGGTTAGAGGCACTGGGCGTCAATCATATAAGCGGTGGCCACTTCTGTACCGCCTGCGAGTCGCGCTTCTACTCCTTCCGTCGTGATGGCGGCAAAACCGGGCGAATGGCAAGCGTGATCTGGATCAATTAATGTGAATTAAAGCTTTCATCAGCCAGCGGTTTACACCACCACCTCTTGAAAAGCCATGGAACTGACGCCATTTAACTTGTCAAGCTAATAGTGATTTAGCACGTCTAATGACACGTTATCGGGTCACGCGGTGCGTCCAAACGCACGGCTACCCCAGGAGGAACTCCATGCGTTTTGATAAATTTACCGCCAAGCTTCAAAGTGCGATTGCCGAAGCGCAGTCGCTGGCCGTTGGCCGCGGCCATAATCAGCTAGACCCCGCACACTTGCTGTTGGCCCTGCTTGACACCAAAGACACCGGTATTAAAGCCTTGATTGAAAAAGCCGAGGGCAATCCTTCGCGTCTGCGCGATGGGTTAGTGCAGCAGTTGGATAACCTACCCAAGGTGGGGCAGTTCGACGGCGAAGTGCAGCCATCGCGGGACTTCATCAAGCTTTTTAACTTAACTGATCGCGAAGCGCAGAAGCGCGGTGATCAGTTTATCGCCAGTGAACTCGTTCTATTGGCAGCGCTGGAAATGAATTCAGCGATTACCAAGCTGCTTAAAGACGCGGGGATTAACCGTAAATCTCTCGAAGCCGCCATTAACAGCCTGCGAGGCGGTGCTACCGTCGACGATGCCAACGCCGAAGATCAGCGCGAAGCGCTCAATAAATACACCATGGATCTTACCCAGCGCGCGCTGGACGGCAAGCTCGACCCGGTGATTGGCCGTGACGATGAGATTCGGCGTACGATTCAAGTGTTGCAACGACGTACTAAAAACAACCCAGTGTTAATCGGCGAGCCGGGGGTGGGGAAAACCGCCATTGTTGAAGGGTTGGCCCAGCGCATCGTTAACGGCGAGGTTCCGGAAGGCTTAAAAGAGAAGCGCGTGCTCTCGCTGGATATGGGCTCGCTATTGGCGGGTGCCAAATTCCGTGGTGAGTTTGAAGAGCGCTTGAAAGCGGTGCTCAAGGAGCTTTCCCAGGAAGAAGGCCGGGTGATCCTGTTTATTGACGAGCTGCACACCATGGTCGGCGCAGGCAAAGCCGAAGGTGCCATGGATGCAGGCAATATGCTCAAGCCTGCCCTGGCCCGCGGCGAGCTGCACTGCGTGGGGGCGACCACCCTTGATGAGTACCGCAAGTACATTGAGAAAGACGCTGCTCTGGAGCGCCGCTTCCAGAAGGTGCTGGTTGATGAGCCTTCCGAAGAGGACACCGTGGCGATCCTTCGCGGCTTGAAAGAGCGCTACGAAGTGCACCACGGCGTGGATATTACCGATTCGGCGATTATTGCTGCAGCCAAGCTCTCGACCCGCTATATCACTGATCGTCAGTTGCCCGATAAGGCCATTGACCTGATCGACGAAGCCGCCTCGCGGATTCGTATGGAGCTGGACTCCAAGCCAGAGGCGATGGATCGCCTTGATCGCCGCCTGATCCAGCTCAAAATGGAGCGTGAGGCGCTTAAGAAAGAGACCGACGAGGCCACCAAAAAACGCCTGGAAGCACTCAATACCCAGATTCACGAGCTAGAGCGCGAATACGCTGATCTTGATGAAATCTGGAAAGCCGAGAAAGCCAGTATTCAAGGGGCTGCTCAGTTTAAAGCCGAGCTTGAGCAGGCACGCATTGACCTTGAACAGGCTCGCCGCCAGGGCGACCTGGGTCGGATGTCGGAAATTCAATACGGTAAGATTCCAGAGCTTGAGAAGAGGATTGCCGAAAGCGGCGAAGGTGAAGCGGATACCTCAAGCCATCAGCTACTGCGTTCTAACGTCACTGAAGAAGAGATCGCCGAGGTGGTTTCCCGCTGGACGGGCATTCCGGTCTCCAAAATGCTCGAAGGCGAGCGCGATAAGCTCCTGCGTATGGAAGAGGCGTTGCACCAGCGGGTGATTGGCCAGGATGAGGCCGTCGAGGCAGTGGCCAATGCGGTACGCCGCTCCAGGGCCGGTCTTTCTGACCCTAACCGCCCCAACGGTTCGTTTCTGTTCCTCGGCCCCACTGGCGTGGGCAAGACTGAGCTGTGTAAGTCTCTGGCCAACTTCCTGTTCGATACCGAAGAGGCGATGGTGCGTATCGATATGTCGGAGTTTATGGAGAAGCACTCCGTGGCCCGCTTGATCGGTGCGCCTCCTGGCTACGTCGGCTACGAAGAGGGTGGTTACCTGACCGAGGCCGTGCGCCGCAAGCCTTACTCGGTGCTGCTGCTGGATGAGGTGGAGAAAGCCCACCCGGATGTCTTCAATATCCTGCTGCAGGTATTGGAAGATGGCCGCTTAACCGATGGCCAGGGCCGCACGGTGGATTTCCGCAACACCGTGATCGTGATGACCTCGAACATGGGCTCTGACATTATCCAGCGCATGGGCGGTGACGTCAGTGCTGATAAAGATAGCGATTATGAGGTAATGAAAAACATGGTCATGGAGGTGGTGGGTAACCACTTCCGGCCTGAGCTCATCAACCGTATCGATGAAGTGGTGGTCTTCCACGCCCTGGGCCAAGAGCAGATTCAGGCTATTGCCGGCATTCAGTTGGAGCGCTTGAAAGTGCGCCTTGCCGAACACGACCTGAAGCTTGAGGTTAGCCCAGAGGCCATGGCGCAACTGGCGGTGGTGGGCTTCGACCCCGTATACGGGGCGCGGCCACTCAAGCGGGCGATTCAGAGCCGTATTGAAAACCCGCTAGCGCAAGACCTGCTGGGTGGCAAATTTGCCCCTGGTGATACCATCCATATCAACGCAGAAGAGGGTAAGTTGGTGTTTAGCTCATAATTGATGCCGCGACTAACACCGCGACTTTGCGCAATTGAATAGGTAAAAAGCTCCGTTAGCTTTGCTGGCGGGGCTTTTTTAATGGCTTCTTGCGACCTTTGTTGCGTTTGATCTGATCGGAGGTTGACAGGCTGAGGGCGCTAATGGAATCTTGTCAGTTCCTGATTTGCGGGCGCGGATCCAACGGGCAACCCCTAATTACCGCGCGAAGGGTAGGCGAGAGCCTCTACCCGCCGAAGGACTTCCGGGCTTGGGCTAACCGCCCAACCTGGCCAACGCCCCGACACGGCGAACTGCCGTGTAAGGGAGCGGGTGATTTATGTCGGCATAAATCACCCTCTCCCGACAAGAGTGCAGGCCCTAACCGGGCCATCTGCCAGGGTTTGGCATCAGGTGCCGGCTTGGGCCGGCAGCGGCATACCGCCGCACTCGACACCGCAGGATGTCCTGCGGATCGCACTCGAGACCTCCAGGGGAGAAATACAGTGGAACTGCTTTCCGGCGCAGATATGATCGCCCGCTTCTTGCAAGATGAGGGCATCGAATACATTTATGGTTACCCCGGCGGTGCAGCGCTGCATATTTACGATGCACTCTTCCGCCAGGACAAAGTGAAGCACATTCTTGTGCGTCACGAACAAGCGGCTACCCACGCCGCCGATGGCTATGCCCGTGCATCAGGCAAGCCCGGCTGCGTACTGGTTACCTCAGGCCCCGGTGCCACCAACGCCGTCACCGGCATCGCCACTGCCTACATGGACTCCATTCCCATGGTAGTGCTGTGTGGCCAGGTGGCAAGTCATCTGATCGGTGAAGATGCCTTCCAGGAAACCGATATCGTCGGTGTGACGCGCCCCATCGTGAAGCACAGCTTCTCGATTCGCCACCCGTCTGAAATACCGGAAGTGCTCAAAAAGGCGTTCTATTTAGCCGCCACAGGCCGCCCGGGCCCGGTGGTGGTTGATATCCCGAAAGATATGACGGCTCCCACCGAGCGCTATGAGTACATCTATCCGAAAAAGGTCAAGATGCGCTCGTACAACCCTGTCACGCGTGGCCACACAGGGCAGATTAAAAAAGCCGTTGAGATGATACTCAAAGCCAAGCGCCCGGTATTCTATACCGGTGGCGGCGTGGTCACGGGCAAAGCCAGCGAAGGTCTGACCGATTTGGTCAAGCAGCTGGGTTACCCGATTACCACTACTTTGATGGGGATTGGCGCATATCCTCAAAGTGACCGGCAGTGTTTGGGCTGGCTGGGCATGCATGGCTCTTATGAGTCGAACATGGCCATGCACCACGCTGATCTGATTGTTGCCATAGGGGCGCGCTTTGATGACCGCGTGACCAACAGCACATCGAAGTTCTGTCCTACAGCGAAGATCATCCACGTTGACGTTGATCCGAGCTCGATCTCTAAAACGGTGCGTGCCGATGTGCCTATCGTGGGTCCTGCCTCCAGCGTTATCAATGAGATGATCAGTTTGGTGCAGGGGCATAAAATTGCCCATCCTGAAGCACTGACTGAGTGGTGGGAAAAGATTGATGGCTGGCGTGCCGACCGTGAAGGCAAGCTTTATGAGCCTTCCAAGGTGGATGAAGCGCTTAAGCCACAGGAAGTTATTGAAGCGCTTTGTCGGGTAACCCGAGGCGAAGCCTACGTGACTACCGATGTTGGTCAGCACCAGATGTTCGCGGCGCAGTACTACAAGTTTGATAAACCCAACCGACTGATCACCTCAGGTGGTTTGGGCACCATGGGCTTTGGTTTCCCCGCCGCCATGGGTATCAAGCAGAACTACCCGGATGATGACGTAGTGTGTGTCACCGGTGAAGGTAGCTTCCAGATGATGATGCAGGAACTCTCCACCTGTAAGCAGTACGGGGTGGGCGTTAAGATCGTCAACCTTAATAATGCGTCGTTGGGTATGGTACGTCAGTGGCAGGACTTGAACTATAAGTCACGCCACGCGCACTCCTATATGGAGTCGCTGCCGGACTTCCATATGTTGATTGAGGCGTATGGGTTTACCGCCATTACCGTCAATACGCTTGATGAGTTGGAGCCTGCACTGGAGCGTGCGTTTGCTGATAAGCACGAGCTGGTCTTTCTTGACGTGAAGGTCGATCCCCATGAGCACGTCTATCCGATGCAGGTGCCGTTAGGTGCCATGCGCGACATGCTGCTGTCTAAAACGGAGCGTACCTGATGCGTCATATCATCTCGATTCTGTTAGAAAACGAACCGGGTGCGCTGTCACGTGTAGTCGGGCTATTCTCCCAGCGTAACTTCAACATTGAAACGCTTAACGTGGCGCCTACTGAAGACCCGTCGCTCTCGCGCTTAACGGTCACCACCATAGGTGACGACCGTGTGATTGAACAGATCACCAAGCACCTCAATAAGCTGATCGATGTGGTTAAGTTGGTGGATCTCACCGAAGGCAACCATATCGAGCGCGAGCTGATGTTGGTTAAAGTGAAAGCGCTAGGCGCGGCGCGTGATGAAGTGAAGCGCACGGTGGATATCTTCCGCGCGCAGATCGTTGACGTAACGCCAAGCCTGTATACCGTGCAGATCACCGGCGATGCGGGCAAACTGGATGCTTTCCTTCAGGCCATGGCACCGGTGGGCATTCTTGAGGTCGCCCGTACTGGGGTCTCGGGTATTGCCCGGGGCGATAAGGTTTTGTCGCTTTAAGCACTAAAATACTTAGCCTTTAAGGCCAACACTTAAATGTAAGCATAAGCGTCGCTTCTTTTCCCGGAGCGGCGCTTTTTAGTTATTAACCTGTTAGCGCTCGCTGACGCAGGGCATCAATGCAGCAATTGGCTGGCTGAGTGGCACTCACCGTGTAGAATGAAAGCGACTACGGTTCCCGTGACTTCACTTTTAATGGATGAAAACTATGACACAGGACGCTCGCGATCAAGAGCACTCAAACTCTGATCAGTCAAATCCAGGCCAGCCGGACTCGGCTCCTTCTGATAAAGCGGAGCAGCCAGATAGCGCTCATCAGTCAGAAGTGGGCGGCAACGAAGATTTGGCGGCTGCCTTCTTGCGTGAAACCGAAGTAGTCGAAGAGGCCGTAGAGGACGGTAAAAAGATTCGCCGTCGAGGTATCTATTTGCTGCCCAATCTATTTACCACTTCGGCGCTTTTTGCCGGTTTTTTTGCAGTAGTAGCGGGCATTAATGGTGAGTTTACCTCGGCTGCCGTTGCGATCTTTATTGCCATGGTACTGGATGGCCTGGATGGCCGTGTCGCCCGTATGACCAATACGCAAAGTGAATTCGGCGCTGAGTACGACAGCTTGGCTGACATGATCTCCTTTGGTATGGCGCCTGCTTTAGTTGCCTTTACCTGGATTCTTCAGGACATCGGTAAGACGGGATGGGTCGTAGCTTTTCTCTATGTTGCCTGCGCGGCGCTTCGCCTAGCACGCTTTAATGTCCAGATTGGCAGCGTAGATAAAAAGTGGTTTATCGGTTTGCCAAGCCCTTCCGCCGCAGCGCTAGTGGCGGCCAGTGTGTGGACCTTTCATAGCTTTGATGCTGATGCCTTTGGTTTCAAACTATTGATGTTAGTGGTGGTAGCCGCGGCGGGTGTGTTGATGGTGAGTAATATCCGTTACTACAGCTTCAAAGATCTCGATTTTAAAAAGCCGGTACCTTTTGTTGTGCTGCTAGCCATAGTGCTAGCGTTTGTGTTGATCTCAGTCGAGCCTTCGGTAATGCTGTTATTGCTATTTGGCACTTACGTGGCTTCAGGCCCTGTATTAGCCGTTATGCGTAAGGCTAAAACGAGTAGCTAGTACTTTTCTCCACTTTTTTGACAGTTATTTCAAAACAGCCCTTGCCAACCCGGCAGCGAACCCGTAAAGTACGCATCCG
>TARA_R100001369_G_scaffold28219_4_pt1 | contig 43292 bp, 35 predicted proteins | sample TARA_R100001369 | Tara Oceans TARA_R100001369 (sample SAMEA2621528) | marine metagenome | biome: marine biome (ENVO:00000447); feature: surface water layer (ENVO:00002042); material: "saline water (ENVO:00002010), including plankton (ENVO:xxxxxxxx)" | depth 5 m
AAATTTTGTTAGACAATTCTTTTTCTTTTCTAATTGAAATCAGTTGCTCATTTAGATCCTTATAACCTATGTAGCATTCGCTTTTATCTTTCACATTGGAATATCTATCGGTTAGTTCTTTAGAATGCATTCTTCCAGATTCATCCTGATCCAAGTACAAATCAACTTCCTTATAATTTTCAAACAATTCCGACATTGGTTCTAAAAAGGAGAGCGAGTTTAGAACAATCACATCGGAGTTTTTTAGTGCCTCTGGAAATAACTCAGCCATGGATAACAAATCAAACATGCCCTCCATAATTATCAAACGGTCTGCATTGTTTTTTAAATAAGTATAACTCTTTGGGGAACTGGAGATCTTAAAATATTTATTGCGAAGTTCCCAACCGCCTTCCTTATTTTGAAGACCGATGGAGAAATAGGATTTTCCCCTAATACAATAGGTAACTTCCTTACAGTATCGTTTTGCTGCTTGTATCGAAATCATTCTAGCATCCAAATATTGTTTCAACGCCTGATGTTGGATGGGTTTTACATCTAAAATTTCTATTTCTGAACTTGTTGGCTTTTTTAAAATGGGCTGTTGAAAAAAAAAGAAGTCTTTTTCTTTATTTAGAAGTTCCAATGCTTGTTTAACCGAACACTTTTTAATGGCCACGATTAAATCCAGCCCGTTTCCTCCCCTTCCTGTTCCATGGTCATACCATTTGTTCAATACTAAAGAAACCTTGAAAGAGGCCTGCGTTTCTGACCGAAGGGGACTCAGAAACCAGGCTTCTTTCTCCGTTGTCCTGGTTGGAAAGTGCCCGAAGCTAGCCAGCGTTTTTACGATGGAAAGATTTTGGGCTCTTTCACATGTTATTATTTTTGAACTCATAATCTCTTATTTTACTATTTATATTTTTTCTTTCAGCAGCATTTTTTTGGGTGGAATTGTGCTTATCTGTTAGCTTCCTTATTCTTTAATTATTTGTCATCATTTTATTTTTGATGACACTTTGATGACAGTTTGATGACAGCCGTATCTCTTACTATCACTGGTCTTAGAGTATTCTGTCATCAAATCATCAAAAAAAGAAAGAATTTAAAAGTGTTTACTCCAAAAACAGCTTTGATTTTGATGAAATGATGACAGCGCCCCGAACCCCCTCTAAAATAAAGTGTTTCCGTGTCATCATTTTGTCATCAAATCATCATTTTCATTTTTATTTCTTGAAGTTAATCTGAGTTTTGATCTTCAAAATGCTCCAAGAGGAAATTTTTATTTATAGTGAAATAGCGTCCTTTGCCATCGGAAAGATTGGTGCTGCCATCTCCCCAGAGCGTGAACTTTTGGTAGCGGTTCGAGTTCGGACTACTTTCAAGCTTCCAGTCCTTCTTTAGGATTTTCCGGATCTGTGTTAAATCCGTTCTCAATCTTGTTTTGCTCAAGGCGTTTAAAACATCCAAGGGACAACACTTGATTTCTTCGAGATCGTGATTTTCCATCACCATCAGTAATATGCTTGCCAGTTCTTTCTCTACCCTGTTTCGGTTATTCTGCACCAACTTGAACAGGGCGGGAGTCTCGATTTGTTTAGAGGTAAACCACATCCTAGTTTGATGGGGACTATTTAGCTTTCGATTTTGAAGAAAATACAAAAATGCAGGGATCTCCTTTTCCAAGGTTTCCAAGAAACCAGTGTGCTCTTTTTTAACGGAGGGAACTTTCAATACCCAGAACCGGGTTTCATGATGATCTATTTTTATAAAGTTCTCTTCGTTGTTACTGCAAAGGATGAACTTTCCAAAGAATTCTACTTCCCGCTTATCTACACCCTTTTTTTCAAGCTTATTATAATTAGTGGTGCTTAAGTACTTGATCCGCTCGGTGAGTTCTTCTTTGTTGAACAAAACTTCATCGATACAGATCAGCAATTTATTCGCCCAATCGGCATTGAACTGGCTGCTGAAACTATCATTGGTGAGATACGTCAAGTTGTTTTCAAAAATTTGCCTGAGCCATTTCAGAAAAGTGCTTTTTCCAGTAGAGCGTTCTCGGGAGACCAGACAAAGAATGGGAAGTATCTGGATGGGTTTGGTATATAAGAGTTGGAGATAATCCAGTCCCAATTCAAAGTGCTCCCCAAAAATATGTTTTACAAACTCTAAAGATTTAATACAAGATCCTTCTAGTATATGATGGCTTAGCGGAGAATAGGTGTTGTAAAAGTTGTTATAGGTGGATTGAAAATTAAGATGATCCGGAATACAGGTAAAGCCATCGAATTTCGGAATACTAGCCAGAAATGTTTTTCCGTGGTCTTGCCGAATGGTTTCAATATTCCAGGAAACCAGTATTTCATTTACTTGTCCGGCAATGGTGGGTGCTTCAACTATTTTGTAATAACTGACTCCCACCCGTATATATGAATTTTCCGTTTGCATCTAATTCTGGGATGTTATCAGTTCAAAACGCTTCCTTCAAATCAAATTGACATTACAACAAAAAGTAAAATGGTACTGACAGAACATCAATTAAAGATACATAAAAAGAGAATTAATTGAATATAATTCAATAAAATTGCGTTTTAATAAGAATAGTGTTATTTAATATTAAACGGGTACAAATTTTATTTAATATTGTATAGAATAATATCAAATGAGTTAATTTGAATTATTGGGGTTTTTGACAAAATTTTGTAAAAGAGAAAGAAAGAGCAGATAGTGGAATTTATCAAGAAAATCACCCAAATATTTTTTTAGCATTAAAATTAGATCGGTTTAAAAATTCAGGAAATCTGCGTTTAAAAATAAAGTTGGTGCTATCAGTTCGGAAATAGAGATCATATTTTTTTGGGAATATGAATGTTTAATAGAGGATGTGATTAATTGATCACATTTCCTATCAAAACTAATAAGACATTAAAAATGAAGAAATGTTGTACCTATGTTGTACCAAGTCATAAAAAAAAAGCTCCAACATTTCTGCTGAAGCCTTTAGTACTCGAGATGGGAATCGAACCCATACATCCGAAAATACTGGATTTTGAATCCAGCGCGTCTACCAATTCCGCCACTCGAGCTAGTGGACGGCAAAACTATAAAAAAATAATCATCTTCAACATAAAATCGGAAAATATAATTGGAATAAATTTCTATTAAATGATATGTCAAAAATGGGGGAAATCCCCCATTTTATTCCTGTTCGTATCTGTTGAATTTTTATTTTATATCTGCCCTATCCAAAAAATCCTAAATATGAGAGATGATAGCTTAGTTAAGATTGCAGAATTTTTATTTTTAATTAGCAGTATAGCCGTGGTAATATTTATCATTCTGTGAGTAACCGGGTAGTAATTATAAAATATTATATAGCCAAATTTAGGAGAGGATACTATTATGATAGATTAACCCAACTAAAATCTCTTCTTCTCAAAGAATTTGATCATATGCCAAAACCATCTGTTTTCTTAAAAAACCAATAATTGGAATTGCAGTTCCTTCTTCTAAACTTTATCTTTAATGCCTTTTGTTTATTCAATCCTTTAAAAGAGTATCTAAAATATGATAGGAAATAGATTTTCTAAAATTACCGAATCAGTTTTTATTGATTGGTATATAATTCTAAAAGGATCCTATTTGGCATAGAATAATATATTTTAGAACCTTATATTAGTAAATCGTCGATCCAATTTTATCAAAACTTAAACATAAAAAAGTGCCGGGTATTTTCTGGGATCTCACTTCCCTACAAGTTTGATTCCTTTCCATAACCGACACTGTGCTATTATTTTAATAAAATAGATCTCTATTCAAATTTAAGATGTTTATAGCAAGGTTGATTACGGGAATCCGTAAATTGAAATATCTGTATAAAACTCTTACCACAACTATCATGAAATTAATAGAATCTTATACCCTCAATCAAGAAGAAAAAATGGCCGTTTTTGAGCTTTGGAATCAAGAGTATCCTAAAAATCTAGGATATACTAAAATAAATGAGTTTGATGATTATTTAAATAAGTTAGAAGAGAAACATCATGTACTTGTTAAAGATGAGAATGATCAAGTTGTGGGATGGTATTCAAATTTTATTAGGGATAACGAAATTTGGTTTGCAATGATCTTGGATACTTCCATTCAAGGAAAAGGGATTGGCACCAAGTTGCTAAATATGGCAAAAAAAAGAAACCATATTTTAAACGGATGGGTTATAGATCACAAACTCAATATTAAAGCGAATGGAAGCATTTATAGATCTCCTTTAGAGTTTTATATGAAAAATGAATTTCAACTTTTTCCAGAAGTTAGGTTAGAACTACCTCTTATTTCTGCTGTAAAAATTAGCTGGAGTAAATAGATAGAAAAACCTGAAATTAATTTTAAAAGATTTAAAAATGCATTTATAATCTTATAGCTTCAGATTAAAAAAAATTATATTATAAAATATCAGTTAACACTTTGTTAATCCCATTCCATCTTAAGTGAGTCATTCCATTTGACAAGTGTAGAAATAGTTGTATTTTCGAAGCCTATCATCCCCTGTTCTATGTCAGAATTTTCATTGTATTTTAACTTAGGTCTAGACCATGTTTTAGATTGGCAGGCCTATGATCATGTTATGTTTTTGTTGGTCTTGGTGGCAGCATATTCTTTTAATAGTTGGAAAAGAGTATTAGGTCTTGTGAGCCTTTTTACTTTGGGTCATACTCTTTCCTTATTCCTATCTGTTTATGGAGTGGTTCGAATAAATAATGGCTGGGTAGAGGCCTTAATAGCATTTACTATTTTTAGTACAGCCTTGTATAATATATTTACTGCGAAAAGAAAGGAGCATCATAAGAACATGATCCTACTCTATATAACTACAGCATTTTTTGGGATTATCCACGGATTAGGTTTCTCCAGTTATTTTAAAATGATCTCTTCCAATATAAGCGGAAAATTTATTCCCCTTTTAGAATTTTCATTAGGTATAGAATCGGCACAAATAATTGTTGTGATCACTGCTCTCATTTTTGCTTTCATATTTCAAAGCTTTTTGAAGGTTGCCCGAAGGGATTGGATCTTGGTTATTTCAGCAATTGTGATTGGTGTAATTTTACCAATATTAATAGAAAATGTTAAATCTCTTATTTAAAAAATAAATCCTCTAAAAATTGTTTTAACCCGCTTCTTACAATAATTTAGTATAGGCTTTGTTCTAATGCTATAAGTTTGAAAATAAGAAGAATCGTTTTTGAAATCCATGCACATAGAAAAACAACTAAAATTTGATAAAGCCTATTTAAGAATAGCCCGGGAATGGGGAAAACTCTCTCATTGTAAACGCAAACAAGTTGGTGCGCTTATTGTGAAAGATAGAATGATAATTTCCGACGGATACAATGGCACCCCTACCGGTTTTGAGAATTATTGTGAGGATGATGAAGGATATACCAAATGGTACGTACTGCATGCTGAAGCAAATGCAATATTAAAAGTTGCATCCTCTACACAATCCTGCCAAGGAGCTACATTGTATATTACCATGTCTCCTTGTAAAGAATGTAGTAAATTGATACATCAAGCTGGTATTAAAAGATTGGTCTATGAAATTGGATATAAAGACACCACGGGATTAGATTTTTTGAAAAAAGCAGGAATAGAATTACACCAAGTAACAGAATTAGACAGTTGAATAAAAAACAAAAGATTTACCTACCCCTTTTATTGGGATTAGCTTGCGCCGCAGGAATTCTGTTAGGAGCCAAGCTAGATTTTACCCCAAATCAGGAGGGTCTTTTTTCAACTAATTCTAAAAAAGAAAAATTAAACCGACTTATAGACTACATAGATTACGAATACGTAGATGAGGTAAATACCGATAGCATAGTAGATGTAACTGTAAATAGGATCTTAGAAAATTTGGATCCACATTCTGTTTACATTCCAAAAAATGAATATGCAAACGTTACCGAAAATATGCAAGGAGATTTTGTTGGAATTGGGGTAAGTTTCTATAGTGTTCAAGATACTATTGTTGTAATTCAGGCATTACAAGGAGGTCCTAGCGAGAAATTGGGTATTAAAGGAGGAGACCGGATTTTGTATGCGAATGATGAGCAACTCTTCGATAAGCAAATAAGTAACGATTCTATTATCGCACAATTAAAAGGGATTGAAGATTCTAATGTAACACTTACAGTCCTAAGAAAAGGACTTAAAAAATTATTAACGTTTAATGTAAAGCGTGCAAAAGTGCCATTAAAAAGTGTAGATGCCGCCTATATGCTAAGTGCAGATCTTGGTTATATCAAAATAAATAGATTTTCGGAAACCACCTATCAAGAGTTTAAATCTAGCCTGGTAAAGCTGAAAAAGCAAGGGGCAAAACAAATTGCAATAGATCTAAGGGATAATCCAGGAGGATATCTTTCCGAAGCCATTAATATAGTTGATGAATTCTTAGAGGATGGAAAATTGATCCTTTTCACCAAAAACAAAAAAGGTGCTATTGAGGAAACCTTTTCTAATAAAAAAGGAGCCTTCGAAAAGAATAAGTTGTTTGTTTTGATAAATGAAAATTCAGCTTCTGCAAGTGAGATCGTTGCTGGGGCATTCCAGGATAACGACCGTGGAACTATTGTAGGAAGACGCTCTTATGGAAAAGGTCTTGTACAAAGAGAGATGGAATTGGGAGATGGAAGCGCCGTAAGATTAACAATTGCTAGATATTACACACCTACAGGAAGATCTATTCAAAAATCCTATGAAATGGGGAATGAAGCCTATTTCAACGATTATATACTTAGGTATAAAAATGGAGAATTGGCACATGCAGATAGTATACATGTAACAGATTCCTTAAGATATGAAACCCCAGGAGGAAAAATAGTATATGGTGGTGGCGGAATAATCCCGGACATATTTGTTCCTAAGGATACAGATATTGAACATGAAAATCTAAACTATCTTTTAAAAATGGGTTATTTTAGCAAATTTGTTTTTGAAGAATTGGAAAAGGACAGGTCTTATTATAACAAATTATCTTGGAAAGAATTTTATGAGAAAGAAGAAGTAAAAGATGAAACGATAAATCATTTTCTCTCATATATGAAAAATCAGAATGTACCCATAAAAGTAAATAAATATAGACCGCTTTTAAAACAATATATCAAGGCAGTTATGGCAGAACAACTTTTTGGAACCGATGAATTTCAACGGATTATTAATAAGAATGACCGAATTGTTGAGAAAGTAATTGAATTATCACAAGCAAACTAGTATATTCGTAAGCCTATGGATGCCTATAACGATTATACTGCAATCTTCCTACTGCTCTCGCCTTTGTTCTTTTACATTGTAGCGGTAAGTTTTCGGCTTTTAGATAATAGTTCTTTGTTGTTTTTACAAAAAGAAATCCTAGTAGATTCTTCAAACGTTTCCCTAGAAGCTATAAAGGCACAAATAGACTCTTCTATAGACTATAAGTTCAAGTCTAAATTGAAAAGGGCTTTACTTTATAGAAAGTTGCACAGGGTGTTTATCATCTTGATGATAGCTTCGCTTCCCGTAACCGTTATTACCTATTTTACTCTATTCTAATATATAATTCACACCTATAAGCTCTAATTGTTCCGACTAGTTTAGATATTCTAACAATAACTGCACTACTTTAAATTGATTTAGTAAATAAGATACTACGAGTAACTAAACTCCAAGCACGGAAATATCTTTTTGTATAAATGTCGTTATGTTTTAACGCATTAAAATTCCTACATTATAATTTAATGCGTAGGATTTTTCTTTCGTTGTAATATACGTTTTAGAAACGCACATTTCTGTTATTCTTTCCTTAATCAAATTAGAATTAGAGCCCTTTGTTTTTACGATCTATAGCCTTAGAGGTAAGCAATATTGAAAGCAAAACCACAACACAGGCTGCAGATATAATTCCAATTAAAGCTAAGCTGCCATCTTCAGCAAAAAGATCCTGAAAATTTAATAATGTGGCATTATAAACAATTACCACTAAAGAAAGCACGATTAAGATGTAGATAAAAATTCTCATTTAAATAAATTCTGAATGTTAGCGGCGAATAATTTTACTGCAATAGCCAATAAAATTACACCAAATATTTTACGAATCACACTAATTCCTTGTTTGCCCAGAAAATGTTCGATCTTGGTTGAAGATTTTAAAACCAAATAAACAAAGATAACGTTGATAATAATAGCAACTATTATATTGATTGCCTCATATTCTGCTCTTAACGAAAGTAAGGAAGTCATAGTCCCCGCTCCGGCTATTAATGGAAACGCCAAAGGAACTACTGCAGAGGTTTCTGGTGCATCATCTTTATAAAGGGTTATTCCCAAGATCATCTCCAAGGCTAAGAAGAATAATATAAAAGATCCTGCTACAGCAAACGAATTCACATCTATCCCAATAAGATTAAGGATCTCTGCTCCTACAAACAAGAACATAATCATGATTATTCCTGCTACTATAGAAGCTTTTTCACTCTGTATATGCCCTGCTTTTTTCTTGAGATCTATTATTATGGGAATACTTCCAATAATGTCTATTACAGCGAATAAGATCATGCTGGCAGTACCAATTTCCCGAATATCAAACTTCATAAGAGTACTTCTTAAATAGCTGCAAAATTACGCTTAATATGAAGAAAATAAACTAAATCCATATGAATTTTCCAAAAGATTGGATTTAGGAAAAACACTCTAAAAAGCAGTCTAAAATTCAACTTATTAAATATCTTTGCGGCTATGTTTCAAATAGGCAAAACCATCGTTTCTGAAGATATAATCCAAAAGGATTTTGTGTGCAATCTATCTGCTTGTAAGGGGGCTTGCTGTATCGATGGTGATGCGGGAGCACCTCTAGATCTAGAAGAAACAAAGATCCTGCAAGACATCTACCCTAAGGTAAAACCCTTTTTACGAAAGGAGGGAATTGCCGCGATCGAAGCTCAAGGTACTTTCATTACAACAGAAGATGGGGAATTGGAAACGCCATTGATTAACGGAGCCGATTGTGCCTATGTAACTTTCGATAATAGAGGAACCGCTCTATGCGGAATTGAAGAAGCATACAATCAAGGTGAGATCGATTGGAAAAAACCTGTTTCTTGCCATCTGTATCCTGTTAGAGTTCAGGATTATTCTGAATTTGCAGCCGTTAATTATCACCACTGGCATATTTGCGATGATGCTTGTACATTAGGAAAAGAGTTACAGGTGCCTGTTTACAAATTTGTAAAACAAGCCTTAGTAAGGAAATTTGGTGAAGACTGGTACGAGGAACTGGAAAAAGTTGCAGAAAATTTAACCAAAAAATAGACGGCTTGAATAATAATACCACCTACATCCCTAATTATTAGTTAATTAAAATTAAAACATCATATAACTGCTGTAATTTTACAGTATTATACTACCCTTCAAATTCCTGCCCTTTAATTTTTAAACTTCCCCATTCTCCCTTTTTTGAATACCTCAAAAAATTAAATTGATAACGGATTTAGATTTTTTCAATTGGTTTTATTTTTAGTTAAACCTGATCCCCTACGATCTGCCAATTTAATTTGGTAAATAAAAAGATCTATCCGTTTATTTTTTTTTGAAAATCCTTCCTCGTTCCCAAATGTCCAACTCTTAAAATAGTAGCTGATTTTTAATTTTTTATTACTTCTGATTTTGTTAAAATTTCAAAGCAAAATAGTTAATTGTTAATAGCTTTAAAATTGGCTTGTATCGTTCTGTTTTAAAGGGATTATGAGCATTTACTACCACTAACCTATGTTTTTTTAACAAAATATAATGATCTGTTATTCAATATATTATATGAATTTTTTTAGAATTTATTAAGAATAAAAATTGGGTGTCTGTTAAAAACTTTGTTGAAAACGTTTGTCCATTTTCCTTTCAAAATCTATTAGATTTTTCAATATTTGTTTAAGTGGGAATCCGAAGCCCACAATACATCTAAAAAATCACCAGCATATGGCACAACTTGAACCCATTTTACAAGAAAACAAAGACAGATTTGTAATCTTTCCAATCAAACATCATGATATTTGGGATTGGTATAAAAAAATGGAAGCGAGTTTTTGGACAGCAGAAGAAATAGATCTTCATCAAGATCTTTCAGACTGGAATAATAAGTTAAATGCCGACGAACGTTATTTCATAAAACATATTCTAGCATTCTTTGCTGCTTCAGATGGAATTGTAAATGAAAATCTTGCAGAGAATTTCGTGAATGAAGTTCAATACGCAGAAGCAAAGTTCTTCTATGGTTTCCAGATCATGATGGAAAATATACATTCTGAAACTTACTCCCTACTTATAGACACGTATGTGAAGGATGAAAAAGAAAAAAATCAACTATTTCATGCTATAGAGACTTTTCCTGCTATTAAGAAAAAAGCAGACTGGGCTTTACAATGGATAGAATCTGATTCTTTTGCTGAAAGGTTGATTGCATTTGCTGCTGTAGAAGGAATTTTCTTCTCTGGTGCATTTTGTTCTATTTTCTGGTTAAAGAAACGAGGTTTAATGCCTGGCTTAACTTTCTCCAACGAATTAATTTCTCGAGACGAAGGTGTTCACTGTGATTTTGCAGTGCATTTACATCAAAATCATATCGTGAATAAAGTTCCAAAAGATCGTATTCGCCAAATACTCACCGATGCTTTAACTATCGAGCGTGAATTTATTACAGAATCTTTACCGGCAAGTCTAATAGGTATGAATGCCAAATTAATGACAGAATATCTGGAATTTGTTGCAGATAGATTGTTGGTAGAATTTGGATGTGAAAAAGAGTACGGAAGTGCAAATCCATTCGATTTTATGGACATGATTAACCTACAAGGAAAAACAAACTTCTTTGAAAAACGCGTAGGGGAATACCAGAAAGCTGGGGTAATGAACAAAGACAAAGACACTGACAAAATTAGTTTTGACGCCGATTTTTAATCAAGCGTTATTTCCCGGATATAATCGTGCCCCCCAACACGGTTATACCCGGTAATTAAATACACCCATTAAATTATTCGAATTCCTAAGTCCGAGAACCCTATCTCTCTCTTTAGGACCATTCGGTTTCATTATAAATTTTTGTTTGCTTTAAGTTAAGCTTTTAGTAGACCCATTAAAACCAATAGCCCATGTATGTACTTAAAAGAGACGGCCATAAGGAGCCTGTTATGTTCGACAAAATCACCGCCAGAATAAGAAAACTTTGTTATGGTTTAAACGAATTGGTGGATCCTCTTAAGGTGGCAATGCGCGTTATTGAAGGTTTATATGATGGAGTTACCACAAGTGAATTAGATAATTTAGCTGCAGAAGTATCTGCAACCATGACTACCTCTCACCCGGATTACGCAAAACTTGCTGCAAGAATTTCAGTTTCCAACTTGCACAAGAATACCAAAAAGACATTTTCTGAAGTGATGACAGATCTTCATGAATATGTGAATCCTAGAACCGGGAAAAAAGCTCCTCTATTAGCAGATGAAGTTCAAAAAGTGATCCAGGAAAATAAAGAATTACTGGATTCTACTATTATTTACAACCGAGATTTCAATTACGATTATTTCGGATTTAAAACCTTGGAGCGTTCTTATCTTTTAAAATTGAACGGACAAATAGCAGAACGTCCCCAACATATGTTGATGCGAGTTTCTATTGGAATTCATGTAGATGATATTGAAGCAGCTATAGAAACTTACGATTTAATGTCGAAGAAGTTCTTTACGCATGCAACGCCAACTTTATTCAACTCTGGAACTCCAAAACCACAAATGTCTTCTTGTTTCCTACTCACCATGAAGGATGACAGTATAGATGGAATTTACGATACCTTGAAGCAAACCGCCAAGATCTCACAATCTGCTGGTGGAATTGGATTATCTATTCACAACGTACGTGCAACCGGATCATATATTTCTGGAACCAACGGAACTTCCAACGGGATCGTGCCTATGCTTAGAGTATTTAACGATACGGCAAGATATGTAGATCAAGGTGGAGGAAAGCGTAAAGGTTCTTTTGCAATGTATGTAGAACCATGGCATGCAGATATCTTCGATTTCTTAGATCTTAAAAAGAATCACGGGAAAGAAGAAATGCGTGCTCGTGATCTTTTTTATGCAATGTGGATCCCAGATCTATTCATGGAACGTGTAGAAAAAGATGAGAATTGGACACTTATGTGCCCTAACGAATGCCCGGGTCTTTTCGATATTTATGGAGAAGAATTTGAAGCATTGTACCACAAATACGAGGAAGAAGGAAAAGGTAGAAAATCTATTAAAGCCCGTGAATTGTGGGAAAAAATTCTAGAATCTCAAATTGAGACTGGAACACCTTATATGTTGTACAAAGATGCGGCAAATAGAAAATCCAATCAGAAAAACCTTGGAACTATAAGATCTTCCAACCTCTGTACAGAGATCATGGAATACACCAGTCCAGATGAAGTAGCGGTTTGTAATCTTGCTTCTATCGCTTTACCAATGTTTGTAAAGGGAAATGAATTTGATCATAAAGAACTTTATAAGATCACCAAACGTGTGATCAAGAACTTAAACAAGGTAATAGACAGGAACTACTATCCTGTTAAAGAAGCAGAAAATTCTAACATGCGTCACCGTCCAGTAGGATTGGGAGTGCAAGGATTGGCAGATACTTTTATAAAGCTAAGAATGCCATTTACCAGTGACGAAGCTAAAGCTTTGAATCAGGAAATATTCGAAACGCTTTATTTTGCTTCAGTTACTGCATCTATGGAATTGGCAATAGAAGAAGGGCCTTATTCCACCTACAAAGGATCTCCAATAAGTCAAGGAGAATTCCAATACAATATGTGGGGAATTAAAGATGAAGATCTAAGCGGACGTTGGGATTGGAAAAAACTGCGCAAGCAAGTGATGAAAAATGGAGTAAGAAACTCCCTTTTAATGGCACCAATGCCTACAGCTTCCACCTCTCAGATCCTTGGAAACAATGAGGCTTTTGAGCCTTATACTTCTAACATTTATACTAGAAGAGTACTTTCTGGAGAGTTTATAGTTGTGAACAAACACCTTTTAGAAGATCTTGTAGAGCGCAATCTTTGGACAGAGGATGTTAAAAACGCCATTTTACGTGCAAATGGATCTGTACAAGGGATAGATATAATCCCTCAAGATCTTAAAGAACTGTACAAAACAGTTTGGGAATTAAGCATGAAGGATATTATAGACATGTCTAGACAACGCGGATATTTTATAGATCAGTCGCAATCGCTTAACCTGTTTATGGAAAATGCAAACAACAGCAAGTTAACCTCTATGCACTTTTACGCATGGAAGAGCGGACTTAAAACTGGAATGTATTACCTAAGAACTAAGAGTGCGGTAGATGCAATTAAGTTTACTCTTTCTAAGGAAACTAAGAAAGAACCTATATTAGAATCGTATTCAGAAATGGCACAACCAGATGAAGTTGTTGCTCCAATGCAAGTAGCAGCGCAACCAGCACCACAACCAGTACAAATAGCTGCTGAAGGAGATGCACTTTCTCCAGATGAGCTACGTGCACTTATTGCCCAAGCCAAAGAAGGTGAAGGAGATGATTGCCTAATGTGCGGGTCTTAAAATTAATTTTTACTCCAACTATTACATAGTTAAACTTCGACGGGAAGTTTTTATACTTCCCGTTGATATTTAAGAATATGAATTAAAATTTTAGAAAGGTATAGAAACAAAAAAAAGGGACATTTGAAATATCCCTCTTAGTAATATTTAAAAAATCAATTTTTTTGGCTTGCGACCCTAAAATAATATTGATTAATTTAAATTGGAAGTTGAGATTACCTCATCTCCTATTTTGTATTTTCAAACTTACAAAATTAGAATCTTCTCACCAAGAAAAATATTTCATCTCAGCTTTAAAAAACCCTTAAAATCAACAAAATTAGGGGTTAACAAAGGAAATTTAGTTATCAACATTAAACAACAGTTTTTAACACTTAAATCTTAAAGATGAAAAAAATACCAATAAATACCCTAATTAATTATTTGGGTAATCATAACAAAAGACTACAAATTATTAAGGAATTAAAAAAAGACAAACCTATGCAAGGAGGGTATTATCAAACTTCAAGAGCTTGTATTAGGAAAAGCCTTTTGTCCAAAGGCGATACCAGTTATATTTTTGAAGGCTTAGAAAGATTAACCTCTAAAATCGCAAAAAATTCACACCAAGAATTAAATAGGATATATTCTATAAAAGCTTTGAATGAATATTTAAGCCTTAATATTCCTAACTTATTAAAAAACCATAAGATAGATCTGATTCGTCATAGAATTAAATCTACTCGGATTAAAGATTTAGATATTCAAATTTCCCCAGAAATAATTTTTACAATGAATTTGGGAGATAAAAAATATTTAGGAGCGATTAAAATGCATTTTTCAAAAGTAGATATCTTTGATCAAAATCAATTACAAACCTCATCTTCTCTTATTTTTAAATTTTTAGCTGAAATAAGTGATGAAATGAATGCAGAGGTACTTCCTGAATTATGTTTTTCAATAGATGTATTTGGGAAATCTTATTCTACTTGTCCATTTAATCATAATGAACTGATTCAAGAAATAGAGAAAGTAGCAGATAATATTAATATATATTGGAAAGCAGCTTAAATTAAAATAAGTTAAATTTGAAATTAAGGAGCTGTAAAAAGCTCCTTTTTATAAAAATTAAACCAACATGATGAATTGGGAACAACTTCTATCCTTAAAGCGATATGGAGATACGAATAAAAGATTACGAAAAGAGCAAAATGAAACCCGTCTTGGGTTTGAGGTAGATTACGATCGTATTATTTTTTCTTCAGCCTTTAGAAGCTTACAAGATAAAACCCAGGTGATCCCACTTTCAAAAACAGATTTTGTTCATACCCGATTAACCCACAGTTTAGAAGTATCTGTAGTAGGAAGATCTTTAGGAAGATTGGCCGGACAAAAGATCCTGGAAAAACATCCACAACTCAAGGAAACACATGGGTATCAAATGAACGATTTTGGAGCCATTGTAGCGGCAGCATGTTTAGCTCATGACATAGGAAATCCTCCTTTTGGACACTCCGGTGAAAAAGCGATAGGCGAATACTTCAGCTTAGGAAATGGAAAGCGTTTTAAAGAACAACTTACAGACAAACAATATCAGGACCTTATAAAATTTGAAGGAAATGCAAATGGCTTCAAAATACTAACAGAGAACAGACCGGGAATAGAAGGCGGTTTGCGCTTGTCCTATGCTACTTTGGGAGCTTTTATAAAGTATCCAAAAGAATCCCTTCCGCATAAACCCACAAAAAATATAGGCGATAAGAAATTTGGAGTTTTTCAAACAGAACAAAAAATATTTGAAGAGATCGCAGAGGAATTAGGTCTCAAAAATGTTAGAAATGGCGAATTCACCGCGTTTTCACGTCATCCTCTCGCATTTTTAGTAGAAGCGGCAGATGATATTTGCTACACTATAATAGATTTTGAAGATGGTATTAATCTTGGCTTGATAGATGAAGAGTATGCATTAGAATATCTCATTAAATTAGTGAAAAATAGTATAAACACTGCCAAGTACAATTCACTTAACAGTACGGCGGACAGGTTAAGCTATTTAAGAGCTCTAGCAATAAACACTTTGATCACAGAAGCAGTAGCTATTTTTCTGCATAACGAAGAAGCCATTTTAAAAGGTGAGTTTCATGAATCTCTTTTTGATAAAAGCAGCTATGAAGCACAAATAAAGGATATTATTAAGATCTCGGTGGAGCGTATCTATCAAAGTGAAGATGTAATTAACAAAGAGATCGCAGGTTACAAGATGCTATCGCATCTTTTGGACACCTATACTGAAGCGTTTTTACCAGAATCTGTGGCTTTAGAAGATTCTAACTTCAATAGATTGATCCGTAAATCTGTTTCCAAATTAAAGCTTGAGGAAGAACGATCTGTTTACGAGAGTTTGATGCAAATTTGCTCATATACTGCTTCGTTAACCGATGGAATAACCGTTTCTTCTTTTAATAAATACAAAGGTAATAGCATATAATATTACTTTTACCTTCCAACAAAAATAAATGAAAAAGACCGCAAGATTATTAAAAGACAAACGTGAGGAAATAATACACGTATGGGAAAAGGAAGTTCTAACGCAAGTAAAGGCAGCTCCAAGCACCAATAAAATTGCGCTTCACGATCATGTCCCAAATATTCTGGACGATGTTATAGATATCATGAATCGTCATGAAAATTCCGACGACTATCTTAATGATGAAAAAATAGATAAAATAGAAGAAAATAGTCTTGAGCATGGTAGGCATCGGGCTACGTCTCTTAATTATACCGTAGATCAGATCATTCATGAGTACATGATCTTTAACAATGTGATCATTAAGGTGCTTCGTAAAAATCAAATTGCTGAGGAATCCATATTTCATCTTATAAAATGTGCTATAGATAAAGCTATGTTGAATTCTGTATCCTCGTTTACTGAATCTATTCAGGAAATGCAGAATAAATTAATAGGAACACTAGCGCACGATATTAGAAACCCATTAGCTGCTGCAAGAATGGGTATTGAAATGTTGAATTATGATGCAGGTAAGGATAGACTGGAAAAGGTTAAAAAAATGTCTTACAATAGCGTAAATAAGGCCATAGATCTTATTGAAGGTTTGCTAGATTCTATTAGTGTAAAGGCAGGTGAAGGAATTATGCTTTCATTTTCTGAAATGGATCTTAATGATACTTTCCAGACCATTTACGAGGAAGCCTGCGAGGTTTTTTCGGAAGAAATCATCTTGGATAAAGCAGATGAGCCTATATACGGTACTTTTGATGCGACTGCCGTTAGGCGTTTACTAGAAAATCTAATCACCAATGCTATAAAATATGGGCATTCTGAAAAGCCCGTTGTTATTAAAATTAGAAACGAAGAAGAATGGCTCAATATATCTGTACACAATTATGGAGAACCAATTCCTATTGAGAAACAAGAAGGTATTTTTACCTTTTTACATCATGGAAAACAGCAGAGAGAGAAAAAATTAAAAAGTTACGGGATAGGCCTAACGCTCGTAAAAATGGTTGCTGAAGCGCACGGAGGTATTGTGGTATTGCGAAGTGAAGTAGGCTTTGGAACCGAATTTAAGATACGATTAAATAAACACAGCAATGTTCCCGGTAAAACAAGGACAGTTTTAAATTCTGAAGCTTAATTAAAATTCATAGATCACACCTACACCCAATAGTTGTTTAAATTGAAGTTTTGGACCTAAGGTTTCCAGAACTCCATCATCATTGGTATCTTCTTTAAATTTTACGTCATCATCATAGATAAGATGCGCACCTATGTTTGCTTTCACAAAATCGTTCACTACAAGATTTAATGTAAGTTCCCAATCTACATCAATATTCCCAAATTTATTTAGGTAATCTGTATAGAAACTAAACTGATTGTCCATCTTTACATTGGTAAAGATCTCCTTGCTAAATCCACTTGTAAGCAAAATGCCGATCTCTGTTCTAACATTTTCACCTTTCTCTATAATAGTACCTATAGAATCACGAACGGCAGGAGTCACCCCAAACATTCCTTCATTCGCCAGGCGTTGATCTAGCACAAAAGTAGACTTATCTGTAACCGGAGATAGATATACTGTAAGATCTTCGTTAGGGGCAGAATATTCTGCACCCACACCCAAAAATATATAACCAGGGGCCATAAGCTTAGAAATGGCCTTTTCATTATTTGGATATTTGTATCCATTGGCTAGCTGCGTTTTAAAATTAAATTTAGCCGAATATCTAAAGTTAGAAGTGGAATCTTTTCTATATCCGTAAGTAGAATTCAACGAGATCTCATCATCTGTCTTTCTAAATTCCCTTCCTTGCTGTGCGTTTATTCCATATTTAAGCGAAGCTGTAGTTTTCCATAAGAGCAACTGCTTCTTGAATTTACGTTCGAAATTACCGTGAAATAAAGCCGATATAGAGTTATTTCCTCCTGCGTTCCAGTTTACAAATGCCACTTCATTCAAGTTAACACCTAAAGAGTTCTTTTTAGACCAAAACATCACCACATCTTGATTCTCATTTATTATAGTATCTGTTTTTACACTATCTACAGCAGTGGTATCAGATACCCTATTAGGTATAATAGCTGCAAAAGAGTTAGAAACGCTAAGGATAAGAAAAATTAAAAAGGAGTAATTCAGGCTAAAATTAAACTTCATTATGAAATGCTAAACTATTTTTATAAAAGGCCTTTTATGCCGTTGGCTATACTTTTAACGTCCAATTCTACAATTTCATATAATTGAGCCATACTTCCTTGCTCTATAAAATGATCAGAAATTCCTAAGAGTTTGATCTGGCTTGTATAATTGTTCTTAGCGGCGAATTCTAATATCGCACTACCAAAACCTCCAGAAATAACGCCCTCTTCTACGGTAATAATCCGGTTGAATTTGGAGAATATATCATGCAGCAAAGCTTCATCCAGAGGTTTTACAAATCCGGCATCATAGTGGGCCAGCTTTCCTTTTGTATCTATAGATTCGAGTGCAAGTTTTACATTTTCAGCAATAGTACCTACACTAATCACAGCAATTTCCGAACCTGAGGTTAGCAATTCTCCCTTACCAATTTCCATTTTTTTGAATTCCTGCTTCCAATCTAATCTAGTTCCTCTCCCGCGGGGATATCGAATCGCTAACGGATGTTTTAAATCTAATTGAGCGGTGTATAATAAATTGCGCAGTTGCACCTCATCTCGTGGTGCAGCAATGATAATATTTGGAATACATCTTAAATAAGCAATATCAAAAACACCGTGATGTGTAGCGCCATCTTCTCCAACCAAACCAGCTCTATCTAGACAGAAAATAACTGGAAGATCCTGTAATGCTACATCATGGATCACTTGGTCGTAGGCACGTTGTAGAAAGGTAGAGTAAATTGCACAAAACACTACAAATCCCTGAGTGGCCATTCCTGCCGCTAGGGTTACAGCATGTTGCTCGGCTATACCAACATCAAAAGCTCTTTCCGGAAAAGCTTCCATCATGTATTTTAGGGAACTCCCTGTTGGCATGGCCGGAGTGATCCCGATTATTTTATCATTCTTTTCGGCTAATTCTACTAAGGTCAACCCAAAAACATCTTGATATTTTAAAGGTAATCCAGCGGAATTAGAAGGTAATAATTCCCCAGTGTCAGCCACGAATTTTCCCGGAGCATGATATTTTACCTGGTCTTCTTCAGCCTTTTGTAATCCCTTTCCCTTAGTGGTTATTACATGAAGGAATTTAGGCCCTTGTATTTGTTTTAAGTCTTCAAAAACTTTTAGTAAAACTTCAATGTCATGACCATCCACCGGGCCAAAATAATTAAAATTTAAAGCTTCAATTATATTATCCTGTTGTGGCTTAAGTCCCACTTTTGCTTTGGTAAGGTATTGTTTCAATGCTCCCACACTAGGGTCTATTCCTATGGCGTTATCATTAAGAATAACCAATAAGTTAGCATTGCTAACTCCCGCATGGTTAAGGCCTTCAAAAGCCATCCCGCTGGCTATGGAAGCATCACCTACTACCGCAATATGTTGTTTGGAGAATTCACATTTTAAATTAGAGGCAATCGCCATTCCAAGGGCAGCAGAAATTGCCGTAGACGAATGCCCAACCCCAAAAGTATCATATTCACTTTCAGATCTTTTAGGGAAGCCGCTTAAACCGTGTAATTGTCTGTTAGTATGAAATAGATCTCGTCTTCCAGTAAGTATCTTATGTCCGTAGGCCTGATGGCCTACATCCCAAACCAAGAGATCTTCTGGAGTATTAAAAGCATAATGCAGAGCAATGCTTAATTCTACCACTCCTAAACTGGCACCTAAATGCCCCTCTTTAGTGGCCACGATATCTATGATGAATTTCCTAAGTTCCTTTGCTAGAACGGGTAATTCTTCCATAGAAAGTTTGCGTAGATCTAATGGGGAATCAATATTATTTAAAATACTTTTTTCCATGAAAAGCAAAGGTACATTTTGAATTTGTATTTTTGGATATGGATTTAATTTTTGACGATGCCTATTTTATGCGTAAAGCTTTAGATGAGGCTTCTTACGCTTACGAAAAAGGGGAAATTCCAGTAGGAGTGGTGATTGTGATCAATCAGCAGATCATCGCACGAGGCCATAATCTTACTGAAATGCTGAATGATGTAACTGCACATGCCGAAATGCAAGCAATCACCGCTGCAGCTAATTTTTTAGGCGGAAAATATCTGAAAGATTGCACGATGTATGTTACTCTGGAACCTTGCCAGATGTGCGCTGGAGCGCTGTACTGGAGTCAGCTTTCTAAACTGGTGTATGCTGCTACAGACCATGAACGTGGCTATAGAAAATTGGGCGGACAATTACATCCAAAAACTATTGTAAAAAGTGGGATCATGGAAGAAGAAGCTTCGCAGCTTCTTAAAAGATTCTTTATTGAACGCAGGAATTTGAATTAAATCTTTCAACAAGCCCTATATCAATCGGGACAGTTTGACAAACCTTTTATTGTCATCCCGAATTTAATGAGCATCTCTCATAAATCGAAATCTTGCTGCTGCGAGATCCTTCGACAGGCTCAGGATGACATCTCTATACTCTTAATCATTCCGACAAACGGAGAAATCTCTCATAAATCGAAATCTTGCTTCTGCGAGATCCTTCGACAAGTTCAGGATGACATCTCCAAATGATAATAGATATAAGAACAGCATGACAAACCTATTATTGTCATTCAATATATAATGAAGGATAACATTTAAATCAAAATTTTGATTCAATGAAATCCTTCAACAAATTCATGATAGCACTTAAAGAAATTCTTTATTCTAGTTCACGACTTTTTTAGCATCTTCAGGAATATCCCACATATCTTCCAATTCCTCTAAGGTTTTCCCTTTAGTTTCAGGAATATATTTATAGGTAAAGAATATAATTCCTAAAATGAATACTGAAAAGATAAAATAAGGCAAGGATCCATTCCAAAAATCACCTTCATTTATTTTACTTTCAGCAACCATTGGAAAAGATTGGGTTACAAAATAGTTTGCCGCCCATTGAGCAGCAACTGCAATAGACATTGCTGTACTTCTTATACTATTTGGGAACATTTCTGATAGCATTACCCAAACAACTGGTCCCATGGACATCGCAAAGGAGGCGATAAATATTAATACTCCTATCAGTGAAAGAATTCCCACAGAGTTGGTAATTAAAGTAGTTCCTAATAATAAAAATCCTGCTAACATTCCTACGGCTCCAATATATAATAAGGGTTTTCTTCCTAACTTATCTACAGTTGCCATGGCAACAAAGGTGAATAATAAATTGATTCCAGCTAATAATACCTGTTGGAGCAATACATCGTCTTTTCCAAAGCCTAGGGCTTTTTCAAAAATATCGGCTCCATAATAAAGCACCGCATTAATTCCTGTGAATTGCTGTAACATAGACAATACAGTTCCTATCACTATAATTCCGAAAATTCCTTTTGCGAATATGTTTAATTTTAATTTGTGTTGATCTTTTTGTAACGATTTTTCAATATCCCTAATTTCAGTTTCAGCAATCTCTGCACCGTGTATTCTGGTTAGTACTTTAAGCGCATCAGATCTCAACCCCTTCATCGCGAGCCAACGCGGACTTTTAGGCACAAAGAACAATAAAACTAAAAATGCTAAACTTGGAATAAGTTCAGACCAAAACATCACTCTCCATCCATCTTGTATATTTTCTGCTTCGGTAGCGCTATTACCAATAAAATACGTAGCTAAGAAAACAACGAAAAAGCCAACTACAACTGCCAGTTGATAATAGGTTACTAAAGTTCCCCTAATTTTTGCAGGTGCAATTTCAGCAATATAAGTGGGAGCATTCATAGATGCTATCCCTATACCCAAACCTCCAATTATTCTGAAAACTACCAATAAACTTACCGATTCCGGAAGAAAAGCAGGCAGTCCTGAACCCCAAGCGGAAACCGAAAATAGTACTGCTGAAATAATTAGCGAATATTTTCTTCCGATTCCTTTACTAAGTGGACCCGCTACAATTGCTCCAACGAAACATCCTATGAGCGCACTACCAACAACCCAGCCCTTCATTCCAGGATCTAGATCGAAATATTGACTAAAATAATATTGAGAACCATTAATAACTCCGGTATCATAACCAAAAAGCAATCCGCCTAATGCGGAAACAATGGTAATTAGGATTAAATAAGTTTTGTTTTTCATCGGAAGGTGTAAGATTGAATTAGCTAAAATTAAAAAGGTTGATTTTATAATTTGGTAACTTTGATGTAATCTACGAAAAGTTTTTGAGGTAAAACAGAATCATTTACCTCTGCACCGCCTAAATTTCCACCAACAGCTAAATTGATAAGGAAGTAAAAAGGTTTTTTAAATGGATAATGCTGATCATCATATTGCTTAGGAATAAAAGTATATAACAAGTTTCCATCTACATAAAATTTAATATCGTCCTTACTCCAATCTGCTTTAAAAATATGGAAACCCTCTTCGATACCTTCTATTTTAGATTTTTTGGTGTTAATAGTATTACCATGACTTGCGGGCGTATGAAGTGAAGTAAAAACGATCCCTGGTTCTTTACCGACATATTCCATAATATCTATTTCACCAGAAGTAGGCCATCCCACTTCTTTTACATCTGCTCCCAACATCCAAAGGGCTGGCCAAAATCCTTTTCCAGTAGCTAACTTAGCTCTCACCTCAATACTTCCATATTGAAATTCCACTTTGTCCTTTGTATTTATTTTTCCAGAGAAATACTGGTCCCCTTTTTTAACAGCGGTAATTACCAAGTTTCCATCCTCTACTTTAACATAATCTCTGTTATAGGTCTGAAGCTCATTGTTACCCCAACCACATAGATCTGGGCAACCATTCCCTTCTTCATAACTCCAATGATCCATGTTTAAAGTATCTCCATCAAAATTATCCTGAAAGATCTTTGGAGAACAAGACGTAAATGTCAAAATGCTTAGAAAAAGTATAGCAACTTTATAATTCATGAATTGACGTTTTTTAATTCTTAAAAGTAAATTCAGCAGACTTCAAATCTCTGGAATTACCTCCCACAAATACATTAAAATCGCCTGCTTCTACTTCCCAAATCTTGTTTGCAGTATAGAATTCTAACATTTTTGGCGTAATAGTGAATGTAATGGTCTTCGCTTCTCCTGGTGCCAGATCTACTAACTGAAAACCTTTTAATTCTTTTACCGGTCTTGTTGTGCTTCCAACTATATCCTGAAGATACAATTGTACCACTTCTCTACCTTTTACTTTTCCTGCATTGGTAATTGTAATGGTAGCTTCTATTTCTTTTTCTGAATTCATTTCAGTTCCAGAAAGAGAAAGTGAACCATATTCAAATTGTGCATAACTCAAGCCATACCCAAATGGATAAAGCGCATCTTTTTTCACATCGGTATAGTGTGAATAAGTAACATGCTGATCATTTGAAGGTCTTCCCGTGTTTTTTTGATTGTAGTATAAAGGCTCCTGCCCCACCAATCTAGGAAATGAAACTGGAAGTTTCCCTGAAGGATTATATTTTCCGAATAAAACATCTGCAATCGCATTTCCGCTTTCTGTTCCTAATTGCCAAGCAACTACGATAGCAGGAATATTTTCTGAAGCCCAAGAAATCTCCAGTGGTCTCCCATTAATTAGAACCAATACAATGTTATTATTTACTTTTTTAATTTCTTCTAAAAGTTCTTGCTGAAGTCCTGCCAAACTAATTTTTGCCTGACTTCTTCCCTCTCCTGCCTGAAAAGCATCTTCCCCTAGCACCATAACCACTAATTCTGAATTCTTAGCAAGCTCTATTGCTTCTTTAAACCCAGACCTATCGGTTTTATTGATCTCTAAAGGAAGTAGAAACGATCGTTCACTAATTCCTAAAGTTGCTCCTAAGGCATATTTAACCTTGGTATCCTTTCCTACTGCAATTTTAATTCCTTCTACTACAGAAACAGCAGAATTTGCTTCTCCTTGCGCTCTCCAGTTTCCAATTGGTGCATCTTTATCATTAGCCAATGGACCAATAACTGCAATAGATTTTACTGAAGCCTTAATTGGCAACAGATCTTTTTCATTTTTAAGAAGCACGATAGATTTTGCTGCAATAGTTCTTGCTGTTTTTCTGTGATCCTCATAAGAAATATTCTTTTTAACCGCGGGATCTGCATATTTGTATGGATCATCAAACAATCCAAGTTTAAATTTTACTCGTAATACACGTTTAACCGCGTCATCTACAACAGCTAAATCTACAATTCCTTCATTAACCAATTCTGCCAAACTAGATTCGTAAGCGCCACCTTCCATATCCATATCGCTTCCCGCATTTATGGCAATTTGTGAAGCCTGTTTTTTATCTTTTGCAATTCCGTGGTTGATCATTTCCGGGATAGATCCCCAATCTGAAACTATAAATCCTTTCCAGTCCCAATCTTCTTTTAAAATGTCTCTTTGCAGATATTTGTTTCCTGTAGACGGAATTCCGTCTATTTCATTAAAAGAGTTCATAAATGTTGCCACTCCAGCTTCCGCAGCAGCTTTAAATGGTGGAAGTACAGAATTATGTAATTCATTCTCACCTAAGTTTACCGTGTTATAATCTCTACCAGCTTCCGCAAACCCATAACCCGCAAAATGCTTAGCAGTTGCAGCAATGGTAAGCTGATCTGAAAGATCGTCTCCTTGATATCCTTTAATTTTTGCAACACCCACAACGGAAGTTAAATATGGGTCTTCCCCAGAACCTTCCATAATTCGTCCCCATCTTGCATCTCTAGAAACGTCTATCATTGGTGAAAAGGTCCAGTTTATTCCTTCTGCAACAGATTCTATAGCTGCTATTCTAGCAGATAGCTCCATAGCTTCCAAATCCCAGCTGGCAGTTTCTCCCAGTGGTACTGGAAATATTGTTTTATATCCGTGAATTACATCATAACCAAAGATCAGCGGGATCTTCATTCTGGAATTATCCATGATTAGTTTTTGCGCTTCACGGGTCGCTTCTACAGAAAGTACATTTAACATCGAGCCAACAAGTCCTTTTTTAAGGTTGTTTTCTTTTTGTTTACTTCCAAGTTCTGAGGCTGGTCCTGTAAGATCCCAGCTACCATTATATTGCACTAATTGACCAACTTTCTCTTCTAACGTCATCTTAGCCAATACTGAATCTACTTTGAATTCTACGTTTTCTATTGAACTTGATATTGCAGAATTTTGAGCATTTGCAGTAATAAAACTGATTAATAGTATAATTATGGATAAGGCTGGTTTCTTCATTTTGGCTAATTAACTAATTATTGATATAATCTTCTTCATCTAGTGGGGCATTTAAAAATGAAATAAAAATAATTAAAAAGAAGAAGAAATTTCAAGATTATGATTTTGAAGCTAATTTATATTTTATTCCACAATAATGGTGATGAAATAATAAAAGCTATTAAAAAATTACATTTCTATGCAATTTGTGGTGATAGTTATCTTTAATCATCCACTTAATTTCTATCAATTTTTATCGAATTATAACAAGTTGTATAACAGAAAAATAATTTCAATAATTCTAAAAAAATGTTATAGTACGTTAAAATTGATGCAAGACTATTATTTTTTTTGAATCTTGCTTACTATTTAGCGATTTTTAAACGCTTAATACAACCTAAAAACAGCCTTAACACTATTATCTATATGCATATAACTACGTCCACCCTAGACCTAAGACGCACTATTTCTTTCCTGTTAATTAATTTATCTATCTTCTTAATAACCTGTGCTTCTGGGTTTGCTCAGGAGAAAAGCAGTAAACAAAAAAAAGAGATCTCACAAACCTTTTATCTTACCGCAAATACAGGTTTAGACTCCAATAATAAAATCTCTCAAGATATATTAAACGCCATTAATAAAGCTTCACAACAAGGTGACAATGCTACTTTGTTACTCGTTGGAAATATCACTCCAGAAAAAGGCTATCCTTCTAAGGATAAGGCTCAAGAGGAAACTGAACAATATTTAACTCAATATCTTCTTAAGCCTATTGAAAAATTCAACGGGAAAGTGATCTTCACTCCTGGCGTAAACGAATGGAATAAAAAAGGGCATAAAAGTATCGATGATTTGGAATCCTTTTTACAGGATAACAGTAAAGCTAAATTTTGGCCAAACGATGGTTGCGCTATAGAGAGCGAACAAATTAATGATGATGTTGCCTTGATCATGATAGATTCTCAATGGTATTTAGAAAATTGGGATGATCATACATATATCAATAACAAATGTGACATTAAAACAAGAGCGCAGTTCTTTGAAGAATTTAGAGATGAATTAAAGGACAATTTTGGCAAAACCACTATTGTAGCAATTCATCATCCTGTTTTAAGTAATACTAAATATGGTTTCATTAAAAAAGTAGCTGGATTTTCAGATCAAACATATCAAAATGCCGAACAAAGTAAACTTCATAATATTTTGGAAGCAACTGCCAGAGAATTTGAAGATGTGATATTTGTATCTGGAAATGATAGAAATCTACAATATTTAGATCATCATGAAGTTCCACAAATAATAAGCGGAGCAGCAACTGTAACTCAAAATGCCAAAGCACACAAGAAAACACATTTCGCTTCAGATAAAAATGGATTTGCAAAATTAGATGTGTATAAGGACGGAAGCTCCACGGTTTATTTTTATGAAGTTACTGGTTCCAATACAACTCTTATTTTCGAAAAAGAAATAGTTAGACAACGTACCAGACTAGAAGATGTTTCTTATGAGCCAAAAAGTTCTTATGATGAGACGATTAAAACATCGGTTTATTATCCCGAAGAAACAGACAAAAGCGGATTATACAAATGGGTTTGGGGTGATCATTACAGAGAGGTTTACAGCAAAAAAATTGATGCACCTGTACTATTCTTGGATGATCTTCCCGGAAATGTAAAGCCAATTGCTGAAGGTGGTGGACATCAGTCCAGATCTTTAAGATTAATAAACGATAATGAAAATGAATATACGTTAAGAGCCTTAAAAAAGAGTGCAATTCGATTTATTCAGAATAACATGAAAGAGCATTATGTGGCAGAAATTGTAGATAATACTATTGCAGAAAGAATTGTAATGGATTATTACACAACCGCACATCCTTATGCCCCATTCGCTTTAAACGATCTTATGGACGATGTTGATATACTGCACGTAAGTCCAAAAATTTATTATGTTCCAAAGCAAAAATCATTAGGTGTCTTTAATGATGAATATGGTGACGAATTATATATGCTGGAAGAACATGTTGGAGACGAGAATAAGGATATGAAGATCTTTGGTGAAGCAGATGATATTTTAAGTTCATCTGATCTTAGAGATGAGTTATTAGAGTCTAAAGACGCTAGTGTAGATGAAGGAGAGTATATAAAAGCCCGCATTTTTGATATGTTGGTTGGAGATTGGGATAGGCATGATGACCAGTGGAGATGGGCCGAATTTAAGGATGGAGACGACAAAAAAGTTTATAGAACAATTCCTAGAGACCGTGATCAGGCATTTTCTAAATATGATGGTCCAATTATATCTTTATTGAAACTTGGTTTTCCTCCATTTAGAGCCATGCAATCCTATCAATCTGATATTAAGAGCGTGAAATGGTTTAATACTGCAGGATATGCAATGGATAACATGCTTATTCAAAATGCAACATGGAAAGATTGGGAAGAACAAGTGAAGTTTATTCAGTCCAATCTAACAGATGCCAAAATTGAAAGCGCATTTGCAAATTTACCTGAAGACGTAAAGGATAATACTATTGTTGAAATTCAGAAGAACTTAAAAGTACGTCGTGATAATTTAATGAGTGTTACCCGTGATTATTATGACTACTTAAATAAATTTAAAGTAATTACAGGAACAGAGAAAGACGATAAATTTCTTATTACTCGTAAAGAAAATGGTATTACAGGTATCGAGATCTCTAGAAAAGACACCCTTGTATTTAAAAACAGCTATACTTCAGAAGAAACTAAAGAAATTTGGATCTACGGTTTAGATGGGGATGATGAATTTAAAATAGAAGGAAAAGGCGATAATCTTATCAAATTAAAAGTTCTAGGTGGTGAAGAGAATGATATTTATAACTTCGAAAATTCTAGGAAAACCAAATTATACGATTACAAAGGAAAGAAGAACACCATAGAAAAAGCAGGAAAAAAATGGTTGGTAGATTCTTATGATATTAATAATTACGACTATACAAAACGCAAAACCTCCCAGAATAGCATTTTCCCAAAAGTAGGCTTTAGTTCTGATGCAGGTGTGAATGTTGGAGTTTCCGACACTTATACTACATACGGATTAGTGAAAAATCCATTTACCACGCAACATACTTTAGGGGTAAACTATTTCTTCGATACACAAGGATTAGAATTAAGCTATTATGGTGAGTTTGCTCACATTTTCTATAACTGGAACCTTGGAATAGATGCTTATTATACAAGTCCAAATTTCACATTGAATTACTTCGGAAAAGGAAATGAAACGTTTTATGATGATAATGCTGTAGAACTGGATTATAATCGAGTTAATATAGAGCAATCACATTTTTCTCCATCCTTAATTTGGACTAATGATAGAGGAAGTAGATTCCAAATTGGGCCGTCCATAGAATCTATTGAAGTTAAACGAGATATTGAAAGATTTGTTGGAGATCAATTCCAGGCTTCTAATGATGTTTTTGAGGATCAGCTTTATGCAGGAGCAGAAGTTACATACCAATATTTAAATAAAAGAAAGAACCCAGCTTATCCAACTTTAGGTATGCAAATTGACCTAACCGCTGGATACAAAACTAACATAGACGATCATGATAATGAGCTTGGATATTTAAAACCTTCACTTTCTATAGATTATCCTTTACATAGTAGTGGTGTTATTGTACTTGCTACTAAAATTGGTGGAGAGGTTATCATTAGTGACAAGTATGAATTCTATCATGGAGCGCAATTAGGTGGAAATAATGACCTTCGTGCTTTTAGAAATCAACGTTTTAATGGGAAGAGTAGTTTTTATCAAAGTTCAGATCTGAGAATTGGTCTTGGGAAGATACAAACTAACTTTATTCCCTTGCGCTTTGGAGTGACTGGAGGATTCGACTATGGTAGAGTATGGTTGCAAAATGAAGATTCTAAGGACTGGCATACCAGCTATGGTGGATCTGTCTTTATAAACGGATTTAGCGCATTTACTGGAAATATTGGCTACTACACCAGTGAAGAAGGAAACCGTGTGGTATTCACATTTGGATTTAAGTTCTAGAACGTAGAAAATATAAACTTTAAAAGCGATGCCAAATCGGTAAGATTTAGCATCGCTTTTTTTAAATGTTATTTTCCTCTTGAAAAAAGTTTGTGCTAAATAGCCTATATATTATTTCTTATCTTCACTTATCTAAAGAAAAAAACTATAATTAATAAGATGACTATAACTAAATTTGATGCAATAATTATAGGAACCGGACAAGCCGGACCACCTTTGGCCGCGAGTCTTGTCAAAAATGGAATTAAAACTGCAATTATAGAAAAAAGCCATCTGGGCGGAACCTGTGTTAACGTAGGATGCACTCCCACTAAGGCATACGTTGCAAGCTCCAGGCGTGCTTTTGTAGCTAAAAATAGCGAGTCTCTTGGAGTAGAAGTTAAAGGCGAAATTGTAATCAATCTTAAAACTATTAAGGCTAGAAAGGATAAAATTATTCAGGATTCTAGGGATGGGCTTCATAAAATGCTTACCGAAACCGAAAACATTAGCCTAATAAAAGGAACTGCAAAATTTGTAGATGCGCATACTGTTAGTGTGAATGGTAAAAAATATTCTGCAGATAAGATCTATATTAATGTAGGTGGGAGAGCTAGAATTCCTGAAGGATTTTCAAGCGTTCCTTTTTTAACAAATACCAGTATTCTGGAATTAGAGGAAATTCCAGAACATCTTATAATAATTGGCGGAGGATATATAGGTCTTGAATTTGGTCAGATATTCCGCCGATTTGGAAGCAAAGTTACTATCTTAGAAAGTGGAGATAAATTACTCAAGCGAGAAGATGATGAATTTGGGCAAGAAATTGCAAAAATCTTTAAAAAAGAAGGAATAGCTATAAGATTAAATTCAGAATGCATCAGCGCTAAAAAAAAGGGGACTCAAATAGAAGTAAGTGTAGAATGTACTGAAGGAGCTCCAACACTAACAGGTTCTCATATTCTTATTGCCGCAGGAAGAATCCCGAATACAGATGAACTTGGTCTGGATAAAACTGGAGTAAAATTAGATAAGAAAGGCTATATTAAAGTGAATGATGAGCTTCAAACCAATATAAAACATATTTGGGCATTAGGAGATTGTAATGGCCAGGGTGCTTTTACACATACTGCTTATAATGATTTTCAAATTGTGAACTCTCAATTATTTAAGGAGAAAAAAAGAAAACTTTCAGATAGATATTTGTGCTATGCTGCCTTTATCGATCCACCTATCGCGCGGGTAGGGATGAATGAAAAAGATTTAAGAGAAAAAGGAATAAAAGCCAAAATGGCGACCCGTCCAATGTCTAAAGTTGCAAGAGCAAAAGAAATGGGAGAAACGCAAGGAATGCTTAAAATTTTAATCGATGATAAAACAGATAAAATTTTAGGAGCAACTTTTCTTGGTACTGGAGCAGATGAGTATATACATACCATTATAGATATGATGTATGCGAACGCCCCTTATACCGTAATTAGAGATGCAGTACACATTCACCCAACTGTTAGTGAATTGATCCCTACAATGCTGGAAAACCCAAAATCCTTAGATTGAATTTAAAATAAAAAAAGTCCGTTAGATATTCTAACGAACCTTTAATCATCCTTAGTCTTAGGTTTAGACCGTTTCTAACTTCCGGCCTTGAAAAGCTTCATCAATTTCTGTATGAAATACGTGATTGGAATAATTGCTTATCGTTTTTACAGCCAATGCTAAAATAATTCCTAGTATATGTTTATCTGTATATCCAGCTTCTAAAAATGTTTTTGCTTGATCTTCGGTTGGATTTCCTCTACTATCAAACATGATCTTTGTGAATTTAGAAAGCGCTTTTAATTTAGTATCTGGAATTTCTTTTCCGTCCCTAATGGCATTGGTAACTTCTGTTGGCACATTAGACATGTTATCTGCAATAAAACTATGAGCTGCAGCGCAATAGCCACAAGCATTTTCCATACTCACCGTAACAAATATTACTTCTTGCTCTTGTGAAGAAAAACCGCTTGATTTTCTAAAATGTTGATACCCCGTATCATAAGTGTCCTGAAGACCTGGCAGATTTACCATATTCTTATACATATTAGGGATCATTCCATTATTCTTTTGAGAACGCTCTAATAAACTTTTTTGTTCTTCATTGGCATTGTTTAATTCTACCGATTCTAGATTGATCGTATACGTTGGTTTAGACATAACTTAATTTTTAATGATTATGACTGTTTAGACGCTTGGCATTCTATAGGATTACGATTATTTGTTATCTTAACAAAGAATTAGTAATATCCGTTAATGAAGAACCAATGAGTTCCGGCTGCATTGCTAGAGGGTAAAGAGACTTTCCCGGTCTAGAGACAAACGCCGCCTGAATACCAGCTCTTTTGGCACCTGCAATATCCCAACCATGGGCTGCAATTAGCATAGTGTCCTCTGGTAAGATATTCATTAATGAATAAGCGCAATGATAAGTAGAAACATGAGGTTTGTAATTCTTTACCTCCTCTATACTTAATACTTTATCAAAAAAGTCATGGATCTTGGCATATTTTAATTGATCATTTACCACCTGTGGTTTCCCATTAGAAAGCGCAACTAATTTAAAGCCGTTTTGTTTTAAAGTTTCCAGGGCATTTGATACTTCTGGATAAGCAGATAATTTAGTTATAGGACTTAAAACACTCTTTATTTGCACTTCTGTGAGGTCTATATCCAATTTGTGGGCCGTCATTTTTAAAGTGGCACCCGCAATCTCAGAGAAATCCTTATAATTTTCTGTAAGGGTTTCCACTAATGAATATTGAAGCAAAGTAGGAAACCAAATATCGAATGCCCATTCGTTTTTAAGGGCTCTATTAATCGAAAATTTTAATGGCGACATATCCAATAAGGTTTCGTTTACATCGAAAATCAATAATTTAGGAGCTGTTTTCATTTGCGTTATATTTTAAAATATTCAAATTGAACGAATAAAAAAACCGACCATTGATTTAACAAGGATCGGTTTTTATACTATTTAAAAAGCTATTATTTAGCAGGAGTATATTCAAATTTTTGACCTCCAACAGAGATACCTGCCATTGCACCAGCTTTCGCCTTAGTAACAACACCAACTCCATCTCTAAATTCAACATCTTTAGAAACTCCTTCTTCTAAAAGTACAGCAGAAGCGTTTGCAGACAACTCATAATTTCCATTTTTAAAGCTATCTAAAGCTTGTTGAGTTTGGAAGAAGATCACTTCAATAAAAGCTTTACCTCCGGCTTGCAAGCCTACATCAACTTGTTTCATACTAGAATATCCTATTAAAGTTCCTTTCTGATATACTGTTCCATTTCCAGAAGCTGCACCTATAATGTATGCACCTTTTCCCACATTAGGGAAAATGGCATATCCAACTGAATTATTGAATAATGCTGCGATATTTGGATTATTTGCTGAAACAGTTGCTTTGGCGTCTCTTGAATCTGCCATAATATCGGCCGATGTATTTTTACTTGTTCCACAACTAGCCATCATTATTACCATTAAGGCAAGTATTGACTTAATTAGGTTTGTTTTTAATAATTTCATAATTAATTTTTTTGGTTCGTGGAACAAAGATAAAAACTATGCAAGCGCTCTTGTGTTAAGTGCTTGTTATTTCACTATAAATTAAGACATTTTTAAGTAAATTGTTAATTTATAACCAATTCTAGTTGTATAATTAGAATTTATGAAATCCCCTATTCTCAGATCATTAAAAGCTGTTTAAAAATTCGTCGAATCTAGGTGAACCATCGCAGTATTAATAATTTTATACTCCGGATTTTTAGGATTCTGTTTTTTAATTCTGTCCATTAGTATTTGCAAAGCAGTTTCTCCAATACTTTTAGGGTGCTGGTCTATATAAGTGATAGAGGGACATAACAGTGGGGCAATATCTTCATTTACATAACCTATAATTTTTATATCCTCTGGAATCCTCAATTTTCTTTCTTGAATCACTCTTGAAGTTATAAGTGTACTTAAATAATCTAAAGAAACAAATGCCTCAACTTCTTGATTATTTAAGAGATTATCTAGTTGTTCTTTAAGTATCTTATTATCCTTGGCAATTATTAAAAGCTCTTCTTTTAAAGACAGATTTAGTTCTTTAAAAGCATTTCTATAACCTTCGATCCGAGCATGAGCAAGACCCAGATCTGCAATTCCACATACCAAACCTATTTTACTAAGGTTCTTATTTCTTAAATATTGCACTGCATTATAAATACTTTGCATATCATCTACCCCAACCTTATCAAGGTCCATATCTATATTTATCCTATCAAAAAGTACAACAGGAATCTCATATTCCGTTAATCGATAGAGGTGATCATAATTTTTCGTGGTTTGTGTTTCCGAAGAAACTGATATTAATAAACCATCTGCAATACCATTAGAGATAAGTTCTACTATCTGCTTTTCCAGCGCCAAAGATTCGTTAGAAATATAGGTAATCACTTGATATCCCTTTTTGCGAGCATCATTCTCTATTCCTCCTAAAACCTTTGCAAAAAATGTGTTTGAAATATTAGGAACTATCACCGCAATGTTTCCTGTACTTTTTCTTTTTAGGTTTACCGCTGTAAGATTAGGTGTGTAATTGTGTAAAGCTGCTAGTTCTTTTACTCTTTTAACCGTATTCTCGCTTATTTCCGGGCTTCCATTCAATGATTTTGAAACCGTAGAGATGGAAACATTCAATAATTTAGCTAATTCTTTAAGGGTGATTTTAGATCTCATAAACGAAAGTGATTGCTTCAGAAATAAATTTATACAACATATCCCAATTCGGGCAAGAAATTCAGCATTAAAAATAAAAATAGGTGTAAAAAGGCCGATCTATTTAGGATCGGCGTAAAAGTGACCTCGCCAAGAATCGAACTTGGATCTAAAGTTTAGGAAACTTCTATTCTATCCGTTGAACTACGAGGCCAAAATGCAAGTCTTGTAAATTTAAAAACTTCTAGCAATCTTTCCGGATTATCTTCACAAAACCCCAACTTTATTCTAAATTGATTTTAATAATAAGAATTTTCTTATTTTTAATTAAAATTCAAGCCATGCAAACCATATTCAAATGCTCCCTATTATTTAGCTTATTAGTTTTTTCAGAAATGCTGCTGGCTCAAAACCATCCTATTATGAAAGACCCATTTGCTCACACCTTTTCTATTGTGGCTAGAGATTCTGTAACTGGTGAAATGGCCGTTGGCGTGCAAAGTCATTGGTTCTCTGTTGGCCCGCTTGTAGCTTGGGGCAGATCTGGAGTAGGCGTTGTGGCAACACAATCTTTTGTAAATCCGGCCTATGGACATAATGGATTAAAATTGATGGAAGAAGGGAAATCTGCATCCTTAGCATTAGAAGAACTTATAGCAGAAGATGAAGGAGAAGCCTACAGGCAAGTTGCTTTTTTAGATTCTTCAGGAAGAACAGCCGCACATACCGGTAGCAAATGTGTAGAGTCTGCATTTCATTATTCAGGAAAGAATTATTCTGTTCAAGCTAATATGATGCTAAATGACGATGTAGTCCCAGCTATGAAAGCTGCATTTTTAGAGTATTCTAATTTACCTCTTGCAGAGCGGGTTGTAAAAGTATTACAAGCGGCTCAAAATGCAGGTGGAGATATTCGAGGTAAGCAATCTGCTGCATTAATTGTGGTAGGCGGAAAGAAGGTTAAGAATTCCTGGGAAGATAAATCTATAGATCTTCGAGTAGATGATAGCGCCGATCCCTTAGTAGAGTTGGAAAGATTATTGACAGTTGCGCGAGCATACGAATTTATGAATAAAGGAGACTTAGCCATGGAAGCGGAAGATGTAGACGAAGCTTTGAAACAATATGGTAGTGCCGAAAAATTATTCCCGAACAATTTAGAAATGAAATACTGGAAAGCAGTTGCTTTGGCAAATAGTAAGAGATTTGATGAAGCAATCCCTATCTTTAAAGCTATCTTTGAGGAAGAAGATAATTGGAGAGTAATGACGTTAAGATTACCTGCCTCTGGATTATTAAATGTATCTGAGGCCGAACTAAAACGTATTGTAGAATAATTCATTTAATAAAATTATAAACTGAATATTAAATATTATATCATGAAAATAAGAATTTTAAATATCGCAATAGTGGCCTTAGGTTTAAGTGCAATGGTAGCCTGTAAAGAAGAGAAAAAAGAAACTGATGCTACTCCAGTTAATTCCGAAGTGGAAGCCACAGAAAATCCAAAAACTACAGCAGCTTTAAATCCAGTTCATGGAGAGCCAGGACATCGTTGTGATTTACCCGTTGGTGCGCCATTAGACCAAGCTGCTTCCTCTCAAGTACAGCAATCAAGTGCAGTTAGTCCAAATGTTTCCCCTGTGAGAGTTCAAGGTGGGGATACTCCCAACATAAATCCTCCACATGGACAACCAGGTCATGATTGTTCTAAACCTGTAGGTTCCAACTTAAATTAGTAGTGTTAAGTGATTTAGGATTGCTTCGTTTTTAATTGTGTAGTTGATTTTTGAGACAGAAATTTTTATAGCAAACAATCGACTAAAATTTTAAAATTAAAATGGCAGCTTCCAATAATCTAAATTTTTACTCTAATTTAAGCCTTCACAAAAATCCTATATACGATCTAGTTGCCAATAGATCCTTATTTTCTAAGGTACCGGAAGATTGGTATGCCATAGCAGCAGATATAAAAAATTCTACATCAGCAATTAATAAAGGCAATCACAATCAGGTAAATCTTGTTGCCACGGGGAGCGTTATCGCAATTTTAAACTTAGCGTATTCTAAAAATATTAGTATTCCTTTTTTCTTTGGTGGGGATGGTGCTACTATGCTTATTCCGGAAGAACTACTTGAAAGTTCCATGGCGGCTCTAAATCAACATAGGCTAAATACACTTCAAAATTTTGGGTTTGAGCTTAAAATAGGGTCTATTTCAATAAAAGAAATTTATGATAACAATATTTCTTTAGAGATCTCTAAAGTTCAGATTAGTGATGTATTAAATATTCCCGTGGTCTTGGGAAACGGACTTCAATATGCTGAAAGTAAAATTAAAGCCAATTTTAGCACTGCTAACAACGAAACGACACTACCAGATATTCTAAATCTCGAAGGGATGGAGTGTAAATGGGACAAGATAAATCCTCCAGAAACCAATCAAGAAGTAGTGAGTCTTATTGTAATAGCATGCAAAAATGAAGATCCTTCTAAAATATTTTCTGAAGTATTAAAAAATATAGATACAATTTATGGAGCGCTGCACAGAAGAAAACCAATTTCAGTAAAAAGATTAAAATTGAAAGCAGGTCTTAGAAAACTGAATGATGAAATGCGAACGAAACTTGGAAAATATGATGGAGTTCATTTTTTAAAAAGTTGGCTAACCACTATGTATGGAAAATACTATCTCAAAAATAGCGCTACAGGGAAAAATTATCTTCAGAAATTAGTAGAACTTACAGATACACTAACTATAGACGGCAGAATAAACACTGTTATATCTGGAACTAAAGAACAAAGAGAATCATTAAAATCTTATTTAAATCATCTTGAAAAAAAGGGACAAATAAAATATGGGCTGCATGTAAGCGAACAAAGTGTGATGTCCTGTTATGTTAGAGATATGAAAAAAGATGACCATATACACTTTGTAGATGGTGCAGGTGGTGGTTATACAAAAGCAGCAAACCAGCTAAAAAACAAATAGTCTTTTAACTGGATTGCAGCAATAATATTGATTTTATCTTCTCTATTTCTTAATCCAATCCACCTTTTCTAGTGGCATCTCTAGGCTCCGGCCATGTCATTTGCTCCCCAGATCTTTTATCTAGCGGCAAAACCCTTTTTTCTCTTGAAGTTTTTTCTGGATCTTCACTGGCTTTATAAGCCATTATTGCGGTAAGTATCACATTACTTCTTACATCGTCAAAAACAATTTTATCGTACGTGTCTAAATTTGTATGCCAGGTATAATTCCAATAGGACCAGCTTATAGAGCTTAGGCTAAAGGCAGGAGCTCCAGCAGCAAGGAAAGAAGCATAATCTGAACCCCCTCCACCTGGAATTCCAGGAAAAGTAGTTTCAATCTCATCGCTTATTTCTGATGGAACAGCTTCCATCCATCTTCCTAAATAATCGTAAGAATTTAAAAATCCACCTCCAGAAAGATTCACAACTCTTCCTGTACCATTATCCTGGTTGAAAACAGCTTGGATATTTTCAACAATTTCCGGATGATCCTTTACATAAGCTCTAGATCCATTTAAACCTTGTTCTTCACTTCCCCAATGACCTGCGATAATGGTTCTCTTAGGATTTGGATACATTTTTTTTAGGATTCTCATAGCTTCCATCATCACCATGGTTCCGGTTCCATTATCTGTGGCTCCAGTTGCCCCATCCCAGGAATCGAAATGTGCCGAAAGAATTACATACTCCTCTGGCTTTTCTGTACCCTTGATTGTTGCTATGGTATTAAAAGTAGGGACCATTCCTAATTCTTCAGATTCGGCAACCAGTCTTAATTTAGGTTTGTCTCCATATTCTGCCATTCTATAAACCATTCCATAATCTTCTAAGGATAGTTCTATAGTTGGAATCTTTTTAGTAGAAGCAGAAAATATTTTATTTGCTCCAAATCCTCTGGACCAGTTCAAGGTGATTATCCCCGCTGCTCCAGCCTTTTCCAAAGCTTCAGTAATATTTCTATTGGTATATCCTGTTTTTGTCATTCTATCTGACCATTCATCAGATTGTATTTTTCTTTCATCTTTCATTTTAACAAAAGAAGAATCGGTAGCAAATTCTTCCCAATTCTCATCGGGTCTTCCTGTCATTTGGGGCATAGAGATCATTACCAATTTCCCTTTAACGCCAGATATTAATTTGGCAAAATCAGCAGAATCTTTGGCTTCTGGTAAAATAACAACTTCAGCAACAATTGGCTTTTTCCCTGAACTTGGACTCCATGCAAGTTGCATTCCGGAGAGTGTTCTCACTCTAGGTTCGATAAGATCTATATGAGTGATACCGCGTTTCCAACCGCGCCATTCTCCCCATTGCTGATTTTCTGCAGAAATTTCCCATTCTTTATATTTATTAACTGCCCAATCATGGGCTTGTTTCATTTCTGGAGTCCCCACTAAACGCGGTCCAACCACATCTAAAAGTTCATGACCTAAAGCTTCCAGTTTAGAATTCTCTGTAGCTTCCTTGATAATATTTTGAATCACTACATCCTGATCTTGTGCAAAAAGAATAGTAGAAAAGCATAATGAAATAACGAATAAGAACTTATTTTTCATAAAAAAGGGTTTTGTTAATGCTATATTATTCAAATATATCTTTTTTTAATGGATCTGCTTTCAAGCTTTTTTTGGTAGCGCATTTAAATTGATCTAACAAAAAAAGCCGCTAACATTTAGCGGCTTTTTAGTTTGACCATTTAGATCTATCTCAATACTAAATTTTCTAAAGTGATTAAATATTCCTTTTTCACCGCATCATAGTTAATGCTATATGTGGTTGGATAATATAATCCTGTTCTTTGAAACTCTGCAGGTTGAGGAATAGCTATTTGTTCATTCCCTTTTTCTTGTAAATACGCCAAGGTGATCATGGGTTCATAGAAATGAAATTCCCCGGCATAAGATCCATAAATAAAAGTCCTAGTAAATACTCCGCCTTCTTGAAGTTCATCTGCTAGTCCGCTTAACCAGTGTTTTCCCATGTTTGGAACAAATCCCGGAGTTGGAAAATAAGTTGCTGGCCAGAATGATGGTGGAGGAAGAATTTCTGCATCACTGGAAACAGTAATACTATTCTGATAATCTACAGATATCATGTAAAAATGTATGTCGAAATGTGGAACATCATAAATTCCTGGTGGTTCATGTCCATGTGGATTCCAGCCAAAATCTATATGATCGAAGGCCATTCCCTCCATTTTATTAGATAGATCCAATCTGATATTTCGTTCCTCATCTGGTAATCCTGCTAATACTTTTTCTGAAATACGCAAACCAATAGACACTGGTGTACCATCGTGTCTCATTACTACTTGACTTCTTAAAACTCCATCTCCCAGTTGTTTGGCAGGACCGTAAAAGGTGTTCATCTTATCTGAAGAACGCGGTGCCTTGGAAAGATCTGTTGTTAAAGATTGAGAAGTGTCATCGGTGACCGGATCGGTTTCACAACTAGTAAAAAGGAATAAAACTAGTAGGAAAAAAAAGGGATTTAAATTGTGGGGCGGCAGTTGAAAAGTTTTGATTTTCTTCATGACGCAAATTTTTTGGTTATCTCATAAAAGTAATCAAAATAAAACCAAAAAACAGAAGCTAAATAGTTAAAAATCAATAGTATATGAAAAAGAAATGTAAGAAATTAACCACTTAATAAATAAGTCAAAATCGGTAAAATAATTTAAAAAGTTTATATAATTAATTGAAATAAAAAACTATATATTTTTATCAGTAAATTCACACCTGCTCAATTTTAAACATTACAATATGGACATTGAATATATACGCGACAAATTTCCTGCTCTTAAAAACGCATACACTTTTATGGATAATGCGGGAGGTTCCCAAATTTTGGGAACTGCCATCAAGAATATTCAAGACTATTACCTCAATTATAATGTACAGTTGGGTGCCAGTTATGAAGTTTCAGCAAATGCAGGGAAAGCGCTTTTAAAGTCAACTGAAAAAGTTGCTCAATTTGTAAATGCTTCAGATCCCAAAGAAGTGATCATTGGGCCTTCTTCTACTATGTTACTGCGCATATTAAGTATTTGTATCAGTCAAAATTGGGCGGCTGGAGATGAGGTGATCGTTACAAATACCGATCATGAAGCGAATATTTCTTGTTGGAAAGACCTCGAGAGAAAAGGCATAGTAATTAGAACATGGCAGGTAGATCCAAACTCCTTAGATTTGAGTGTAGAAAATCTTAAACCTTTACTGTCTAGCAAATCAAAATTAGTTGCCGTTACACATTGTTTCAATGTTTTGGGAACAATTAATCCTATTAAAGAAATTTCCAGGATCGTTCATGATGCAGGAGCGTTAATTTGTGTAGATGGTGTTGCTTTTGCACCACACAGAAAAGTAGATGTGCAAGAATTGGATGTAGATTTTTATGTGTTTAGTTGGTACAAAGTTTATGGACCTCATTTGGCAGTGATGTATGGTAAATTAGCATTATTGATTGGGATGCCTGGTATCAATCATAATTTTTTTAAGGCTGAGGATGTTCCGTATAAATTTCAGCTAGGAAACTATAATTTTGAGCTCACGTATAGTTTAAAGGCCATTCCAGAATATCTAGAAGATCTTTATGATCATCATTTTGAAGGCACTAAATTTAGTGAAGTCGAGAAATACGATGCTAGTTATGTGCTTATTGCAGCATATGAAGCGCAACTCGCACAAGAATTACTTTCCTATTTAAAGAGTGTTCCTGAAATAAGAATTATGGGACATTCCTCTGCCGATTCCAACAAACGAGTTCCCACAATTTCCTTCATCCATAAAAATCTAAAAAGTTCAGAGATCGTAGAGCTTGTTGATAAGGATAAAATTGGAATAAGATTCGGAGATTTTTATGCGAAGCAGCTTATTAAAGATCTCGACCTAGAGCACTATGATGGGGTTGTAAGAGTAAGTTTAGTACATTATAATACTCTTGAAGAAGTAGTAAAATTAATTGAATCCTTCAAAAAGATCTTCTAATCGAGCTCTTTTGAAGTGATTATACTTCCACCAGCTTGTAGAATTTCTTTTTTAGCTTCAATAAATTTTTCTTCTGAAATTGCTTTTGTAGCATCTTCTATAAGAATGGCTTCAAATCCCTCTTTTAAAGCGTCCATTATAGAATAGTACACACAGTAATCTGCAGCCAGCCCACAGAAGTAAAGTGTAGAAACACCTTTATCCTCCAAATAGCCCGCTAGTCCCGTTGATTTTAGATGAGCATTATCGAAGAACCCGCTGTAGCTATCCATTTCCTTATTTGTTCCTTTTCTGAAGATAGCTTCGAATTTCACAGTGTTTAGATCAGCATGGAATTCGGCTCCGAAAGAGTTTTGAACACAATGAACTGGCCATAAGGTTTGTTCTAGCTCGTTTAGCTGAATATTTTCAAATTCCTTTTTTCCGGGATGATTCTTAGCAAAACTGGAATGATCCCGCGGATGCCAATCTTGGGTTGCTATTACCAATTCAAACTTTTCCTGTAATTTATTTATGATTGGAATAATAGTCTCACCACAAGTTACTGCAAGGGAACCCCCTGGAATAAAATCATTTTGCATATCTATGATCACAAGTGCCTTCATCCTTATTTCTTATATTTCTTCAATAAATTTTCACGCTCTTTTTTAAGCGTCTTACTAATTCCCACTTTATAGATATGCGGATTATCAAACCTCTTATATTCCATAGGTAAACTCGCCAATCGCATTTTAGAATATGCTGCAATTTCCATCAAGGTTCTGGAACTGGCAGTTCTTTTCCCATTTTCCATCACCAAATGTAACAAGGCTTCTGTAGAACAATTCTTCACTGGCAAGGATTTTAAGATCTCCTGCGGATCGTAAATTCTTGAAACCTGTTCTTCCTCTCTCATGGTGATAGCATCGGCACCTATAAGTTCTCCTTTTTCATTCATCAATCTATATACCTGCTTTTTATGCGGAATTGTTACTTTGGAAAGACTCTCAGAGATCTTTAATCTTGGTGTTCCGTTGGAAAATGAAAGTTTATATACGCCATCTAATGCGCCATCTGGATCGCCGGTCACCAAATTGGTTCCTACTCCAAAAACATCTATTGGCGCATGCTGCTCTAATAAACTCTTGATCACATATTCATCCAACTGATTAGAGGCTGCGATCTTCACGTAGGTTAAGCCAGCTTCATCCAGCAGCTTTCTGCTTTCCTTTGCCAAATAAGCCAGATCTCCACTATCTAATCTAATCCCCATTAATTTTTGACCCTTGGCCTCCATTTCCTTTCCAATAATAATCGCATTGGGAATTCCGCTTTTTAGTGTGTTATAGGTGTCTACTAACAGCACGCAGTCGTTAGGACGTCCCTTGGAAAAAGCTCTAAATGCGGTAAGTTCATCATCGTAACTTTGAACAAACGAATGCGCCATAGTACCTGAAACAGGAATATTAAAATCTTTCCCTGCAACAACGTTACTTGTTCCATTAAATCCACCAACAATTGCCGCTCTACTGGCATAATAACCTCCCGGGCCATGCGCCCTGCGCAATCCAAAATCCAATAAGATTCGTTCTCCTGCAACCAATCTCATTCGGCTAGCCTTTGTGGCTATCAAAGTTTGAAAGTTCAACAGATTAAGTAGAATGGTCTCTATGATCTGAGCTTCGATTATATTAGCTTCGACTTGAAGAATAGGCATGTTTGGAAAAAGAACATCTCCTTCTTTAGCAGCCATTATTGTTCCTGAAAATTTAAAATTTTTCAGGTAGTCCAGAAACTCCTCTGAATAATCCTGCTTTTTTAAATAATCAAGATCTTCTTCACTAAACCGAAGTTGTTCTATGATCTCCAAAAGATTTTCTAAGCCAGCAAAGATAGCATAACCACCATCAAAAGGAAGTTTTCTAAAGTAGTAATCGAATACCGCTTGATGCTCTTTTTGTCCATTTTCAAAATAGACCTGTGCCATGGATAGCTGGTAATGATCGGTATAGGTAGCAGTAAAATTGATCATAAATGCTCTGGTTGTAATGATAGAGCGAAATTACGAAAAACTAAGGAAAGCAGTTAGCAGTTAGCAGTTAGCAGTTAGCAGTTAGCAGTTAGC
>TARA_R100001369_G_scaffold92195_1_pt1 | contig 43246 bp, 77 predicted proteins | sample TARA_R100001369 | Tara Oceans TARA_R100001369 (sample SAMEA2621528) | marine metagenome | biome: marine biome (ENVO:00000447); feature: surface water layer (ENVO:00002042); material: "saline water (ENVO:00002010), including plankton (ENVO:xxxxxxxx)" | depth 5 m
TGTCAGGATGCGGTGGGTCCCAGAGTTTTTCATACCCCCCGGTGCCCTACAGAGCGGCCAAGAGGCTTGGCTGCCCCAACACCTTGTCCGACTTCGCTATATTGCAGCGCCTACAGGAGCAGGCCGTATTGGCCTTGCTGTGGGCCCCGCCTTTCGCCAGCGGAATGATGTGATCTAACTCGGGGGCGTTTGCTGCGTACGTCCCGCGCTTCGCTTCTGGCGTCTTGCATCCACACATATGGCAGCGCCAGCCATCACGCCTAAGAACCTCGATGGGATCAAACCGCTCAATGGTTGCGGCTCGAACCCTGCGCTTCCTTATTGATCGCCCGATGCGCCTCGCCACATCTTGTCGAATCGACCTGCACTCTTCGCAGCGCCTCTGGTATGAACCGTCATTGGCAATAGGCGTACCGCAATCGCCGCAACGCACATCACCCCTGCTGGCATAGTAGGCTTCCCTGCCTGCGCGGAGGGCTTTCTCTCGATTGATGCCAGCGCACTTCAGGCAATACTTCTTTCGTCGCTCTGCGATAGCACCGCACGGGCAAGGAGCAGGCGCTGGCTTCTCGGCAAGAGCCCTCTTGGCCGCCTCCCTCTGCCGGCAAGCTAGGTAACCCTTGGGGTTCTTCACTCTATAGGCTGCGACCTTGCAGGCGTTCCCGCAAAGCGTTGGCTTCACTCCAGTGCCACGATAAGGGCGAGCCGCTGGCTTGCCGCATTGAACACAGATGAAGGCCATAATAGGATAAGCGTCAGCCACTCGAACCTCCTACCGTTCGGGCTTGGTTAGAGCGGTCGGGTGTGTTGGTAGCACCCCGATCGCTCGCTGATTCTATGCTTGTATTGGCTACCCATCAATGCCGATCCCCGGCTTAGGTGCGCCACCCTTTTCTATCCTCTGCTTCTCTCTGTCGTGGTGGGGCTTGCACAGCGGCTGCCAGTTGTCCCTGTCCCAGAACAGTGCAGCGTCGCCCTTATGCGGGATGCGATGATCCACGACCGTGGCTGCGGTTACTCTGCCGTCTGCCCCGCACATGCAGCACAGCGGATTAGCATCGAGGTAGGCGCGGCGGGCCTTCTGCCATCGGCTGTCATAGCCACGCGATGCAGCGGAGCCGCGCCATCTGTCGTTGGCCTTGTCGCGCTCTCTCTTGGCTTCTCTGCCCTGCTTGGTGCCCTTTGGTATGTGGCGGTTCGGGCGCATCGGCATCATAGAGCCTATGCCTCGTCCATATGCTTGCGGCACTCGACGCGAGAGACGGTCCAGTCTGGACGCGAGAGAGCCCAGCGTGCGGCTGTCATGGGCAACTGCATCAGGCAGGTGACGACAGGGTCAGGTGTCGCGATGACGTGGCGCTCGCATTCTGTCGGGGCCGCTGACAAGCAGGCAATGACGATGAGGTCGGAGAGCGCGATCATCAGAGCCTCAGGCGCCCAAGACTTCCCGTCTGTGCGATGGGCTGCGATAGCGACCCTCCGCCTGCCAGACGAGTTGGATAGCGACAGACCAGAACTGCACGACATACCGGGCCTGAGCGCCGGGGATGGAGTAGGCGCGTATCGCCCGGCGCTCGTCTGCGATGACGTTCCCTGCGCTCAGGCTCCACAGCCAGCAGAGATGCGCCCTGTTGTGCCAACTCAGCAACGGGACGAAGACGCGCCCGGTCTCGTGGCGCTGGGTACGCCCACCGATCGTCAGTGATTTGATGCGCATGATCAGAGCCCCTTGCGGATAGCCGAGCGGATGAGAAGGCGGGCGAGGATGTTGCCGACGCGATTGAGCAAGCGGGAGCGAAGGCGGAACCGTGTCGCCATCTACGCTCTCCTGTGCTGTGCTAGGGGGTGAGAGGCTCGGGTTGCTTCTAACGAAAGTGGTCCCGCCCACTCACCTGCGCTTCTTTCGAGACGTTGCAGGCTTGACCGCCACAAGGGCTCGTCTTCAGAGGCTATGAAGCGCTGGCCTTGCGCTTCGACGCTGGTGGCCGCCTCTGTCTGTGTCCCCGGTGGGGAGTGAAAGGGAGCGGGCCGGACGTTCTACCGGACCATCTCTGAGCTAGCGGCTTCGGAACCGTAATGCCTGCCGCTCCGCTCCCTACTCGGCGAGAGGCTTGCTCTCGGATGCTTGAGGCGGGCCGGAGATGCATTGCACCGAAAGCATCGCTACCGGGCGCTTTCGGCTCACCGCGCTTGCGCCACCGCCTCTCCCTTGCGGGATCTGGAATCAGAAAAAGGCGGGGCCGCCCCACAGCGCACCTCGCCTACTAGCACATGCGTGCCATAACCCGGAGGTTATGTCAACACCCTTGCAGGCTCCTCGCCCGTCGTGATGCCGTAATGCTTGGCGACCGCTGCCAGACCGCGCTTCACATGCCCCACCATCGTCGGCGTCCAGTTCTCGGCATCCTCGTCAAGGATAACCAAACGCCGCAATAGCTCGCGCACCGGGCGCCCCTGCTGGTCGACGCAGCCGATGACCGTTTCCAGCTTCATCATCTTGTTCGATGCTGCCGTGATGGCCTCCTGCCGGGGCTCACCACCCAGGCCGTGAACGCGGTTCGGGTCCATGGCGCGGGGAGATGGCGACGGCAGGCCGGTGAGCGCGTAATAGCGGCTCACGTCCTCGTGCATCATGTTGCCGGCCTTCAGTTCGACGTCTGTGATCTTCTTGTGGTGCCGCAGGCGCCCGAGCGCGTAGCCGACCATCTGGCCCTTGGCTTCCGCCTCGCTGACGCCGTACTGCCGCACCCGTGCCCCTGTGACCGTTGCCATCGTCTGCCCCTGCGTTTCCATTGCTCGGTAGTCGATGCGGCCATTGGCATAGCGGATCACGTCATCCCGGCGAGGTCGCCCGCCGTTGTCGTTGTGTGCAGCCGATCGCCGCCGCGCCTGCTTGGCCCGCTTCTTTGCCCCGACGCTTGCCATCAGTTGGTCTCCTTCAGTGCCGCATCGATCATGGAGACGTACACGCGCCCCACGGCTTCCCTCACTGGTGTGCCGGCCATATCGGCCTTGAACTGCTCAACGCCGCCAGCGCCGTACATGAAAGCGGCGGGCTCTCTCATGGCGGTGATCGCAGCGCGTGCTTTCGCTCTTGTCTCGGCTCGCCGCCGCGCTGTTGCAGGCCCGCACTCCCCGTCTGGAAGACCGCCGAACAGGATCGGCTCCATCGCCCGCGCCACTCGCTCGATCATGGTCTCGGCCATCAGTTGCCCCTTTTGCCTGTGTCCAGAGGACGCTCGACGATCTGAAGCTCGTAGCCCAAAGCGTTCAGCGCAGCCTCGAAATTGTCGATGCGCGGCGCCCGAATGCCGTGCAGCCAGTTGTTGACGCAGCTTCCGCCGAACGCTTGATCGTCCAGTTCACGGCGACTTACGCCCTTGTCGAACATGATGGCCCTGAGAGCCGCGACGAACCTGCTGTCGCCGGGCTTCTCACGAAGGCGGGGGCCTGTGGATTGGCTGGCCATCAGAACGGGATCGAATCTGTGTCGTCGTCGAGATCGCCGCCGCGCGTATCCCGGTCGTCGTAGCTCGTGCGCTCCTGGCGCTGGCTGCCGGCCTGCTTGTCGCCGCTCGGGCCGTCGAGCATCTGCAATTCGCCGCGGAACTTCTGCAACACGATCTCGGTGGTGTATTTCTTCTGCCCGCTCTGGTCCTCCCAGCTTCGCGTCTGGAGCGAGCCCTCGATGTAGACCTTGCTGCCCTTCTTCAGGAACTGCTCGGCCACCTTCGTCAGGTGCTCGTTGAAAATCACGACGCTATGCCACTCGGTCTTCTCCTTCCGCTCGCCGCTGGTCTTGTCGCGCCAGCTTTCTGACGTGGCGATGCGGAGGTTGACGACGGCATCGCCGCTGCCGAGACGGCGAACCTCGGGATCGGCTCCGAGATTGCCGACGATGATGCATTTGTTGACGCTACCGGCCATTGGTGGCCTCCTTCGGGATGGGTTTCGTGGATCTGGACATTGCGGCGCGAACCCGATCGATCATCGACCGCTGTTCAGCAGTCAGGGGCTCGCATTCTTCGACGGGCGGCGGAGCGATCTGCCTTTGCCGTTCGCGATACTCGGACGCCCGCAACTCGCATTCGCACTCATGGGCCAGCGAGACGATCACAGGGGCCACAGGGGCGAACGCGCGGTCTTTCTCCGGTCGTCCGCAAGCCCCGATGCGAAAGCGCGTCATGGCCTCGCGATAGGCCGCGAAACGCACGTTGCGCGAGTGCAGCCCCTCGCTGACGGCGCGGATGGTCGCCTTCACCTCATCCGGCGTCATGGTGGCGAGCTTGCCGAACACGTTCAGCACTTCGACCAGCTCGCACTTGATCTGCTGGTCAGTGACGGCTTCCGGTGAAGTCGAGCAGGAGGTCGTCGGCATGGTGTTCGATCTGGTGGCCATAGGCGGGCTCCTCGGCAAAGAGCATGGAGTTCATTTCGGCATTGGCGCTGCGGGCGCTCTGGCGATAGGCGGCGACAGGCTGGACCTTCGCCATCCACTCGGCCTTGAAGCCCTGCCAGCCCCGCAGGATCATCTCCTCGGCCGCGGCATTGGCGTCCGGGCACTTCGCGAACTCCTTCGCCAGGAGCTTGGCCGCGAACACGGTGAAGGGCTTCTTGATCGTGCGCTTGCGGTGTTCGATGACGCCTTCTGCGTGCTCTTCGGAGAGGACGGTCATGAGGGCGTCGAGGATTGCGTGGCGGTGTTCGAGGGTCATGCGGCCACCTGTTCGGCTGCAGCATTCGCTTCGTCGTACCGCTCGATGGCCCAGCGGATAGCGTGGCAGCACCAGAGGAAGTGGAAGGTGTAATCCTCGACTTGGTGCTCCCAGAAGTCTTGGAAGCTGTTAGATGAGACGGGGCAGCGGTATGACAGCGCCTCCCCTATCGCCTCACTGGCGGACCCATATTCGTCTGCCCCGTGAAGAAGGCCACCGAACTCACGTAGTTCTCTGAAAGCCTCAAGACGCTGCGCGCCGCTATCGAAACGCCAAGCCCGGAAATCCCTGACGACCGCGTCAACGAACAAATCCCGGCTGTATTCCATGTGGCCCTTGTTGCGGCCATCTGCCTGCAACTTCTCAGCCCAATAACCCGAGTTGATGTCGCGGCCACGGAAGAACTCGAACATATCCGGCAGACGCGCGAACACGTAGCAGCCCATGTCGCCGCTGATGCAGAGGTATCCGGGCCACGTGGTGATGTGGAACCCGCATGCGAACGTGCCCGGCGCCTTGAATGTGAGATGCCGGTGCAGGCCCTGATCTAGTACCGTCTTCATCTCATGCCCGGCCGTGTCCTGCGGGAAGCGGCGGGCCACATTCTCTTCGGTTGTCTCGCGCATCACTTCGCCTCCCCGAGCGCGCCCATGTACAGGTCGACCAGAGCCTCGCGCTCGCTGCGTTCGTCTTCATCCATCTTGCGGAGGCGGATGGTCTCCTTCAGGGCCTTCTTGTCGAAGCCGGCCCCGGCTGCCTCGTTGTAGATCTCCGTCTTGTCGCGGTTGAACTCGTCGATGAATTCCTGGACCTTCTCGATCCGCTCGCAGAACGCCCGCAACTGATCGCCGGCCACTTGTTCGGTGCTCATAGACTTGCCTCCTTGGTTGGAAATCGTTCGTCGATGAGGAAATCCCGCGCGTCCTCGATTCTGCGTGCGGTGCAATGCGGCACGCCCATCGAGAGGCACCAGTCGCGGAATGCCTTCTGCTCCGGTGAAAGCCTGCCGCCCTCTGCCTTGACCTCGATGAAGGCGATGCGGCCAGCGGGGCGGATGATCTGCAAATCGGGTGCGCCCGCCATCATGCCCATGCGCTTCAGCCTGGCGCCGGTGATCGCCGAGCGCGGTGCGTTCGGAATGTGCAACACCTTGTGGGTGTCGGGCAGGACGTGGCGCAGGTATTCGAGGATGGCGACGTGGACCGCCGTCTCGTTCATCGGAACGCCCTTGCGCTCTCGCTTCGCCTCTCTGATCAGGGCGCGCGCCGTCATTTGAGCGCCCCCGGCCACATCTCCGTCACGCGGACCTTCGAGCCCTCGGGCAGGTTCAGTTGCCGCTCTACGACTGCCTTGATCGTCTCGGCAGTCGTCGGCTTATCGCTCGTGAAGGTGATTAGGATCTCGTAGGATTGCTGGGTCATGCGGCGACCGGCGCGTCAGGGAGCGGCATCCAGTGAGTGGGCTTAAGAGCCCGCTGCCCATCACTCATTGGGCGCCACCCGCCCTTGAAATCCGGCAGGTCGCCCAGATACGGACAGTCTCGCCACGACACGGTGACCGGCAGCGTCACTCGGATGCCGCCGATCGTGCCAACGGAGCCGGGAACAAGGATCGGCGTCCCGTCCTTCGGCGCGGTATTGATCGGTTCCCACTTGCTCACGCCGCCACCTCCAGAACCCGCACACCGGCAGAGACGACCCGCTTGGCCGCACGAACGGCAGACCGCTCGGATTCCGTGCCCGGCCCGACAGACAGCGCCTTGTGTGCCGCGCAATAGCTCGACTTGAGAAGCCGGCGCGCGTTGCAGCAATGCGTCGAGGTGTCCATGACAGAGCCATCAAGCGTCACCGGCCAGCGGCAGCCTTCGGCCTCGATGAACAGCGCGGGAACCGTACCCGGCAGCGGTGCGAAGGCGTCGGGTGCAGGCACGTCCTGCACAGGCATCGGCGGGACAAACACGCGGACGGGTTCCATGCGATCCTCCTTCGGCTTGGGCTGGGGTTTTGGATTGGCTGCGACAGGGCGCGGCTGCTTTGTGATGTCCGCGATTGCCTGGGCACGTCCGAATGCGGCGTTGCCCTGCGCTGCGGTCTTCAGCGGGAACTGCTCACGGCGGCGGTGCATCATGCCCAGCACTGACGATCGGGTGACGCGAAGGGCCTTGGCGATCTGAGATCCGGTCTGGCCGTCTGCCCACATGGCTGCGGCCTTGGCAACGCGTGGCTTGGTCCACTGTGCGGTCATGCTGCGCTCCCGAATAGAGGCATCCGCACTGCATCGAGGCGATCAGACGCCTGCGGATTGATCCAAAGGACTTCCGTCCGCTTCGCAGCTCCGTCAGCGAGAGCGGCGCGCTCGACACGACGCCAGCCGAACAGGGCCTCATCGTATTGCTCGCAGGGATAGCCGGAGAGAACGACCATGCCGGCCAGTCCGCGCAGCGTTACCAGAAGCGCGCCGTGTGCCTCGTCGTCCATCTCGTGAGCGTAGTCATGCCCGGCATCAGAACGGGTGGACATCACGTAAGGCGGATCGACATAGAACAGGGTGTCGGCGCCGTCGTGCTGCACCATCAGGGCCGTCGCATCGCGGCTTTCGATGACCACGCCGCGCAGCCTTTCGATGATTGCGCTCAGCGCATCGGGGTAGTTCGACCAGTCATGCGCTGGCGTCGTGCCGCTGCGATTGCTGTTCGACCGGAACCCTGTTGCCTTGTTGTGACCGTTCGACCCGAACCCCATGAAAGAGCGAATGATCAGCCGGCGCGCGCGCTCGACCTCATCAGTGGTCGCCTGATAAGCCTCGACGAATTCATCCCGAGCAAAAGGCGTCGCCTTCAGAAGCGCAACGAGACGGTCAGCGTCATCCGAACGCAGGACGCGGAACAGGTTGACCACCTCGCCATCGAGATCGTTCCAGACCTCAGCATAGGACCGTGGCTTGCGGATCAGGACAGACCCGGCGCCGCCGAACGGCTCGACATAGACGCGATGCGGCGGAAGGTGGCTGATGATCCACGGCGCCAGCATCCACTTGCCGCCATGCCATCGCAGAGCGGGACGGGTCGCGCTCATGCCGACACCCGCACGCCAGCGGACAGCGACACCGGAACCATCAAGACGCCATCCAGCGAGAACGTCTTGCCCGCCGGCACCATGCGCGTCGTCTTCTTGATGACCAGATCGTGGTAGACGACCTCTGTCTTAGGCTCTTGCGCAGGAGACGCAGACAGCGATGCCGCGACCTCCATGCCCATCCTCCGAACAGCGCCGCGGAACGTCGAGTAGTGGTAGCACGTGCCCGCTTCCGTGTTGATGAGGCGGGTGGCCTCCTTGAGGGTCTGGCCTGCCCGGAGCAACTTCGCGCACCGCTCGATGAGGTGCGGGTGGTCCTTGGCGAGGTCCACCTTGTGGCGCGTCAGGCCAGCCTTGGCGACTTGCGCCTGCACGGTGGAAGCGCCGCGCCCGTACTTGGTGGCGATTGCCTGTGTCGTCATGCCGGTGGAATAGTCAGCCAGGATCGCGGCAACCTCGGCAGGGCTCAAAGGGATGTGGGCTCCGGGCATCAGTCGTCCTCCTTGGTCTCAGGCGCGATCCAGACGGCGATAGCCGCACCGATCTTGCGCGATCGCTCAGCCCATCTGAGCCGTCTCAAGAGCGACACGAAGCGCCGCCACCCGCGCGGTTTCTGCCAAATATTCGGCATGATCTTTCCTCGCCTTTTGAAGCTCGGCGACCTTGGCCATCTCGAGCATTTCGTCCCATTCAATGCGGCGGGCTTCGCCCTGCCAGACGGCGCGGACCCTTCGGCGGGTCCATCGGTCATTGACTCGGTGCAGCGCATTGAAGGCGCGCTCCCACAGAACCTTGACGGGCTCGTCATGCCCGCGCGGCCCGGCGCACTGCCGGATGAGCTGGGGGGCCAGAGCGTCAGCGTGCATCGTCTCGTTCCGATCCAAGTTCTTGGACCAATGATCCACGGTCATCGGGATCTCCCATGCCAATTATTCGGGCATGAGAGAGCCAACCTACGAACAGCTTGATCTTCTGAAAGACGCCCCTTGCCGGGGGCGCACCCAACACGTCGCAGCGGATTGCCGTCCCTGCGACGCGGAGCCGGACAGCGAGCCGGCCACCGAATTCAACGCTTACCTCGCCGCGCGGATTGTCTCGCAGCGGCAGAACGAAAAGCGGATTGCGAATAAGTCCCGGCCTTCTGTGGGCCCCGTGGCCGGGAACGGGGTCCAAACTGCAAAAGTCCGATGCGCGAGCGGCGCTACGACGCAAGGCATCAAACAGTGCGGCCCAACCTCTGAAACTGAACCGGCCTTTATCGGACCCGCGGCCGGTGAGCGGGCTCCTGGCAACGCTTCCGAACCGAGGGACAGGCTGCCCCTCTCCAATCCGGCCTGCGATGCTCCAATCTGTAATCTTGCCAGCACCTGCCCCGATGCTGGTGAGGTCAACCCAGGCGGCGGGGGAGGATTCCGCCGCCTGGGGACCAACGGTAGCGCGGGAGGGGGGAACGCTACCGGGTTCGAAAGAGGCGCCAGCCCGCGGCTTTACGTGTCCTCGGTCTCGGGCGTTGGGCTGGCTGACATCGCCGTGACCGCATTCGTTGCGTGTCAAACGGTCTGGGCGATGTGTTGGGTGGGCGACCATGGATCAGGCCCCCATCGCGGATTTACCCGCGTCGGTGATTTCGAAGGCGACCCACGGATAGCCGAGCGAATTGTCGGTCTTGATCCACCCCTTTTCGGTGATGGCGGTCATCGTTTTCTCGATGTCTTCCGTTTCAGTGGCATCGAAGACGCTGAAGCGATTGGCACCGGACAGAGCGCGGAGCACGAACACATGATCGCGCTGTTGCTTGCGGGTCATCTCTGGCAGTGCCGTGAAGCTGTCGATGAATGCGTAGCCCTCGATCATCTAGCCATCCTTTCCGCTAATGCGGCGGCGGCGGGCGGCGTCTTCCAACGCACGACGACCAGCGCTGTGCATATCGCCCAAGATCGCAATGAGATTGCCTTCGGCTTCACCGATCTCTTCAGCGTCGAGACGGTCAACGAATGCCTTGAGAGCGCGGACGATGTGGACATGCTCGCTTGCGGATCGGCAGATGAATTCTGCTGCATCCTCGGTCATGTCCGACGCGACGACCTGCGCCATGGCGTTCATGACGTAGTAGCGGCGATTGCTGTGACGGTAGGGCGTCCAGGGGAGATGCAGCGACATAGCTCAGCCCTCCCCGTTCATGTGATAGGCACGGAACTGTGCGGCCTGCTGTTCGCGGCGCTCGTTCTTGATCTCCTGCGCGAGGTCGTAGAGCCACGCCCGAGTGGCGCGGGTGTCACCGCCGAAGTCGAACAGCGGCAGAGCATCGGAAATGCTGTAGCCTTCCTTGAGCAGGGAGAGGGCGCGGTCGCGTTCGGTCATGGCTCAGGCCCTCCGAAGGCAGGAGAGCGGCACTATGTGACGCTCCCGAGAATAGTCGGGGCTTGGCTCAACCAGGAACGCTTCCGGCCCGTCTATCGCGGCAACGCGATAGCTGATAAGGCCGCATCCCCATGTCACCCTGTCCCCGACACTGATCGGTCGCGGCTCGACGTGGACAATCTTCACCGAAGCCGATTGGTGCGCCGTCCCGTTGATCATCACGAAGTCGAAGCCATCGACGACCGGGGATTTCTTGAAGTGCCCGCGCACGTGGACGACATCGCCGTCACGGAGGGTCCGAGTATCGACACTCATGCCCGCACCCGCTGGCCGACGATGCCGAACACCATCAGGACGGCGATGTACGCGGAGAACACGCCGAGAATGACGTTCGCGATCGCGAAGCTCGCCGCAATGCCTGCGATGGAAACTGCCAGCAGAAGCCAGCCAAGCTGTTCAGCGGTCATGACGTTCTCCCATTCCGAAGGCGATGAACCGGCCCATGAACAGGCCGCAGAGGCAGGAGATCGCGGTCCAGGCGGCCATGATCTCGGCTATGGTGTGGAGCGTGGTCATGCGGGCGCCCCGCAGCTCGGGCAGAAATTCGCGTGAGCCGGCATGATGGCAAAGCACGTGCCGCAATTGACGATGGTGCTGGCGTCAGGGCGGCGCGGGACCGGGCCAAGGTCTTGCTCCTTGACGTATCGCCCATCGCGGATCTTCACGCCCCGCATCTGACAGGGGCAGACGGGATCGCCGTTCTGCGGGCCGATGCAGTTGCAGGAGTGCGCCCCGCCCTCGCTCCGAAAGACGTTCTCGCCCCAGCTCATGCTGCCTCTCCCGCGTTAACCATGCCGCCGGAAACGTCCTGCTGGCCGCGCGCCTTCCTCGCCTTGGCGGTCTCGCGCGCTTTCGCTGCGGCTTCCTGCCGGGCGATGAATGCCGCCTCATGCTGATCGAGGACGCCCTTGCGGAATGCCTCGGCCTTGTCGCTAGCCTCGTAGCAAGTCGCCCCGCGAAAGAACGGCGAAGGGAAGCCATGCAAGATGGCGATGCAGTCCTCGTCGCCGCGATAGGTGCGGACCTTCGCGTCTCGGATTGGGTGGTGAATGGAGGTCATGCTGCTTCCCTCGCCGCTTCTGCCTTGCGCTTGCGGGGCATCTTCTCGCCGCGTGCGTGGCGGTTCGCCTCAAACAGGCGCTCCAGCGTGATCTCTTCGGAAAGCTTCATCAGGAGCGGCCAGTGACGCTCCGGGATGCCAAGCTTCTTCCACTTGTAGACAGTGGAAACCCGGTCGACCTTGCCGCCGCTCTTGCTGACCTTCCGGGGAAGGCGCTTCGCGATGATCTCGGGGCCGCCTGCTGCTGTGAGGATGTCGGTGACTGTGCTCATCCCGCAAATCTATTGGATTCTAATTCCAATTGCAAGCCGCTCGATTTCCAAACCCGAAAAAAATTCCGCCGCTATTTTAGCCGCATGGAAACCACGAATCCGGAAACCTGGTCCGACCGTCTCAAAACCGCCTTCAACGAGAAGGGATGGTCGATGCGCGAACTCTCTGACCGCGCGGGCGTCTCATACGATTCCGTGAACAAGTACCTGCGCGGCGATGTGAAACAACCCAGAGGTGACACGCTGGACAAGCTCGCATCTGCCCTACAGACTTCCCCTCTATACCTTAGGGAGGGGCTCCATCCGGGGTCTCGGGTATCGACAAGCCAGATCCCGACCCGCGGTGAAGTCGCCGCCGGGGTTTGGCTGGAGGTGAGTGCTATCGATGACGAACCAATCGCATGGCTTCCATTCAACCCTTCGCCGGAATTCCCCGAAGGGTCCGTCTACTCTCTCATCGTGCGCGGCGATTCCGTTGATCGGGTCGCGCCGGATGGTTCGACGCTTATCGTTCTCGACCTCGGACTCTCCGGCGTCTCGCTCAAGGATGGCGATCTCGCGATAGTCGAGCGCCGGATGCACCAGGATGGCCTGCGGGAGGTTACAGCCAAACGGGTGCGCCAGATGGATGGTGAGTTGCACCTCATTCCGGAATCGACGAACCCGAAATGGCAGACTGCCAAATTCCGGCTGGCCGATTGCGATGGCGACGTCGAAATGCGAGCCATCGCGCGTGTAGAGTATATCCTTCAGAAGCCTTGAGCTTAGTGCCTGTCAATGGGTTCAGGTCCGGTTCGGAGACGTAGTAAGCCCTAGGCGACGGAATACACCGCCGCTGGCTTACTACGCTCTCTGTCAATCGGGACGAGGCCTCGGACAGAAGACGTATCCCCGGCGCGCCATATGACGGCGCTTACTCGTCCGGTTCATGGTTCAGCTTGACGCTTCGAGAAGCGATGGCGCGGGGTCTGAACTCCCCTCGTAGCGTGCGCCGCCCTCTGGTTAACCGGACCAGCCCGTCGATGGCGTTCCCTGCCCTTCTACGATCAACGGCAAGAGCGGGCACCAAACGCCAAACCCCTGTTCCTGCCGCTGGCTGTGAAGGTGGTTGCCTGAGGAACGCCGTTACGATATAACAGTCGCGTTCGCTGGAAGGCAGCCAATCCTTTTCCAGCCTCTAGGCCTCGGTCGCGCAATCCGCTTCCGGGGCCTTCCTCATTCATAAGCCCGAAATTCCAAATCAGCAAGCGTGTTGGATTTATTTTCAGCGCACCCCCTTGTCATGCGCTCGAATTGGAAGTAAGTTCCAACTCATCGAAACGCACCGAACCCGGAGCCAACAGATGACCGCAGCCGCGAAGACGCCCGCTCTTACCGCAACAGCCGACGAGGCCGGGAACATCACGATCTTCCTGCCGGCAGCAATGCTCAAGCATTACGTCGAAGTGGCGGAATTATTTGAGGACGCGAAGCTGGTTGATCTTCCGCTTTTCGCGAAGGACTTCGCCAGCGCGCTCGTCAACGACGAGGATGAAGATGGGACCAACCATCTTCACCGCGCATTTGACACCGCTTTTGAGCGGTTTGCTGAAGGCCATCGCTTCAGTGATGGCATTGAGTTCGTCTAATGCGCCGCATCCTCCTGATCCTCCTCGACCGTGACGGCTTCGTCCTGGCGATGGAGCGCGAGCAGCAGAAGGCCGTCGCGGTCGCGAACGAACTGCGACGGCAACTCGCCAGCATCGAAAGCGTGAGCCACTGACATGACCCTGATGGCTCTCCTGATCCTTTGGTCGCTGCCGCCGCCAACCAATTTCCCCGCTCCTTACCTGCCCATCGGTTCGGAGTGCGATGCGGGGACCCGATGGGAACGAGACCGGCGAAACCGCTGCGATGATCTGGCCGCAGTATGGAGCGTGGCTCTGAGCCAACCGACCCGGAGCACCGCATCGCTCCGGGTCCACTCGCCAGCATCCGATCAATCGAGCACTGAGGACAAGACGATGTTCGTCAAACGCAGCACCATGGAAGCCGCAGTCGAGGCCGAGCGCCAGCGCGGCAGTCGTGCCGTCATGCAGTTGGCTCAGAGCTACGGCGAGGCCCTGCACCGCGTCACCGCCCTTCAGCAGCAGCTCGCCGCATGGGTGATGAACGAGCCAGGCGACATCACGCCCCGTCAGATGGCGACGATGTTCTACGCCCAAAACGACGACTGGCAGGCCGAGTTCTTCAACGTGATGCAGGAGGTCGTGACGGCGCACCACGAGGCGCTGCCGGCTGGGGATATGGCGAAGTCGCCGGGACACCCCGCCGGTGAAGGCCAGTGGTGGCACGTCGCCGGCAAGCTGAACGACAGCGGCTTTGAGACCCTCGAAGCGATGTTCGAGCACGCCCAGTACCAGCGCAACAGCAAGGCAGCCTGACACCCCCCTCCCCGCACGAGACGGAGACGATCCATGGACGCGAAGACGAAGGAACTGCTGCCGTGCCCGTTCTGTGGCACAGACCCCGGCGAGGACGATGCCAACGATGGCAACGGCGGGTCCTATTGGTCGATCGTGTGCGACAACTGTGGCGCCACTATCGAGTGCAGCTCTGACAGCTACGACTATGACGCCGCACGCCAAGACGCTGCCGCCGCATGGAACCGCCGCGCCGCCCCCCAGCCCGCCGCATCCGACGTGCCCCATGACGTGGTGCGGGCTGCGCAGATGTTACTGTGGTTCCGCGACAAAGGCATGGAAACGACCGCTGATGAGGCTTGGGCGGCATTGCGTGACGCCCTCGCCACCCCCGCCCCATCCACCTCGACAGAGGGGCTGGCAAAGCACATGCCGAGCCGCGAACGGATGATGGAGAAGATTGCCGCAGACCCCGACGATGCATCGTGTGAGGCCGGCAGCTTCGCCTGCCTTGACCCGTCCTCGACAGAGGAAGCGCTGAGGGCAGAGAACGCGCGGCTTCGCCAGAAGCTGGAGTTCTATGCGAACCCCGAGGTCTATCGACCTCACCCCCACGGCCTAGCCTTTGATGATCGCGACCTGAGCTACATCGCTCGCGCCGCCCTCTCCGAACCCCGCTGAACGCCAGAGGAAGGAATCCGACCATGGCACAGGAACAGCGGCTCTATCGCGGCTTTCCCGATCAGGCCGCCTACTACGACTGGAAGCGGCGCCATGAGGCCGACCTGATCGACGCCGAACGCGATGGCTCCGCAGAACGGGAGCGCCAACGCGAAGACGCAGCACGGTTCAACGCCCTGCCGTCTCTGGACCAGATCGAGCGCCGCCACGGCAAGGCCGCTCGCGACCGCATCGCAGCCCTGAACCTTCCCCAGCACCGCGCGGATTTCGCGCAAGCAGCGGAGTAGCGCCACCATGGACGATTTCGACTTCATTCGCGAGACCATGCGCGCCATCGGCGAACAGTCTCTGAGCATAGCACAGGAAGCGGCGATCATGGCCGCGCCGGCAGTCACCGCGCCGATCATCGATGACGTGGATCAGGCTCTGCATCGGCACGCGATCGTCAGGGAGACGCTCAAGGCATTCGGCCGCCAGGACGAAGAATGGCGCGACATCTACAGCACCGTCTGGATCGCCTGCCGCAACATCAAGGAGGGCTGGGATCAGGTCACTCCGTACGCAGACATCAACCGCGCAGAGGCCGTCCTACGGGATGCCGAGATGCGCGAACGGAGGGCAGCATGAGCGACCTGTCGAAGCTGAGCAATGCGGAACTATCTGCGCTTCTGGAAAGCTGCTCACAGTCTGCCGACTTCCACGCGATGGGGCATATTGCGCCGGCCATCCGCGAAGCCGCCTCTCGCCTCCAGGCACCGGCAGTAGCCGAGGAACCGGTGGCGTGGGCGCGGAAATGGTTCGTCGAGGGTGAGAAGCCCTACAAAGCTCGGAATGAAAACGGGCGAATGGCTTGGGTCAAGAAGTTCACCTTCAGGGAAGTCACCGCTTCCAAAGTCTTCGCCGACGACGTTCCGCTGTACTGCTCCTCCGCTCGCCGCACTGGAGGCTCCGAATGAGCGCCGAGGACATCAGCCTCGCCGAACAGCGCGACGAGCTGAAGCTGATCGGCATCGAGCGGGCGGCGCACGTCGCCAACATTCGCCGCGCGGGAAGGCTTGCGGAAGCTGACTTGGCCGCATCCCGGCTGCCGAAGCTCCGCGCCGCCTACGCCACCATCCAGAACATGGTCAAGGAAGGATCATAGCATGTCGAACGCTGTTGCACACCACGAGCCCGAAGACCTGCGGGCACAGAACACTTCCATGGTCTCGATGATCGAGCGCATCGTCATGGACCCTTCCGTGCCGATCGACCGCCTCAAGGAAATGCTCACGATGAAGGAGCGCATGGAGGACCGTGCTCGCGAGGACGAGGACCGGCAGGCCAAGAAGGCGTATTTCGCCGCCATGTCGCAGTGCCAGTCCGAACTGCCAGTCGTCACCAAGACGCAGAAGAACAGCCACACCAACTCGAAATACGCCGACCTTGCGGCGATCGAAACGCAGGCGATGCCGATCATCCACCGGCATGGCTTCGCGGTCTCGTTCCAGCCGGACGGATACAACGACAAAGGCGAGCTTCGCATCCTCTGGGAGATTTCCCACGCTGGGGGACACTGCCGCAATGGCGTCGGCGAGATCCCCGTGGACGGAGCCGGGTCGCAGGGCAAGGTCAACAAGACAGGCACGCAGGCTTTCGGCAGTACGGCCACCTATGGCCGCCGCTATCTTCTCTGCATGCTGTTCAACATCAGCACCGGCGAGGATGACGACGGCAACAAGCCGAAAGAGCCCGTGAAGAAGATCACCGATGAGCAGGTGATGGAACTCCGCGACCTGATCCTGAGCGTCGAGGCCGACGAGAAGAAGCTGCTCGCCTACATCAAGCTCGACAGCCTCAACGACATTGCCGCCGACCGCTTCGATGACGTGGTCGCAGTCGTCAACCGCAAGCGGAAGGGCTGATCATGGAATGGCGTCCAATCCACGGTTTCGAAGGATATTACGAGATCTCCGACGAGGGCTCAGTGCGTGGTCTCACGCGCACCCTATCCGACGGGCGCCTGCATCGAGGTGCCCCCCTGGCGGTCAAGACTAGCAAGTCCGGGCACAAGAGCGTCCGGCTTTGCAAGGCAGGAGCGCATCATTGGAAAGGTGTTCACTGCCTTGTCCTAGAGGCTTTCGTCGGCCCCTGTCCCGACGGGATGGAAGGCGCCCACAACAACGGTGACGCAACAGACAACAGGTTGGCGAACCTTCGCTGGGACACTCGGAAGGGAAACCACGCCGATAAGCGCCTGCACGGGACGATGGCCGAAGGGGCGCGCAACGGCAATTCGAAGCTGACCCAATCCGACGTGGACCAGATTTTCGGCTTCCGCCAAGAGGGCGAGAACCTGTCTCGCATCGCGGCCAGGTTCGGCGTCACGGCGGCCAACATTTCCAGCATCCTATCCGGCAAGACTTGGAAATCGGGAGGGCGTCCCAATGCAGATATTTGAGCATATTGAACAGGGGAGCGACGAATGGATTGCTGCCCGTCTAGGCATCCCCACGGCCAGCATGTTCAAGGCCATCATGGCAAAGGGCGAGGGCAAGACACGCCGCACCTACTTGCTGAAGCTGGCGGGAGAAATCCTGACCGGGCAGCCCATGGATAACTTTACGAACAAACACATGGAGCGCGGCCACGAGATGGAGGGTGAAGCCCGAGAGCTTTACGCGTTCATGTCCGGCGCGGACGTTTCGCAAGTCGGGTTCATTCGCAGCGGGCAGAAGGGTTGCAGCCCCGATGGCATGATCGGCACGGACGGTCTGCTGGAGATCAAGACTAAGAAGCCCGAGATACTGATCGACGTGCTTCTGAAGGACGAGGTTCCGCCGGAGCACAAGGCTCAGTGTCAGGGCCAGCTATGGGTGGCCGAGCGCGAATGGATCGACTTCGCCGCCTACTGGCCGGGGCTGCCGATCTTCATCAAGCGCATGACCCGCGACGAGGAATACATCGCCAAGGTCGCGACCGCGGTGGACCAGTTCAACGCCGAGTTGGCCGAACTGGTGGAGCGTGTCCGCGCCTACGGCCAGCCGATGCAGGAGGCTGCGTGATGAACGGCGACAACCGCCCTCTGTCCGAACAATTCCGCCTTATCGCCAAGGACTGGTGCGACCTCGACAGCGCGGCCCGCATCCTTGAGGAAACGAAGACGGCGGTCCTCTCCCAGCGCATGAAGGCCCTTGGCGACAAGCCTGCGGCCCATGCCGAGCGCGACGTGAAGGCCTCGCCGGAATGGCACGACTTCATCCAGCGCATGGTGGACGCGCGGTCTGCGGCCAACCTCAAGAAGCTGCAACTCGAATACCTGCGGATGCAGCACTCGGAGCGCCAGAGCTTCGAGGCGACGGCCCGCGCCGAACGGAGGCTGTGATGGTTCTGCACGTGACCGATATCGAGCGAATCCAGCGATACGAACCGGGGTTCAAAACCGCCGACGCTCGCCGCCGTGACCGCATCCGCAAGGCGACGCACGAGGGGTTGCTGCGCGCTGTTGAAGCCGCCGGCAAGTCCGAGGCGTGGAATGAAGGAGATGAGGCAAATGGCTGACCAGCAGAAGGTCAATGTCCACGAGCTGGCCGCGCTGCCATATGGCCACGCCGAGATCGAACTGAAGAAGGCCGGCATGTGGTGCGAGCGCCTTGGCGGCGAAGGCGAGATGAAGAGCTATCGCGTCCGCGTCACCGGTAGCGCTCGGGTGGTCCAGTACGTCACCGTCGAGGCTCGCTCGGAAGAGAAGGCCGAGGACGCAGCGATCGAGGTCGCCGACAAGGATGGTGACTGGGAGATCACCGGCTACGACATCGCAGAGGACGCGGAGGTAATGCCCTAATGGCTAAGCGCGCGTCCCTATCCCGCGTCAAGCGCCTCGCGATCTTCGAAGCACACGGCGGCATCTGCCATCTGTGCGAGCGCAAGATCCAAGCCGGCGAAGCCTGGGAGGTCAGCCACGACCGCCCGCTGGAATTGCTCGGTGCCGACGACGACGAGAACCGCAAGCCGGCGCACAAGTCCTGCCATGCGGTTCAAACGCGAGAGCATGACATCCCGAGGATTGCCAAGGCGAAGCGGCAGAAGATGGCGGCCCTCGGCATCCGCAAACCGTCCACCTTTCCCGGTGGCCGCAACAGCCGTTTCAAGCGCACAATGTCCGGCAAGGTCGTGGACCGCCAGACAGGAATGGAGGTCGGACGATGAGCTCGCCGCGCGCTTATACCCCCGAGACCTTGGCGGTGCGCTGGCAGTGCAGCCCCCGCCATATCCGCAACATGTGCCGATCCGGCGAATTGCCGTCGTTCCGCGTGGGGGGCAAGCTGCTCCGCATCCGGTTCAACGATGTGGAGGACTTCGAATGCCAGACTGGCGCATCACCCGATACCGAGGCAAGTTCGCCCTCACATTCGACGAACTCCAACCTGACGGAACTGCGAAGCGCAGAAGGTTCGGCCTCGAAACCGACGATCGAGCGGAAGCAGAGCGCCGAGCGCCGTCAGCGTTTGCGGCAGTCACTCGCCCTGGCGGGACAACGGTAGCCGAGCTCTGGGACGGATACACCCGCGACCGCGCGGGCCGCGCCGTGCTGGGAACCATGAAGCACACATGGAAGGCGCTGGCGCCGCGGTTCGGAAAGACCGAAGGCGAGCTCGTATCCATCGCGGATTGCCGAGCTCACATCGAGGCGCGGCGAAAGGCCGGGCGTTCGGACGGCACGATCCACACCGAGCTCGGTCACCTCCGCATGGTTCTGAAATGGGCCGAGGCTCATAAGCTGATCGGTCGAGCTCCAGCGATTGAGCGCCCGGCCAAGCCGGAACCGAAAGACGCCTACCTGACGCGCGGCGAAGTCTCCGCGATGATCGCGGCGGCGAACAAGCCGCACATCGTTCTGGCCATCCGCCTTTTGATCGGCACAGGAGCTCGCGTCACCGCCGCGCTAGAGCTCACATGGGACCGTGTCGACTTCGATCGAGGCATGATCCACCTGCGCAATCCATTCGACAAGACGCGGCGCAAGGGGCGCTCGTCAGTGCCAATGAACGGGAAGCTTCGCGCTGCACTCACATCGGCCAAGGCAGGCGCACAGACGCCGTTCGTGATCGAGTGGGCCGGACGCCCGGTCAAATCCATCAAGCGCGGCCTGCGGGCTGCCGCGACCGCCGTAGGGCGCCCCGACGTGTCGGCGCACATGCTTCGGCATTCATCCGCCGTGTGGCTGGCAGAGGACGGGCATTCGATGGACGAGATCGCGCAGTTTCTTGGTCATGGCGACGGCAGGATGACCGCGAAGGTGTATGCTCGGTATTCGCCCGATCACCTCCGCTCGCTCGCCTCGTCGTTGGAATTTTGATGTTTGCGAAGTGCCCTCCGGTTCAATGAACCTCGAAAGGAGAACAAACAGTGCAAATCATGCCGGAAAAGACCAATAGCGAAGCGCCCTTTCCCCAGCAGAGCAGGGGTTTCCATGGGGGGAAAGACGTTGACATCGAAGGGGTCACAGGTTCAATCCCTGTCACGCCCACCATCCGAACCCCTGCAAATCAAGGCTTAGGCCAATCCGGTGCGAAGTGCCCTACAGGTTCACTTGAACCTGACGCACTGATCGAGCGGTGGCGTTCGGCCTTCAAGCGCGCCAATGGCTGGGAAGCACCGAGGGTGTCCTATGCCAATGGCTGGTTCGTGATCGACAGCATTTTCCAGCCCCGGAGACGCCGCGCTAAGCTTGAGCGCATGGCGGAGCGCTTAGAGAGCCGCCAGCCGGCCCCGAGCAGCGGATTATGATACCGCACCGCGGCCCGAGTTCCCTGCGGTTTTCCTCCCAAACGAAGGGCAAAGGTGGTAAGATGTTTCAATGGCATAGCAGCCAAATGCCAACTGCGGGACGCGACCGATGAGCATCATTCAGGTTCTTCGCTGGGTGAAGAAGGCCCAGCGATGGCACGGCGAAGCCAACTCCCGGTTCGGCCACCATTATGAGGACGCTATCCACGAGGGGTTTATCCGCGTCGAGCCATCCGAGGTGTTCATGAACGCCGGGTATCGCGATGTGCGGCAGCGCATCTCACTGACGCCTGCTGGGATGTCTGCCGTCAACGGTGGCACCCCGCAGTCTGGGAATGGATAGAGAGGACGAGATGAGCGAGAAGGACAAGGCCGACCGCGATATGCTGCTGCACGGCGTCGGCGTTATGATGATGACGGCGGATGGGCCGAAGCACATCCCGCTTGACGAGTTCTATGCGAAGCCGGACCCCGACGAAGCGCGGGAATGGCAGCGCAGGTTCGAAGCGACTGCAACCGACACCACGAACGAGTGAAGCCCGCCGCGCTCAATCAAGAGCACGACGGGCTGGGTGGGGATAGGAGATGAGGATGCTGAAGGGTCTTTGGGCGCTAATGACTGGCCTGCGGGGGCACGCAGAAACCGAACGGAAGCGAGAGGCCGAATATGCTGCCTTTGAGCAGGCCCGGCGAGTAGCCGAAGCCACCCTTGAAGCTGAGGGTTTCCGGGTTTGGCTCGCATCTGTCGGGGATTGCCAGCGCCGCGATCTGGTTGAGTTCGCGACGATCCACAGCGAGCACAGGTGGACGATCGATCCGCGCGATCAAGACCCCCTGTTGAACGCCAATGGTCTCTACTGGCGCCCGGTGGAGTATGCCGAGTTCGACGAGCTACCGCCGAAGCGGGCCATCAGCCATTCGCTGCATTGAGCACGACGGGCTGGGTATATCGGCAGTGAGTGACGGCTAGTCGTGCTTCTGGTCTCGGCGCTTCTCCAGTAGCTCGCGAAGGCCGCGGATTTCCTCCACCAGCTCGCGCTTGATCACGTTGAACTGGTCGAACGTCACGAAGTCCCGCGCGGTCGATACCTGATAGTTCTGGAACTTCTCCTTGTGCGTCTCGATCTTGAGATCCACAGCGGCGATCCTCGTCTCGGCAGCGTTGATGCGCTCGTTCAGTTCCTTGTCGAGATGATCGATCTTCTTGGAATTCGCGAGGGACCGGGAGCGCAGGTCAAACCACGACCCCAGCACCGTCGCCATCATGGTCAGGAAGGCCATGACCTGTGGCGCTGTAAAAGACAGATCATCCATTCCGGCGATGGCACTCATGGGGCGGGTCTCGCATTATCATGCCATTAACCACCGGCCCGCATTGTGTACGGAGCCGGCGCCCTCTCTTCAGGGTTTCGGTCAGCGGGTCGGAGGTGCGCCTACACCGCCGGCCCGCGCTTCAGATGGGGGCCGAAGCCAGAGCGATTATGGATATCGCGATGAGCCCAACGACGATGCCCCAGAACATCCATGACAAGACGCTCAAGGCTTGGCCTCTGGCGGTGCCGCGTTTGCCGGCGCAAGGAACGTGCCGATCAGACCGCCGACGAGCGTCGCCAGCATGTCGATCTGCGTTCCGCTAATTGCGCCATCGGGGATGAACTCGTTCGCGACAGCCCATGTGACCAGTGCGCCGATTAGCGAGCCGAACAACTTCGAGAAGCGTGCCGGATCAAAGCGCGACTTTGCGACAGGGACCGTAGGCTCTTGTCCTGCCCCGCCCGTGGTGTCTGGGGGCAACTGAGGTTGGGTTGTAGGAACTGGCACACTTGCGCCCGTATCGGCTTCCACGACCTCGCCAAAGCCCGCCACGCGCAATGCCGTGAAGAACTGGCGGTGCGCCTTCGCGATCTTCGCGTCGGTGCCGTCCTGGCCGTTAACGATGCGGCGCGGGTTCTGAGAGACCGGAGCATCCAGCGCAGCGGGGAAATCGAAGTCGGACAGCTTCTTGCCGGTAAAGCGACCTTCGGACATGCCCACCACCGCGATGTCTGCGCCGATGGCAGGGTCGAGCGCAAACGACGGGTTGCCTACCAGATCCACGCCGAGGCGGTCGCCCATGCGACGATAGTTGTCCTCATGCGTCAACTGCACAGGCCCACGACCGAACCAGCCTTCGCGCCAGTACGGCTGCCGCACCCACGAAAGCTGACCAGCAGCGAAAGCGCGATCAAGGCGCGCGATCACCGTTGCATCGGACGGGTTCTTGTCCTTGTGCGAGGCGAAGACCGTCTCCTTGATCGGGAGCATATAACCCCCGGTCTCGTGCCAGACCTGCGCCAGGATATTAGCGACGTGGTGGGGATCGCTGACCCCGTTGCGCCGGCAGGATGCGAGGATGGCTTCGCACCCGTCGACGGCGCTCTGGGGCAGCCGCCCGTTGAACACGGACGCGCGAATGCTGGCGAAGAATTTGCCGAGGTCCATCAGCCCCTCCCCTCATGCAGGCGCACGAAAGCGCGCCCCTGTGCGGACGTGTCCATGGTGGTTCTCCTGTGGTGGCAAAGAAAAAGGCCCGCCGAAGCGAGCCCTTGGTTCCGGTTAGAAGTGACTGTGTGCCCTAGCGGCTTTCCAGCGCCTCGATACGAGCCTCAAGCTGCGCGATTGTCGCCAGTGCTTGTGCTAAAGCATCTGAAGACGTGACCTTGCCGTGCGCGTCGATCTGCATGACGCCAGGAGCGCCAACTTGCGAAGGAGCGATAAAAAAGCTGTCACTTTCCCCGACGTTGACATCCTTGCCCAATCCCGTGGCATTCTTCACGCTGGGTTCTGCCTGCGCGTTGGTGCCGATGAGGACGATGTCTTTGGTATTCGCTGATAGGCTACCGGCACGATCACCGAGGAAGACGGAACGCACGGCCTTCTTCGCCGACATGCCGGCCTTGTTTCCAATCATCACCGATAGCGCTGCACCAGCCGCATAGCCACCGGCGAACCGACCCAGCATAATGGATCGTGTAGCATCATTTGCTTCGTATGCAGCGAATGTTCCAGCGGCTACGAGATGACTGGATCGGTGGGCATACTCACCTGCTGCGTAGCCGAAAACATTTGCGTATTGGAGGCCCGCCACGAAACGCCCAGCGGCGTACCCGATCAACGTCGAGTAATTCACGCTCTTGGCCGCGTACCCCGCCGACCCGCCGATGTTTATGGCGTGGTCGCCATCTGCGAGGTTACGTCCCGCACTCGCCCCGATGTTTACGCTTGACGGTGAATAGACAGCGTACTCTCCAGCTGCTGAACCAACATTAGTAGAGTACGGGGACCGCCAAACCTTGCGGCCGGTCCACGTTCCTAACGCGACAGTGTTGTCGGATTGATAAATTTCCCGGCCGGCAAAACTCCCACTGATCACTGCTGTGGAGGCGTCGTCCCCAAATACTTGGTGTGCCTCCACGCAGGGAGGCATCGCCTTTATCCCAACACTCTGTTGTTCCAGCCGCTTCCTCGCCACCGTGATCTCACGTGTTGGGAAATTCACGAGTGCCTCGCGCAACTCAATGCTGTTGGACACCAACTCCTTCTGATAATCGGCATTGATACATTCTTGTAACGCCTTGGCATCGGACATTTGCTTTGTGAGCGTGCTGGCCGACACAGCCAACTGTTTAGCGCTCATCGCCTCGGCCGCCCCTGACGCCATGATTGCAGCGAGGAAAACCAATGCTTTTGCGACTTCGTACTGCATCTAGCTTCCACCCCACCCTGTTAATGCCACTTGGGCTTACACATCGGGCGGCGGTGCATCAATCGCTCGTCAGATATCTCCGCCGATGACCGCGAAACCGAGCGTAAATGCCACGTCCAGTGCAGCGCCTGCCGAGTCGTAATTATAAATGCTAAACCCCGATGTCGTCAGCCCATCCGCCGTTGGCCGGTTTGCCTTTCCGTTACCCCCGAACACGACAATGTAGTCGGCGCTTGGCAAGGCTTCCGTAAAGCTGACCGTGTAAAGACCTGTGCCAACGCGAGTTACGGCAGAAACGAGATGGCCCTTGGTTCCGACCAAGCCCGCGTTGTTCATCTGCGCCCAGCGCGCGACCGCTCCAACCTGACCCAGATTTTTATCATCGCTGTCGCGTTTGAGGGTCAGGCGCCGGAAGGCGGCAGCCACGTTCAAGTCCCACTCAAAGTGCCGTCCCGAGCGGGATGACGCCGGCAGTGCATAGTTATTGGCTAGGCCGAAGCGAACGCGCGTCGTGTCTCCATAAGGCTGATTTGTGCCAACAGGGTCGGCAGCGCCGACACCAGCGTATCCGCCCAAGCCGACGTTGATGTGCTGAAAGTCAGCCGATTGCAGGCCAATACCAATCGCACCACTCACCTGTCCCCATGAAATCGGAGCGTTGGCTGTCTGCACTTCACTGATCGACGTAACAACATCAGTTGTGGTGAAGACAATCGTCTCGCCAACCTCGCCGATATTCTCGACCAACTGAACCGTCTCGCCAACCTCAAACACGCCATGCTGCCAAAACAGGTCGAGGGAACTATTCTGACCCTCTTTCAGCCAGCCAATCGCACCAGACGTCGTGCCGCTGATCACAGCCATCCCGCTGAACGGCAAATCACCTTGCTGGCCGAGCCCGAGGGCGGGCGAGAAGCTATTGGCGTTGATCCCGAAAAGACGAACAACTCGGTTCCAAGTTTGGATCGTGAAGTTGTTGAAGCGCGTCGGCGCTCCGTACATCTTATAAAGCATGTAAACAGCATCCCAACCAGAATGCTGCCAGAGATTGGACATGCGGGCCGGATTGTTAGCGGTCGGGACGCGAACCTGCCCCGCGCCAAGGAATGCGTCATGGAGAGCAAGATGGTTGTCTAGGCCGGTGGTCCGCGATGGATGGTAACTGCCCCGGATGCCCTCTTCATTCACAATGCCTGCGTCGTTGGCGTTCGCAATGAACAGCGTCCATTCGTTCGTAACGTAGGACGTGAGGTTGTTCGGGGTCACGTCATCGCCGCGCCAGTACCACATATTGAAGCGCTGCACGCCTGTGATGTTTTTCCAATTGAACTGCACGCCGCGGTTGTTGACGATCGTGCCGCCGACATTCGCGCCCCGAGCGCCGATCACATCGATTGCGTCCTGCACGATAGCCGACTGGTCCGCAACGGACCCTGTGTCAGCACCCAGCATCGCCGTCCAGATGACTTCCTCTGCGATTTCCCACCACGCACCGTCAGCCGATTGGAACTTGCCCGGATGCGAGGGCTCGAAGGCCACACGATTGTAGAGGGCGCCACCGCCGTCGCCAGCAGCCGAATATCCAAGGACTGTTATCCCACCGGTCACCGGATCAATCGTCGCACCAGATGCAAGTGCGATGGTATCGTAAGTGTTCCCCGAGCCTGCCGGCCCGGTCTGCCCACGCTGGCCCGCAGGCGTAAAAGTCAGAAGAACCGTGTCGCCGTCCTCAAACGGACTGGTCTCGCTTGCAGCGACATTCGACACAGTGATGTTGCGATACCCGGCCGGGCTTGCCAGCGCCGTAACAGCGAAGGTCAGCCATTTTGTCGGATCGCCTACCGCATAGATACGGATGTGCCCCTTCGTCGCGCTCGTGCTGTCGTCGAAGGCATCCAGGAGCCCAGAGACATCCGCACCGTTCACATCAAGAGTATCGGCACGGATCGTCAGGGCCGCGTCCTGCTGTGTGGCTGACAGCCGCAACTTGCCATTACCCGGATCGCCGTCCGTGATGGTTGTCGAGAACACGTAGCGGATTGCCAGTGCGCCCAAATCCACGTCGAGATTGACGGTGCGAGACGCGAAGGAGGGAACCGTCAGCGTGTTGGCTGGGCGGATTTCAAGCATGGTGTGCTCCGGGCATGAAAAAGCCCGATCGAGGCGGGCGGTCAGTCAGCGAGTTGTGGGTAGGCTCAGGCGGTGGAGTCGTTCGCGGGGAAGACGATGATGTCGCCGGTCCAGATGATCTTGGAGACTTCGCCGAGCAGTTCGTCGTCCCACGTGATGCGGAAGAACTGTTGCCACGTGCCGACAGGCAGGGAGGCTTCGACGCTGGCTTGATCGAGGAAAAACGAGACCAAACCCAGAGAGGCGTTTTCCTTTCGGATGCCTGCGGAGGCTTCCGAAGTCAGTAGCTTCAGCAGAACCGAATGATCCAGCGTCGGGCGCGCGAACAGTTCCAGGGTGTAGCTGGTCACGTCGAACGGCAGACCGGCGTTGTCCACGAGCTGCGGCAGGGCGTCGTACCAGTCCTCGCCATGCCAGACGCGGATGGTCGCGGAGTGCGGACGCTCCGTCACGATAGTGTCGGCCATGATGCCTCTCAGACGATGATGATTTCGTTGTCGCCAGACCACTGGCCTATCGCCTGGGGACCGGCGATGACGCGGATGCGAATCTGATAAGCCCCGACCGCCACGGTGCCGCTCTCGGCGCTGTCGCGCGTTTCGGCGACAGTCATTGCCGTGTACTCGCTACCCGCACCGGCGCGATACTCGACCTCGTAGGATCGGTTGAGCGCTTGGCTCGGTGTCCAGTCTGCGCGGATGGCCGGGCCGGCAATCTGCGACAGGGTGATCTCTGGCGGCTCAAGACTAAGATCGGGCGACGTGTCAGGCGGGACAGATGTCGATGTGCCCTCTTCCGCCGTCGTCCAGTTGTAGGCAGCGGCGTTCGCAGAGCGAAGTGACAGGCGCACGCCGCTGAAGTCTGGCAGCAGCTCCGGGCCACCCTCGACCCAATACGGCCCGTTGATGTTCAGCTCGGGCCAGTTCAGCGTGATGACGCGCTCGCCGATGACGTTGAGGCCGACCAGATTGGTGACGACCTCGCCGACCCAATCGCTGTTCTCTCTCGCCATGCGGATCTTCGCGAGGCGGCGCGCCTGGCTATGCGAAGGGATCTGGACGAGATCCGCCGGGACCGTGACGAGCTGCCCGGTCGCGGCAATGTCATCCACGTCCTGCCAAGGCGTGCCCTCGTTCTCCACATAGTCGAGCTGCGGGTCCAGATACTGGATCGACAGTTCGTTGAACCGCGACATCGCATCCGGTGGCGCGAAGTTCGTTTCGAGGACATGCCCCTGATCCGCGTCGATCGTGACAGTCGGCGCCACCCACTTGCCGCCGCGGATCGCCTGCTTGCCATCCTGTCGCGGGTAAAGCTGTGCGTCGCAGGATTCCAGAAGACGCGCCAGAATGTCCTTGCGGGGATCGGTCATCGCAACCGAAGTTGCGATCCGATAGCGACGCTCAGTCCCGCCGGCTGCCAGAGGGACAGCTTCATCGCATGTGTTCGCCAAGGTGATAAAGCTCGGCAGGTGCATCTTCGCGATGGGCCGGTCGTAGCCGTCCTCATGCGTGAGATAGTCGAGAATGACGAGCGCGGGATTGTCGCTCCATTCCCACGTCGCCTTGTTGTTTTGCCTGTGAGCACCGCTGCCGCCGGCTACCGTGGAATCCTTGCGCGGGTCGTAGAGCTTGGCCCCTCGCAAGAGAGCCGACACCTGCGGCTCACCGCTCGGATAATGCGACTGGAACTCGTCGTCAGGCCCGGTCCTGAAATAGGCGACGATATAGGCGGTGCCCCGGAGCCGGTGGTTTGCGGTCCATTCGGAGAACGTCCCTGTCAGGAAGCCGTCTGCCCCTTGATCATCCGTGCCCACATGAAGTGCAATACGCGCCAAGGGGTTGGAGCCGTTGGCATATGGCGCGGTCTGAACCCAACCGGCACCATCGATCGCCATAGCGTTGTCGTTCAGGTAGATCTGCTCGAACCCGTCGATCTCGCGAGACGACAACATGACGGCCTTGTAAAGAGCCCCGCCCCGGCTCTCGTAGAAAGCCAGCGATCCACTCGTCTTGACCCGGCCATAATGCCAGATCCGAGGTGGGATCGACTGCCGGGCCTCCACCTGACCGTCGCTTGGCTTTGGCTGCGAAGGGCGGTTCAGCAGCGAGGCAATGTAGGAAGCACCGAGGCCGAGCGCGATCGTGCCAACGGTCGAGGCAATCGAGCCAAGCACGCCCACGCCGATGATGGCATTGCCGACCGCGATCGGGGCACCGGCAGCGACCAGTGCCGATGCGATCGGGAAGAATACCGGCGCCGCCTTCGCCGGGATAGCGACAAAGGTCAGCGACGCCAGGACCGTCGAGACGGTCAGCGCAGCGCGAACGGATCGCAGCATTCAAACTCTCCAAGCTGCGAGGATCGGCACCCGCCGAAAGCGAAGACCGCCCGGCCCGATGCATGCGGTGAAGTCGCCGGTCACGATGGCGCCTAGCTCGCCCTCTGGGGCGTCCACGAGCGCGATATCACCGCGGCTGGCGGCATTGGTGCGCCGGATGCCCAACGGCGCCACAGCGGCTCCTATGAGCGCTTCCCGCGATCCGTGCTCCGCGATGATCCGATAGGCCGCGATCTGCGTGGCGTAGCGGCTGCGAAACTGCGCCGCCGGATTGACGCCATGGCGAACCGCGACCCACTCGCCGAGCCATGACAGGCAGTCGGCACCGTCACCCGCCCATGAAAAAGGCCGCCCAGCGGCGGCCTTCAGGAACGTCGATAGATCGTCCATGTTCAAAAAACGGGCCAAGCCACTTTCTTCAGTTTCAGCGTCGGGATGAACTGGCACCCAAGATCACCGGGGAAGCGCGCTTGCTGATCGCGGTCGGACCAATAGGCGAAGGCGGCAAGGTTGCGCGTTGTCCAGATTGTCTCTGCCGTCAGGCTGATGGACCGCTCGGACGGGCCTTTGGCGCCATAGCCGATCGTGTCCATGATGAGCTGGCGAACGACCCATTTGCTGCCGAGCGGCTGCATGGTCTCGACATCGAGGAACAGCCCGTAGATCGTCACGTCGCGCCCGCGCACGCTGTCACCGGAGCGGGCCAGCGTCACGAACTCGGGATCAACACCCGACAGCGCGAACGTCACCTTCTCGGCGTCGTCGTTCTCGCCGAAGCTGATGGACGAGATCGAGCCGAGTTCGCCGGTCCCGAGCCATTCAAAGCCATCGAGATCGAGGTAGCCGGTGCCGTTCCAGACGCGGCGAATGCCCTCAGCAAAGTCGAACTCGACGAGGTTGACGAGATGGACGACCCGACCAGCCATCGCTGCCTGCTGGAGAGCGGAAAAGTCTGCCATCAGATGCTCTCTACGAAGTTCAGATCGACGAAGCCCCAGCGCGCCACTTCCAGATCGAGGCGCCCTTCGTCATCGGAAGTCAGGCGCATCTCGCAAGTCGGACGTGTGAAGTCGACCGCCTGCCCCATGATGACCGCGTCACGCAGCGGGGGCATGATCGAGAACGTCGTGGCGTTGACGACTGCCGTGATCAGGTGCAGGCGCCCTGGCGCTGGCGAGAAGTATTGCCCCGCGCGAATGGTAGAGCCCTGGCTGACGGTGATCTGGACCGTTGTAGAGCGCCGAGCCGCTGCCGCCGCGAACGTCGCGTTGACCTGACTCTGCGGTGGGATCTCCGGGTCTTCAAACTGCGTGCCGTCAAGTCGCTTGCGGCGGGTAAAGGTCGGGTCGAGCGTGCGCCCGTAAGCGTCGACCGGCCAGTTGGCCCGAAACCAGTCAAAGGCCGGGACAAGGACCGTGCCTGCCCGTCCGCGTAGCCCGATATGGAACGCACGCCACGCAAGGATGGCGTCGTCGTTCTTGATGGGGATGCCGGACAGTTGCGCGGCCCAGCGCCCGGCACCCGATGCTACGATCTGTTCCTGCCCATTCGTGGCCGCGCCGCCGGATCGGCTGACGTTCTGAATGCTGAAGGAGATGTTGCGCGGGTAGATGTCCGCCGGCCAAGCTGTCGCCATGCTATCCGGTCCTCCGCTGGCGATCTTGCTGGAGTTGAGGGAACTGGCGAGCGGATTGCTGCATCGCCGATTGGCTCGCTGTCTGCGCCTCGCGACGGGAGACGCTGGTAACAAACGGCATCAGGTTGCCGGAACTGTCTGCATCAACGCCGACCGTTACGTGGATCGAGCCGCCACCGCCTGCGCCGATGTTCTCGTTGGCAATGATCGAGCCGGAACGTCCTGGCGCGAACAGTTCAGGACCGTTCTCGCCGACGACATACGCCTTACTGCTGGACACCGGGCCGCCGGCAGCACGGAAGCCACCGAACAGCCCGCCCAAGAGCGAACCAATCAGGCCACCCCCGCCACCGGAGCCGCCACCCATCAGCGCCTGAAAGCCCTGATTGAGCAGCATGTCGCCGAGGCTCGACAGCACGTCCGCGAGAACGTCCTTCAGCTTCTTGGAACCGTCGATCAGGCCCTTGAAGGAACTGCTGATCGTCTGGCTGATGTTCTGGCCGATCTGGCCCAGAGACGAGAGGCTGTCCTTGCTGGCGTCGGTCTCCTTGCGAAGCCCCTTCCAAGCGTCGGCAGCCTTCTTGCCTGCCCCGGCCAAGCCACCGCCCTTGCCGCCACCGGAGCCGCCGCCTGCTTCGCTACCGCCGACCGCCGCGGCAGCCTCTTCCGCAGATCGCGTGAAGCTCTGTGCGGATTCGGTTGCGCTGTCGAAGGACGAGGCAATCGCGCCCACGTAATCCTTCTGAGCGCCAGCGAACGCCGCAGATGCGGCACCAGCAGCACCAGCCGCCGCGCCTGCATAGGGGTTGGAGACGCCGTCCATGCTCGGGGGCAGGATGTTGATTGGCGCGTCGAGCATCGGGATCGCGATGCCGGCGTCACGCAGCGTTCCATTGATAGAAGCGATGACGCCGTTGACTTCGGCGATTGCCGTGCGGCCCATGTTCTGAATGCCGCGCACGAAAGCGTCGGCGGCCTGATACGCGATATCGCCCATGGCGGCAGGGAACTGGCGCCACGTCGCCATGATGGCTTCGAACGCACCGACCATCGCGCCGATGATCGCGTTTGCCCCGGCTTTGAAGACGCCGACGACATCGACGCCGATCGCCTGCTTGATCTCGTCGCGGAAGTGGTAGACCGCCGTGATGGCGACCGTCAGGCCCACGACCAGAGCGCCAAGCGGATTGGCCGCCGCAGCGACCGCCACCGCACGGAGCGCGCCCACAAGCGCCGTGCCGAGCGCTGTGGCTGCACCGTAGATCGCAGCGATGATCTGTGGGCTGATCATCAGCGCCAGGGAGCCGCCGGCCACCGCTGCATATTCGGCGACGGTCGGCAGGTAGGTCAGCATCTCGACTAGGCCGCGCGCCGCGGCGACTAGCGCCTCAGACACGACGACCAGCGCCGGCAGGAGTGCGGAGGCCAGCGCCGTCGTCACGCCCTGCGCCGCATATCCGATGCGCGAGATATTGTCGTTGAACGCCTCAGCGCGCTTGCCGGTCTCTGCACTGATCGTCAGGCCAAAGGCGTCGGCCTCGTCGGTCAGTTCCTTGAGCGCCGCCGACCCGCCATTGAGGAATGGGATCATGTCCGCGCCGGAGCGGCCCATCAACTGCATAGCGAGCGCGGTCTTCTGCGCTCCATCAGGCATGGTGGCGAACTTGTCACCGATCTCGCCCATGATGTCGGTGGCCGACTTCAGGCTGCCGTCCGCACCCTTGACGTTGATGCCAAGCTGCTTAAACGCCTTGGCGCCCTCGCCGGTCCCCGCGGCCGCATCCGACATATTGCGGGAAAGCCGCTGCACGCCGGTCTGAAGCTGGCCCATCGCCACGCCGGACAGATCCGCCGCATACTTCAGGCGCGACAGTTCCTCGATCGGAATGCCGATCTTCGCTGCCGTTTTGCTCAGCTCGTCAGCATCATTGATGATGCCGCGGATCGCGACACCGATGCCGGCAATGGCGGCGACCGCCGCAGCCGCAGCCGCAACGAACGCCGTCTTCATCATCTGCCCAACCTTGGACAGCGTTCCCTGTGCGCCCTGAAGCCCCTTGTCGAAAGCGGCGGAATCCAAACCGAGATTCACGCGGAGCGCGCCGATAACCGCCGATCCAGCCATTTAGCGGGCTCCTTTGATTAGGTTATCAGACGCCCACAGCGGCTGAAGGTTTGTGTAGTGGCAGGCTTCGGATAACTGCGCCCGATCGGTAAGGTCGAACGATGCCAGAGGCGTTTTGTGGTCAAGATGCCATTCCCGGCAACCACCCCAACCCCGTCCCCAGTTCTCCCAAGTCATGCCTTCGAGGAACTGGCTTTCGATGTACGCATGAAGCCCTTCAGTCGATATTCCGACCAACTGTGTGACACTGCCGTTTTTCGCTTGACGCTTCAGGGCCTTGTGAACGCGGGAGCGGACAGAGGCCATTATGCGATACCGAACGTCGGAAGCGCGCCTATCGGCTGCCCGCTGCCTATAGTATGGGCGCATCGCCTCTTTATTCTGTCTGAGCCATTCGCGGGTCGCCGCGTTGCACTTCTCCCGAAACTCAGGATCAGATTGGCGCTTCTGCCGCTGCCATTCCCGAGACTTCTTGTTCAGTTTCTCGCGAAGGTCGGGATCAGTTAGGCGCTGCGCCTTGATCCTTTCGTTCCGGGCAGTCTCTAAAGCTCTCGCCTTGTCTGGGTTTTCAGCTTTCCATCGCTTCGCATCTTCGCGGGCTTTGGTCTTATCGCGTGCTGCATACCGCCGCTTTTCGAAGTCGCTGCCGGCGCCACGATTACGTTCGTGATTGCGCTTTTCCCAGACAGCAACCTTGTCAGGATTGGCCGCGCGATAGGCTCGCGTCTGAGCCCTCTGGCACTCACGGCAGAACCGCCGCTGGAGGACTTTTCCCCTGCATCGGTAGTTGTCGAAGTGCGCGAAAGTTGCGGGCTTCTCAGCGCCGCATTTCGTGCATGTTCGGATTGTGGTATTGGAATCGTCAGCCATTTCGGGCGCCTCAATCGCTCGTTTAGGTCAGGGCCGGAGCCGGTGCTGGTAACACCGCTTCGGCCCGTTTGATTCTACCACCTCACCCTTACATCGCAAGCATCATGCCGCTTCCTGCTGGTCAGCGTGAAGCTTTCCACGCCGGTAGATTGCGCCCATCGCGTAGAGAATGCGATGAGCCAGAAGCTCGTCCATCGGCTGCCATGTGCTGGCCGAGATCAGCGCGATTGCTTCCGTCGCCGCGACACCGCCACGACCATTCAACTGGTCAAGTGTCTGGCTATGGTTAGTTGCGCTTTGCCGTTCCGAGGCGTCGGTGAACAGTTCCCACGGGATCTGCCGGACATGAACGATGCGCTCTCCGCGGCGAATCCTGAGATCAAGATCACTGGAAAGCATGATGCGCATTGTTTTATTCGCCGCCGCCATTGCTCATCACCCTTTCCGCCGGCCCGAGAGCCACGACCTGACCACTGCCTCAATCTGTTCGGGCAGCATCTTCTGAGGCCGGGCGGGTTTGTCGCTCGGCATCATGTCTTTGAGTTTGGGGAACTTCTTTGCCCGGTAGAGCGCAGCGGTTGTCCAGCCGAGCCATGCCCGGCCTTCCTGTTCCTGCTTCGCCCTGCGGGTCCGCCCATCGACGACCGCAGAGAACATCCGGGGGGTCTGACGCCAGAAGTCTTCCGGCGGCAGGCCGAACTCCCCCGCCCATGTGCCGTAGAGGCTTAGCCAGTCCGGCCCTTCCGGCTCTTCGGAGGGCGGCTGCTGGACGTGCCGACCTCCGTAGCCGGGAATGACGCCTGGAACGCCTTGGCGACAAGCTGTCCGGCATCGCCAGCGCCGACCGCCGTGATGATGTCGCCGGCCTCTTCCACGCTCACATCATGGTAGCGCTTCAGGCCGATCTGGAAGACCTTGCGAAATGCCGACGCCTTCGCGCCCATCACTTCGCCGAGGTCTTCCATTTTGATGTCGAATTCTTCCTCGATCGCGACGATCGCGTTGAAGTCGAACACCAGCGTGTATTCGGCGCCGTCCGCCTCGAAGGCGACCTCGCCCTTGATCGAGTTCGCCATTAGGCAGCCGCCGTCCACGTCTCAGCACCCGAAGGCGCAACGGTGATCGTCGCCGTCATCTTGTCGTCGATGGGGATCGCCTTCGAATAGCTGAGCAGGACAGCATCGAAGCTGACGGTGACGCCATTCGGGAACTCGATGGTGTGGGTGCGGGTCTCGCCGCTGGTGCGGAGATCGCGCAGGAAGATATCGGTGGCGCTGCCCGGCACCCAGTTGATGGTGAAGCTTGCCTCGCCGGGATCAATCAGGCCAGCGATGAACTCGCGACGACGATCGGGGCTCTGCATGTGAGTGACATCGACGCGATCGGTCGATTCCTCGCCGGGGGTGATCTCGACCACCTCGCCGATCTCGACAAGAGCGCCGGGGCTCTCGCCATCGTCGATCGAATATTTGCTGTTGTAGCCAATCATTGCGTCGGTTGCCATTGGTCAGGTCTCCTGATGCCAGATGATGAAATCGAGGCTGACGCGGTGGAAGTCTTCCCCGCCCGAGCCCTGTTCGTAGGATTGCCGCTCGCTATCGAGGAACGACCCATGAAGGCGGATGCCGCCGATGGTGGTTTGAAGGCCGCTCAGCGCGGCAGCGACAGCGCGCGAAACGCCGATTGCGGAACCGTAGGTTTTGCCCCAGCAATCGATTTGAATGCGGCTATCAACGAGACCTGAAGCGCCTGCCATCATGTAGTCGCGTGTGCCGCCGACGCGGGTGAGAACCACGGATGGTGACGCTTGCGCCTGCGGGCGGGCGTTCCAGTTGACGCGGTTACCGACGAGCGCCGTCAGCCCGGCGTCGGCCAAGAGATAGGCGGACAGAGCCTCTTCCATTGATCAGCCCTTCCTGGCGAGCCGTGCCATCTTGCGGGCGTGGCGCTGTGCGGCCTTCTGGATCTCATTCCAGATATCCGTCTTGATGCTTTCGAGGACGCCGTTCTTCTCGGCATCCCAGGCGGCTCGCATGAACGGCTGCGGGCTATGATCGACCGTCCCGAATTCCTGCGTGATCGCCTGCGGCAAACCACCAGCACCAACGAACATCTCGACCGAAGCCTTGTCGCTCTTGAACATCTTGCGGTGAACACCGCGCTGCCGGCGGGTGAGCTTGGTGCCGACGCCGATGCTCTCGCGGAGCGCGCCCTCGTCCACCGGGGCTTTCGATGCTGCGCTGTCGGCAACCGGCTGCGCTGCCTTCTTGAGTGCCCGGCGCAGTGCCGCCTTACCGGTCGACCGCGGCAGTTCCTTCAGCGCAGCCTCAAGCTCGCGAAGACCCTCGACCTTGACCGTCTCGGCCATCAGTCAGCCCTTGCGTTTGCGGTGATCTCCAGGCCCTCGCGGCGCCCGATTTCCTTGGCGGCTACGACATCGTAAACACGCCCCCCGAACAGAACTCTGTCCTTCGGGTTGAAGTCTGCGACCGCCGATGACCAGCGCACCTGGAACCTCGTCGTGACTTCTGCGCCGACCTCCTGCGCCGACCAACGCTCGCCATCGCGGATGTCTTCCTTCGAGGCCCAAACGGGAGGGCAGATCGGCGCCCAATCCATGATTGGATCATTGAAGGCATCGCGGCCAACTTCGGTGAACCGCTCCAACGTAATACGGCGATCCATGCGGCCCGCGTCCATCAGACGGTCATCCGTCGATAGGGTGCGATCAGCGCATTGACCGTCGTGCTCATGTCGATCCGACCAGATCCCCGCTCCGAGACGGTGGCACGGTTCTCATACAGATCGCCGACCATCAGCAAGATCGCAGAACGCAGCGACGCCGGCACGTCAGCAGGTTCATCGCCGAAGCCAGCGGTGAATGTCACGCGGACAGACCCCGCGTCCATGCGCGCCGAAGGCCAGACGGTATCCAGCGAGGCGGCAACGTAAGCGCTCATGTGGTCGGACAGAATGCGGAACGACCCGCTGTCCACCGTCTGCTCGACGCCATCGGCATCGTCGTATGTGATCGCGGCTGCTGAGACGTTCGGCAGAGGCAGGCGAAGGATGCGGCAGAAGCCGTCGAAGTCCTGGCGCCATTCCTGATTGATCAGCGCGCGGCCGAGGACTCCGCTGTAGCCGTCGAGGTGAGCCGTAGCCGCCTCGATGTAGGTGGTGATCAGGCTGTTCTCGTCGTCATGATCGACGCGGAGGTGTTGCTTCACGTCGGCCAGCGCGACGGGGAGCGCCGCCGGCGCCGTGATGAGAACCGGCGGGCGCGAGATCATTACGCTGCCGCCACTGCGGCGGTGGCCGCGCTCGTTTCGGACGCGGAGCCGGTCCAGTTCGTGCCGGTGACCGTCACAGTTATGACTGCGCCCACGTCGTCGGCGACAAGGTCATAGGTTGATCCGGTCGCGCCTTCGATCGCCGCGGCGTCGCGCTCCCACTGATAGGTCAGCACCGGCGCTTCCCGACCGGTCCAAGTACCGTCGACCGCAGTCAGGGTCTCGCCCTCGGTCGCAGTGCCGGTGATCGTCGGCGCGACCGTATTCTCTGGCGCGAGCGGCAGGCCACCCGTCGCCCCGATGAAGCCGGCCATCGTGCGCTGCTTTGAATACCGCATAGCCCTAGCGCCTCTTGTTCTTCGATGCCCGCGCGGCCTTGTTCGCCGGGGCTGCTTCCATCTTGTTTTTCAGCGCCGGCTCTGCCTTCTTGGCTTCCGGCTTCGCACGCTCAAGCACAGTTCCGATGAGGTGACTCACCTCGGTTTCGTCGGCTTCCCGGTCATCGCCCGGCTCATAAGGCTTGTCGCCAATGTGGTAGCGAATGACTTTGAACATCATGGCGGTGGCTCCTAGAGAAGGTGGGTTCGCGTGCCGCTCTTGCGCTGATTGTGGCGAGCCCAAAGGGGACGAAGGTTCGAAAGAGACCACGCGGCTTTGAAGTCGGCGTCGTCAGGTCCAGAGAACGTGAAGGAGGCGAGCGGCGTGATGTGGTCGACGTGCCAGAGCCTTCGGTTTTCCCATGTCATACCCGTTGAGAACTGACGCTCCAAATGAGCCATCAGGTCATCGAGGCTGTAATCCACCAGCCGCTGCCAACCGCGCCCGCCTTTGCCGCTCTGGAGCGAGGCGTTGATCGCACGAGACATCCGCTCTGAAATGTTGCGGCGGCGGTCACGTTTCCGGGCTTCCCTATGCCAGCGGTTGAACCGCCCGGAAGCACAAGGAGCGCAGAATTTCATAGCCCCCGATTTGAGTACGAAGGCCGCACCGCAGTGCTGACAAGGGACAGAAGATCCGACTTCCCGTGCGCCCTTGGCCCGTATCTTAGCCAAAGCCGCAGCGCGACCCGCGGCCTTCTCGCGTTCATGGCGACATGCGTCGCAATAGATTTTCTTCGAAGACCGGCTGAGGAAATCAGACCCGCAGGTCCGGCATTCCCGTGGCCGCATAACTGCTTTTCGAACGATCTTTGTCATATCGGCGCACCCCATTTGGATGCGCCGATATTATCCGCGTTGCGCTGAAAAAGCCAACGATTACGCGACGAAACCCAAGTCACCAAAGATGAAGGCTTCCGGCCGATACACCGCCAGAGCCAGACGCTCTTCGGCGAGGATCGTGACGAGGTTCTTCGTGAAGTCGTCGTTCACGTAGCCCGTCTCGACGCGGGCATCCCAGCGATCGAAGACCTGCGCGCCGAGCTGGAACGCGCCGGTCAGGAACTTGTCGATCGAGATGGCCTGGGTCGTCACCACCGGCAGGCTCCAGAGCGTCGGCTGAGCCGTGCCCTGCGGAACACCGATGATGTAGTCGCCGCCGGCATTCTTGGTCAGTTCGATGCGCGCCCAATCGGTGGGGTGCATGACGTGACCGGTCGCCGGGTATTCGGCCAGCGCCGCCTGGAGCATAGCGAGACGCATCGTGTCGATGGCCGTCGCCGCCGAAGGCGTGAACGGTGCCGAGTAGGCGGTCGCCTGCGGGATGATGCCGTTCAGGTTCTGGCCGGTGCCGTCGCCGTTGAGAAGCTGCGCTTCCTCGACATAGGCGAGGCCGTACAGCAGACGCTGGTCGATGATCGAGCGAAGCTGCGACACGTCCGACAGAGCCTGACGCGAAGCCTTCATCCAGTGCGCGATCACCTTCGCCGAGGTCGAGACCAGATCGAACTTCAGATCCGATTCCGGCTTGGCTGCGCCTTCCGCGACCGGGGCCGCGTTGTTCGTGAAGCCCGTCTCCTTGACGTACTCCAGCGTGTTGCCGTCCATCTGACCCTGGGTGAGCAGATCGCGGACGGTCATGCGGCGCTGCGCGAGCGGCATGATGCTCGGCAGGCGGGTCTGGTTCACCGCATCGCCGACCGAGCCGGCAGCATCGGTGGTCGCCGTGGTCAGCGTCGCCTTGACGTTGAGATCGGCAGCGCGGGCGCTCTTGGAGAAGCCGGTTGCCTCGAAAGCCTTGTAGCCCTCGCTCTCGACGAACTGCTCGCCGATCGACTTGCGGCGCTCGTGCTCATCGCCGCCGCCGCGGGACATCTTCTGCTCGATGCCCGAAGCCTGTTCGGCCAGCTCGTTCATCTTGACGAGGGCCTCATCGACCGTCTGCTTCAGCGAGGCCGACAGTTCTTCGCCAGCCTTGGCCTTGCCGAGCGCTTCCTCGGCGACCGCCTTCACCTTGTCGACGGCTTCGCTGTGCGCGGCCTTGACTTCGGCTGCGAGCTGTTCGGCCGTCTTCTGGCCGCCGCCGTTCGGCTTGTCCGGTGCCTCGAAGGCAATGCGGGGCAGAAAGCGGTGGGTGTCTGCGAAACTGGCGACGCGCGCCAGGGAGCCGCCGGTCAGGGCAGCGTGCTTGAGTTCCGTCACGGGAACCTCCTTACTTGGGGAAAATGGCCGTCAGGCCGTGAGAGCGCGCAGGAATGCGAGCCCGTCGTTCTCCGCTTCGGCAGGTTCCCCCTGCCCCTTCAGGTGGACGCGCGCGGCACGCTCCGCCTGTGAATTCGAGAAGCCCAATCCCTTGAGCCAAGTCTCGAATTCCCGCTCTGTCAGCCGGCCCCCGGCCTTCAGACGATCGTTGAGTTCATGCGCCGCCTTCGCAGCTTTCACGCTGGAGACGACAGCATTCTCGTTGGCGCCGATCGACACGACGGACACCTCATGCAGATCGAGCTTTTCCAGCGTCCAGATCCCGGTGTCCGTGTCGACGGAGTATTCCTTGATGCGATAGCCGATCGACAAGCCATCGATGTCGCCTTCCTTCAGAAGCGCATAGGCTTCCTTGGCGCGCTGCACGTTCATGTTCAGCTTGCCGCGCATCAGCAGCCCGCGGTCGTCTTCCTCGGCAGCAAGCCACTTGCCGATCGGCTCCGATGGGTCGTGCTGCCAGAACATCTTCGGCATCGTGCCCTTGGCCGAATGAGCCGCAAGGCTCTCCGAGTAGGCACCCTCCGCGATCACGTCGCCGTAGCTGTCGGGCTCGCCGCCGAAGGTCGAACCGTAGCCCTCGAATTCGCCGCTCTTGTCCAGCGCCTTGATGTCGAGCACCGGCGCCGCCTGCTTGATCAGCAGGGCTGCATCCTTGGTCTTCATCTCGTCAATTCCCTTGAGGCTGCGGTAGGGCTGGCGCCTGCCCGGCGTCAGTTATCGGCACGTTCTGGGACTGCATCCGCGGCACGTCGCCACCTTCGACCGGCGGCAAGTTCTCGCGAGAACGGACCTCGTTGATGGTCATCCAGCCGTTGTTGAGAGCCGACTGATAGAACGCCGACCGGCCGCCGCTGTCGGCCCGTAGAAGGCCCTCGATGTTGAACTCGATGATGATGCCGGCGGCGCGATCTGCGGGCGTCAGAAGCTGTTTCTCGAATGCCTGCTCAATGCGCTTGAGCCGATGGCGCAGCGAGAACTTCAGGAAGCCGAGCGTCTGCTGTTCAAGGCCGGTGCCCCAGCTCGTCGACTTCTCAGTGTGGCCGATCATGAACGGCGGCACCCCGAAGAACCGGCATATCTCTTCGACAGAGAAGGACCGGCTCTCCAGCATCTGTGCGTCTTCCGCACTGAGCGAAACCGTGCTGAGATCCGTGTCGCCCTCCAAGATGAAGGGGCGCCCGGCGTTGACGGCGCCGAGGTACTTCTCAGCCAGGCGGGTCTCGGTGAGGTCGCGCTGTTCCTTCGTCAGCCAGTTCTTGAACTTCAGAACGACCGAAGGCCGAAGGCCATTGCGGAACATGCTGGCCGCGGCTCGATCCGTAGCGGTGGCGAGCGAGAAGGCGTTGCGCCCGAACTGGAGCGTTGACATGCCACTGATGGAGTCGCCGCCCGGCCCGCGCACATGCAGGATATTGGTCTCTGCTTCCGTGAACTGGCGCCCCTTGTCATCAGTCCAGCGGTATTCCAGAGCGCCGCTTGGGAGCCGACGAACCGCCATCCTGTCCGGCGGGATCGGGACCAGCGAGACGATGCGAGCGCCCTCGCGGCGAACCCTTGCATACGAATTGCCACGCAGCTCGATCGACGAGCACAGGAAATCGAGGAAGTCGACCGCAGTCTGCTCGAAGTTCGGGCTGTCATGGAGAATGCGATAGAGCGGATGATTGCGCGCCACCTCGCGGGCGCCGTCTGCTCGTGTGCGATAGACCATCAACGGCAACGAGGCGACGGTGCCGCAAAGCAGATTGCGACAGGCCCACACGGCCGACAGCGAGAGCGCGGTGTGGTCGTTGACCACCTCGCCAGCGTCGCCGCGGTGAGAGCCATCAACCCAGGCGTCGGGTTCTCGAATGACGAGGCTGCGAACATAGTCCGCCATCTTGCGAAGCACGTTCACGCCGCATCCACCAAGCTTGCGAAGAAGTCGTTCATCTTGCCGGCTCCCTCGTCAATCGTCATCCATCGAGCCAGCGCCATCATGTGCGCCACTGGCCCGTCGATCTTGTTCTCTGGCCGGTTCTTGCGAGGATAGACGTTGTCCTTCGCATCCGGCTTGGCGACTACGTTGGACAGCATCCACGTGAACACCGGATCGCCGTTGTGGACGATCTTCCGCGACCGGATCAGGCCGTCCATCTGCTTCATCGCAGGCGAGAAGTTCAGCACCAGAGGCCGGACTTCGACGACAGGAACGCCCTCTTGCGAAAGCTCCGACATCATCATCATCGCTTGATGCGGATCGAAGGCGATCTCCTCGACCTGGAACTGTTTCGTCAGCCCGATCAGGTCGTCGCGGATCGTCACGTAGTCGATCATGTCACCGTCGGTCTGGGTCAGCCAGCCGGCTTTCTCCCATCCGCGATAGTGTTCGTTCTCGCCCTGCTCGATTGTCGCTTCCGGCAGGTAGTAGCGCCCGAAACGGGCAAAGCCGTCGCCGTGCTGGAACGTGATCTCGACCGCGGCGATGTCAATCGTAGAAGCAAGGTCGACGCCGATGCGGCACGGCTGGCCGGCGAAGTCTTCGATCTTGAGCGAAGGGTCTGCGCTCTCCGTCCAGCGCTGTATGTTGAAGTAAGCGTCACGCGCCTGCACCCAGAGGTTCAGATGCTTGGTCTTGAAGATACCGACCTTGCGCGGGTTGTTGATCGCGTCGCGCTGCCGAGCGCGTAGGAACTCGCCCTTCACGCTCACGTCGAGGTTCGGGTTCGCCTTGCGGAGAGCGGCTTCGCTCGTCCAGTCGTCATCCGCATCGACTGTGTAGATCAGAGCGAAGAGTTCGTCGTTCTCGACCAGCCCTTCCAGCACCTTCTGCGCGTCTTCCATAGCCGCGAAGCATGGCCCGGCTAGGTTGTCGCCTGCGGTCGTGATGATTAGCAGCAGCGGCTGCTCACGGGCGCCCATGCCCGTTTCCATCGTGTCGACCTGAACGTCTGTATCGTGCTCGTGGTACTCGTCGATGATCGCGCAGGTCGGGGACGAACCATCGCCCGGCTTGCCGATCACCGGCTCAAACTTCGATCCGTTCCCCAGGATATGCAGGTTCGATGCGTTGACCGAGAGGCCAAACGCCGACTGAAGCGCTGGGGTTTTCTGCGCCATCAGACGCGCCGGCCCGAACACTTCCCAAGCCTGACGCTCTGTCGTGGCGCCCGAGTAGACCTCGGCACCATGCTCGCCGTCCGCTGTCAGCATGTAGAGACCGACACCGGCAGCCCATGTCGACTTTGCGTTCTTGCGCGGCTCCAGAATGAGCGCCTTGCGAAACCGCCGCAGACCGTCCCGCTTGCGGACCCAGCCGAACAGAGCCGCTGTCTTGAAGCACTGCCACGGCTCAAGCTGAAGCTTCAGCCCCTTGCGAGCCCACTCGCCTTTCGAATGAGGCAGCAGCTCCAGAAACCGGCAGACCTTATCAGCCTTCGCCGGATCGAACCGGTAGGGGAATGCCTTGTCCTTCTGCTCCGCAAGGTCGTCGAGATGCCGCTGGCAAGCGAGCCGCACCCATTTGCAGGCGAGGATCTTGCCGGCGGCGACATCGCGCGCGTAGCGGTTGGCCCTGTCGACGTAGCTCGCCGGCTTATCCGAGCGCCTTGAACGGGTTGTCTTCATTGCGCTTCGATGCCGATACCCTGGATTTAGCCGCCGGCCCGAGCCCCAATTCAGCGCGCAGCGATTGCGCCCGCTTCATCGCGTCCGATCGCATCGCCACTTCCGGCCGCGGGCGGAACATCGTGTCGCCGGCTGCCGTCGTCGTGGTGTAGGTTCGCCCGAGGTCTTCAATGATGCCGGTGGTGATCTCGACTTCCTCGACGCACGAGGCGTAGTCGGCGATGACGTTTCCCCACTCCAGGCTCAACGTCCCCATGCGCTCCATTGAGGCACAAGTCTCGAAGAAGATCACCGTCGCCCGCTCTGAAAGCCAGTCCGCGGGCTGCGGTGTGCCGACTTCAGCCTGCGGCTCGTCGGGGTTCATGCGGCACTTCTGCGCCGTGCCCGACACGACCTTGAGGTGCGTAGGCTTTCGTGGTCGTCCACCGGCCATGTTCGGGTTCCAGTTTTGCACGTGCAGAAAAGAAGCA
>TARA_R100001369_G_scaffold38256_1_pt1 | contig 43228 bp, 42 predicted proteins | sample TARA_R100001369 | Tara Oceans TARA_R100001369 (sample SAMEA2621528) | marine metagenome | biome: marine biome (ENVO:00000447); feature: surface water layer (ENVO:00002042); material: "saline water (ENVO:00002010), including plankton (ENVO:xxxxxxxx)" | depth 5 m
GCATCGCCATCGTAAATCTGTGCTGCAGTCAGCGTAGCATTTCCACTAGCGTCTAATGATAGAGTTACAGGTTTACATTTTGCTTCAGGAGCTGTATTATCCTCAGGTTTATATTCTATTGAAAAAGTTGCAACAGGTTGAGGGTCACATTTAAAAAGTGAACCTTTCTTCAAAGTAACAGTAACCAATCCGGCAGCTATTGGTTCAACTTCTGCAGTAAACGTATCTTGACGTTTAAATTCTTCTAATTTAAAATCGAATGATGCATCTATGCCAGTTATTGCAGCTTTTCCAGATAACTTCAAATTATTCACAAAGATATGTCCACATTTATCTAACGCAAGATCTATAGGTAAGTTGATATTTTCATTTATTTTAGTAACATAGTTTAATTGAGCATCAAAAATGTTCACTTCGTAATTCGAATTTTTTATTTTTTCAAAATTATTTATCAATTCAAGTGGATCTTGAAATATGCCATTAAAGGTTAGGTCTTCTTTGTAATTTATAATGTAAATATATCCATAGTTGTCAACAATCAAACTACCTGGTGCACCTTGCTCACCACCTTCGATGACCCCCTGTAAATTATCATTATTATTAAAAACTAAAACCCTACCCAATTCAGAATCACCTCCAGAATCACTTAAATAAACAAAATTATTTTTATCAACTGCAATACGATAGGGATCATCTATTTTAATATTTCCAGATGAATCATATCTTCTATAAAAGGTTGCGTTAGCATTATTTATTTTATAAATTTTAACTTGATCCAATATGTTGAGTTCGGAACCAGTATATGAATCTGCAACAAATAATTCATCCGCTTTATTAATAGCTAAACCAGTTGGGCCATAAAACTCATCACCATCTTTTCCTTTACTTCCTCCAATGTCATAACTGAAAATATATGTAAGATTTAATTTTTCATTATAAACCCTTACTCTATAGGACTCTTTATCTGCAATTAAGATTTGATTAGTACTACTTATAGCCATATCAAATGGAGATGTAAATTGGCTGCCGTTAATTAATTGAACATGGTTACCTGAAATATCATATTTAAATACACCGTTCCCAAAAGTCAGAAACAACATTTCACCTCTATTATTAAAATCTATGGAAACTATTGCGTTCTTAATTTTAGTTCTAAAATATTCAGAAAACGACATTCCAGATAACAAAAAATCGAAAGCATTGGCCTTTACAGAAAATTTATTAATGTTCTTTTCAAATAAAAATTTATAATTTGAGACTAATCTTGTTAAGTTATTTAACGTTCCATTTACGATGTTTATATCGGATAACAATAAATCATCTACCCCATCATTGAATTGAAAATTGATAGGAATTGGATTATCAAAAGTAGGACTTGAAGATGTAGATGTTATTGTAACCCCATTTTGCCCAACCATCCCCAACGTAGAAAAAAACATGAATAACCACAATCCAAAGAAAATCATAGGCTTACCGCCAAAGCGAGCGCTTCGTGCATTTTTTGCCCATAAAATGTTCTTGTAGTTATTACTCATATCTATAGATAGGGAATTACAAATATAATGCCGATTCCCAGAATATATTGTGCTTGCCTGTTAACTTAAAAATACAAAAAGGCTGTATAAAAGCTGATGTTAAGTTACTTGGGTACAAAATTTTAGAAAACTTATCTAAAATCTACCCAAGTTCTTCCTACTAACTTTTATACAGCCCTTTTAAGGAAACTGAATTATATTCTATTTAGGCTTCGTTGCCTTCTTTATTCTTTACCACTAATCTAAATCCTTCCCCGTGAATGTTTAGAATTTCCACGTTCTCATCTACCTTAAGGTATTTACGTAGCTTTGCTATATAAACATCCATACTTCTGGAAGTAAAATAATTATCGTCTCTCCAAATCTTAGTAAGAGCTAATTCTCTAGGCATTAGATCATTTTCATGTAAAGCCAATAATCTTAGCAGCTCATTTTCTTTTGGAGATAATTTTATGGGCTCATTCTCTTTATAAGTCAAAAATCTCAACTTAGAGTTCAAATGCAAACCACCAATCTGGAATTCAAATTGCTTGCTATCTGCCACGCTATCTGTAGCTTTACGCTGCATAATAGCTTTAATCTTCATAAGTAGTACTTCACTATCGAAAGGTTTGTTTAGGTAATCATCTGCCCCAACTTTATATCCTTTTAATACATCTTCCTTCATCGCTTTTGCGGTTAGAAAAATAATCGGCACATCTTCATTCTTGTCACGAATTTCCTTAGCTAAGGTAAATCCATCTTTATAAGGCATCATTACATCTAGGATGCAAAGATCGAAATCGTCTTTTTTAAATTTTTCAAAACCTTCCATTCCATTCTTAGCATGAGTGACTTCATAGTCATTCATCGCTAGATAATCTTTTAGAACCGTTCCAAAATTTGGATCGTCTTCTACTAATAAAATTTTCTTGTTTTCAGTTTCCATATATTACGTTATTAGTGGTAATTTAATTATAAATGTACTTCCCTTGCCACGTTCGCTCTCCACATAAATGGTAGCATGATGGTCATCCAGGATTTGTTTTACGTATGCAAGGCCCAAACCATGGCCTTTCACATTATGAATATCTCCGGTATGTTCCCGGTAAAATTTCTCAAATATTTTCTTCTGTACAGATTTGCTCATTCCAGCACCTTGATCTCTAATCTTCAAAATTATGGAATTTCTAACGTTTTCTGTATAAATATCTATTTTAGGTTCATCTTCACTATATTTTATAGCATTATCTAAAATATTTACAATAACATTAGTTAAATGGTCTTCGTTTCCTAAAACAGAAGATTTAAGTGCGCCAAAGTGTGATTTTATATATCCACTTCTATCATCCACAATTAACTCTACATGAGTAATGGCATCTTCTATAAGATCATGTAACTGAAAACGTTCCTTTTTAAGATCTAGTTCATTCTTTTCTAATCTAGAGATCTGCAATACATTCTCAACCTGTGCGTGCATTCTTTTATTTTCATCCCTAATCATCTGAAGGTATCTCTTAACTTTTTCCTGATCGTTAACTACCTTCGGATTTTTAATTGCATCTAAAGCCAAATTTATAGTTGCAATAGGAGTTTTAAACTCGTGGGTCATATTGTTTATAAAGTCGGTTTTGATCTGGGAGATCTGTCGTTGCTTTATTAACTGAGACAATGCACTAGAATATGCTATTACAATAATAAGAGTAAAGATAATAGAAAGAGCAGCCATTAAAGTTACCGAGGATAGAACCACCTCTTTTTTCCCAGTAAAATTTACTAATAACTCATAATTACTTGTTCCCGCTAAATCAACAAATAGAGGTACCGAATAAGTCGCTGGATATTCTGCCGAAAAATCATCGGAATGGACCTTAGTTTCCAAAGAATTACTAAATACCCCATATTCAAAATTAGATTTTAAATTATAAGCTATTAACTCATTTTTTATAGTAGTATCAACTAATTCTTTGGATAATCTTTTATGAATTGGGATCCTGGAAGTAAACTCAGATATATATGCGCTTAGCATATTCTTTTCCACTTCCTTCATTCTCATTAATCGCTCTAATCGTTCTTCTGCTGAAATTTGACCTGAAGCATTATCCTTATTTAAATAATCGTTGACCTTGCTATTTATTAATTTTGCTAACTGAAGGCTATCTGTGGTAGTTGCTAAAAATTTAGAAGACTGCTTAGAATCTCCTTGAATTCCTTCACTGTAATCATCAGGAGTTTCTGTGTAAGAATCTTTTTGGAGATCAAAATATTTCTCAAGATTAGCTGGATTTAATTCAAAACTAGTGCTATCCTTATAATCAAAATTAAACCAGAAGTTTTCTAACTCTTTATTTTGTAATTCTTTGGAAACATTAATTAACACTTGTTTGGCAGTATAAGAAAATTGCTCTTCCTTATCTTCCACTGTGCTTTTTATCCAATATCCCTGAACGAAAATTATCCCAATGAGCGAAAGACTCATTAGCACAACGAGAAGAAGGAATAATTTTTTATTCATGCCTCAAAAGTAAGATTTTAACATTTAGAGGGTAACCCATTTAACCAAATGTTAACAAAACAAAATCTAATTTTCAGTAGGTTTTAAGAGAATTTCATGAAGATTTCTTACCTGTTCTTTGGTAGAGGATATTTCTTTATTGATAATCTCATAATTTGTGAGTTTTCGCTTTTCCATATCACTCCATTGATGTTGCAAACGCGATTCAATTTCACTCACAGAACTCTTATCCCTACTTTGAAGCCTTTTAATTCTATCTTGCCTTGGAGCAGTTACTAAGATTACTTTATCGCATTTCTTATAACCTCCTGTTTCAAATAGTATAGCCGCTTCATAAAGTACATAAGGTGCAGTCTGTTTTAAAACCCATAATTTAAAATTCGTCGCAACCGCAGGATGTATTATCTTATTTAATTTTTGAAGTTTATTAGGAGCATTAAAGACTACCGAGGCTATATACTTTCTATCCAGGTCTTCAGCTATATATGCCTGCTCACCAAAAAGTGTGATTATCTTATTTCTAATTTCCTGAGAAGTGTTCATTAGATATTTAGCTTCTTCATCAGCAATAAAAACGGGGATACCCAGCTCTTTAAAAAGATTGGCCACGGTGGTTTTCCCACTTCCCATTCCTCCGGTAAGCCCTATAATTCTCATCGTTTTATTACAAATTGTATCTTGTTTTCATTTAACCTTACGTTATTCACTTGAGCTGGTTTCTCAAGGATCTGTGCAATTAGAAATCCATCACTATCTTTAGCGTTCGAGAAATCTACTGCCACTTGAAAAGCTTCCGGTTCAATTTTCACAAAGTCATTTAAACTTACTTGATAATAAACAATTACGAACTTAGGAAAAATTACCACATTTGTTTGATCTGGCACGTTTAACAACTTAATTGGGATCTCCACTTTACCTTCAGTAAATTTTTCGGTCCTAACAAAATATCCAACCTCATCCTGATAAAAGGAAACCGAACTCAATTTAGAAGTATCCAGTCTCACTTTTCCCTTAACATTTTTACTAATATTGCTAATCTTTAGGGAGGTTGTTGTTACATGGGTTAGTGTGTCCAAAATGTTTTCCGGACCGCTTAACATTATAGAATCTGGCTGAAGTTTAATTTCTTCTAAGGCAGAATATCCAACTGCAAAGCCAAGCTCTATATTAGAAACTACCACAACTTTCTTAACCGCGCGTTGCTCAAAATTTATTTTTAGTTCTTGCTGAAGAAAATTGATATTCTCGTAATCTACGTTTAGTTGTGCTAAAATGGAGGGCTTGTATTGCTCTAGATCATAAATTAACGAGTTTTTCTGTTGGATGGCGTCGCTAATATCTATAGAGACTTCTGGAGGAAAAACCCGATTCCAAGCAATATTGAAACCGCGTTCTTTTATTCTAACATCTAAGGTTTTTGGAGCGTCCTTTAATAAGATCTTATCTTTTGGAATGTTGGTATAAGTAATGGGCAATTCTATAGCCTCTGTGTATTCTTTAGAAAATTGAACTGCAACCCAAATTGCAGCAGAAAAGCCAAGAAAGAATAAGAAGGTCTTTAACGGACCTCGTTTTATCCAAGGTCCTTTTTTATCTGATTTAGTTTTCATTTTTAAAAAATAAGGCAGGAAATGCTACTTGAGGTTTCATTTTAAGGAAATTCAATTTCCAATTAGATCGTAAAAACCCAGTTCCATAACCTATAAACTGAATAAAGGTGGCCAATATTGCTGCCATTCCAATATAGAAACTTTTATTTTTTAATGCAGCATGTATTCCTATTATTAAAAAATACAATAAAAAACAGACAAAGAGAAAGGTGGATCCTAGTGAAAGCATGATCAAGGAGATAAAAAAACCAATCATGAAGATGCTTGGAAACCAAAAAGTTAACTTTGCAGAACCTGGGTGCCAGTTATTTAAAATAGGCCTAACCTTTCCAAACTTATTCACCTGAGTATAAAATTTATGCCAATCGATCCTTCTTTTATGATATACAAAAGCATCTGGAATTAAAACCGTTTCAAATCCAATTTTCTGCAGTCGTAGCGCAAGATCTGGGTCTTCCCCTGGATGTATCAAGCCAAATCCTCCAGATTCCAAAAATGCCTTTTTAGAAAGTCCCATATTAAAACTTCGAGGCTGAAATTTATTAACAGATTTCTTATTACCTCTAATTCCTCCAGTAGTTAAAAAGGATGTCATTGCGTAATTAATTGCTTTCTGTAGATCGGTAAAACTTTCATGCGCTGCATCTGGTCCTCCAAAACAATCTACATAATTTTCGGAAAGATTGTTCTGAATTTCTTGTAGATAATTACTTGGCAACAACACATCCGAATCTAAAATAAGAAAATAGTTGCCTTTTGCCATTTTCATCCCATAATTACGGGAATCACCGGGACCGGTGTTCTCCTTGTAATAATAGCTAATATTCAAATATTCCTTAAAATCCTTTATCACATCTTCAGAAGAAATACTAGAACCATCTTCCACTATCACAATTTCAAAACTGCTTATGCAATCCAAGTTCTGCATGCTTTTCAACAGCTCTCGGATCTCATCTGGCCTATTAAAAACAGGGATAATAAAAGAATATTCTAATTGCATTTCAAATAAAACTTATTTAAAAAATTTAGCTTTTTATAGGTAAAACTAAGCCCCGAAATACGGGGCTTAATTAATATTATTTAGGAACAATCTTACTCGTTATCTTTCATAAAAGTTTCCATTACTTGCTGGCTTACACCCATATTAGAGAACCCTCCATCATTGTATAAGTTTTGAAGAGTTACTCGTTTAGTAAGATCTGAGAATAATGAAATGGTATAATTAGCACAATCTATTGCCGTTGCATTTCCTAAAGGCGACATTTTATCTGCATACGCAATAAAACCATCAAATCCTTTTACCCCTTGCCCAGCAGTGGTAGGTGTTGGAGATTGAGAAATAGTATTTACACGCACTTTTTTATCTTTTCCAAAGAAATAACCAAAACTACGAGCTATAGATTCTAAATAGGCTTTATTATCTGCCATGTCATTATAGTCTGGAAATACTCTTTGTGCAGCCAAATAAGTTAAAGCCACAATACTTCCCCACTCATTCATCGCATCTTTTTTGTAGAGTGCCTGCATGGTTTTGTGAAAAGAAACCGCAGAAACATCCCAACCTTTAGTAGTATAATCGTAATTCATATCTGTATAGTGATTTCCTTTTCTCACGTTTACAGACATTCCAATAGAATGTAATACAAAGTCCAATTTCCCGCCAAGTATCTCTTGCGCTTTTTCTACTAAATTCTCCAGATCTTCAACTTTAGTTGCATCTGCAGGAATTATTTGAGAATTTGTCTTTTCAGCAAGTTGATTAATGCTTCCCATTCTCATGGCAATTGGTGCATTGGTAAGTACGAAAGATCCTCCTTCTTCATGAACGCGTTCAGCAGTTTTCCAAGCGATAGAATTTTCATCTAAAGCTCCAAAAATAATTCCTCTTTTCCCTTTTAGTAGGTTGTATGACATGTGTATTAGTTTTTATAGTTGTATTAGCTTGTAAATATAACAAACTTGAATTAATTGAGTAGCGCTTTTGCATGAGCCATAGCCGATTCACTTTTAGTGTTACCGCCCAGCATCATTGCCAATTCTTCTATTCTATCTTCTGTGGTAAGTTCTTCTATTTTAGTAACAGTAGATTCACCAATATCTTGTTTAAATATTTTAAAGTGCTTACTCCCTTTTCCAGCTATCTGTGGTAAGTGAGTAATTGCAATTACCTGCATGCTTCCTCCCATCTTCTGAAGGATATCTCCCATTTTTTGAGCAATATCTCCAGATACACCGGTATCTATCTCATCAAAAACAATTGTTGGCAACTTGCTTTGAGTTGCGAGAATACTTTTCACGGCAAGCATGATCCTTGACAATTCTCCACCAGAGGCAGCTTTTTTCAATTCATTAAAATCGCCTCCCTTATTCGCAGATAAATACCAATTTAATTGGTCTTGACCATTTGAAAAGAATTCGGCAGATTTCTCTAGTTCTATTTTCAATCTTGCATTGGGCATTCCTAATTCCCCAACTATTTTCTCTACGGTTGAAATGAATTTTGGAATGATATTTTTTCTGTTATCGTGAATTTTTTCTGAAATGATCTGCAATTCATTTTTACTATTTTCGATCTCTTTCTGAAGTTTTTCCAAATTAGCATCTGCATTTTCTGAAAGCTCGACTTTATCTGAAAGTTGATTCAAGATCACTAAAAGCTCCTCAACTGTTCCGGCCGCATGCTTTTTCTGCAAATTATAAATTAGCTGAAGCTTTGCATTTACCTGAGCTAATTCTTCTGGATTCGCTTCAACTCTGTCTAAAGAATTTTCGAGTTCTTGGGCTATATCGTCCAGCTCTATGATCACGCTTTCCACACGTTCCTGTAAACCGGAATAAGTTCCAGAATATTTAGAGATCTTAGAAAGGTTGGTTCTAACATCTTTTAATCCAGAAAGCGACCCTACATCTTCCAACAGAATTTGATTCACAGCCGCACTAAGATGCTCTGTTAGTATTTCTACATTATTAAGTTCCTCGTAACGTTCTTCTAATTCTAGTTGCTCCCCATCTTTTAACTTTGCTTCAATAAGTTCATTCATCAAAAAGAGATTGTAATCATGCTCTTTCATTGCCTGCGCCTGTTCATCTTTTAACTCCTTTAATTGAAGTTGCAAGTCTTTATACACCCTGTATGCTTTTTTAAAGTTTAGAAGAAAGTCTTGATTTTTAGCCAAGGTATCTAATACCCGAAATTGGTATTGATTTTCTCCAAGGCTCAAGGTTTGATGTTGCCCATGTATATCGATTAAATGATCTCCAAGTTTTGCCAAAACGGGTAAGGTAACGGGAGTATCATTTATAAAAGCTCTAGATTTCCCAGAAGCAAGGATCTCTCTTCTAATTATGGTGTGTTCTTCAAAATCCAGATCTTCAGATTTAAAGAATTTAGTAAGAGAATAGTTAGAGATATCGAATACGCCTTCTATCACGCATTTGTTCTTGGCATTTCGAATCGCGCTATAATCTGCGCGTTTGCCTAAAAGTAAGCCCAAAGCGCCTAACATAATAGATTTTCCAGCACCGGTTTCTCCGGTAATAATGGTAAAGCCCTTTTGAAGATGGATCTTTATATCTTCAATTAGAGCGTAATTTTTTATAGATAATTCGGTAAGCAATTTGCGTTAATTTTGAAGCTAAAGATACGTGAGAATTTATTCTGAATCAAAACTGAAATCACTAGAATTGTAACTTACTCCAGTTTTCTGCATAAAGTGGCGCAATCTTATTCAAAGCATTTTTAAGATCGTTCACGGGGATGCTTGGACCTCCGGTAAACACTTGTTCTATTTCCTGAGCTTTCGCATCAAAAAACACCCTCATAAGTAAGGAGTTAGGTCTTGAATCTCCCAGTTTTTTGAGATTAACTATAGCGTTTGCAACCCCCTGTTTTCCATTTGTAGGATCTTTATGCATGAGATCTAGACCAAGTCTATGGTAATCATATAAAGCCGTTCTATACCCGACGAATGCGTTGGACAAAAGATCGGCATTAAGTCTATATCTAGATCTATTCCCATCTGCTCCTCTCCATCCTGCAGAGTTTCCTTGTTGTGCGGTGGTAACTATTCTATTTGCCTCTTCATAATACTTGGTTCCGCCTTCTTGCTCAAATGTATCAGCATCCAGACCTAACATAGTAAATACGTAGTAAGAGAGCACAGAAACCAAATTAGAGCTATAAGAATTCTGACTATAATTTAGAGGTTCATACTCTCTATAAGTAAAAGTAAATTGTTCATCATTAAAATTAAAGACCGGAGATATCATAGAGGATCCAAATACAGGTCTTGAAGATTGCACCTGAATAGTTCCTGTAAACGTTTCATTTTCAAAACTAACGATGTTTATAAATACACTGCAGTTTATACGTTCGTGATTTTGATAGGTTGCTCCCGTCCAAGTAGTCTGATTAAGAAATTCAGATAAAGATTTTTGGAGTGTTTTAAACACCGGTAAATTACTTTGTCCGGTTTGCTCTGCGCTTACTACTACTTCACAATTCAATTCTTGGGCCATTCCAATAGAAATGGAAAAGAATACCGCTAGTATCAATATTAGTTTATTCATGAAATAAAGATATAACTTCCTTTAATATATCCTGCGCAACTTCTTTTTTAGACTTTAACTGATAAGTCTTTGTCTCCTCCCGAGAAATGATACTTATCTTATTAGTATCTGTTTTAAACCCTGCACCATCATCTTGAAGTGAATTTAAAACGATAAAGTCTAAATTCTTGCGCTCCAGTTTTGCTTTTGCATTTTCAACTTCATTATAGGTTTCCAAAGCGAAACCTATAAGTTTCTTATTTTTTTTAATTTCACCTAAGGAAGCTAAAATATCTTGAGTAGGAACCAGATCTATATTGAAGCTCGCTTCCTTTTTCTTTATTTTTTGATCTGTAACCACCTTTGGTTTATAGTCTGATACTGCCGCTGCCGCTATCACTACATCTTGATCTGCAAAATTTGCATGCACTGCATTATACATATCATCTGCACTAATCACACGAATCACCTTAATCATAGAAGATTCTAGTTGTAGATAAGTTGGTCCTGTAATTAAAATTACCTGTGCCCCTAGATTGGCAGCTTCTGTTGCTAGCTCAAAACCCATTTTTCCACTGGAATGGTTTCCTATAAAACGCACAGGATCTATTGCTTCGTATGTAGGCCCTGCAGTGATCAATATTTTTTTATGCCGAAGGGGTAATTGCTCTAATAAGTGTCTTTCAAGAAAAGATACGATGTTTTCTGGCTCGGCCATTCTTCCTTCTCCAACTAAGCCACTAGCAAGTTCGCCAGTTTCCGCAGGGATCATTATATTTCCGTAAGATTGAAGTTTATCAAGGCTCTGTTTTGTTGCCGGATGCAAATACATGTCCAGATCCATTGCAGGCGCAAAATAGACAGGACATTTGGCAGAGAGATAGGCAGCAAGCAGTATATTATCGCTGCTTCCTGAAGCCATTTTAGACAAAGAATTTGCTGTAGCGGGGGCTATAAGCATAAAATCGGCCCAAAGGCCGAGTTCTACGTGATTGTTCCATGTGGCATTCTCATCTTCTTCTTTTGTAAAAGTAGAGATTACCTCATTTTTTGAAAGCGTGGAAAGCGTAAGAGGGGTAATAAATTCCTTAGCAGAGGGAGTCATGATAACTTTTACCTGAGCTCCTTCTTTAATGAACAATCTTACCAGAGAGGCTGTTTTATAGGCAGCAATACCGGCAGTTATTCCCAACAGTATTTTCTTGCCTTCTAGCACTCCCATCTTAACTTATGCTTCAGAAGATTCTGTTGTATCTCTGTAATATATTTTGTCGTCTAACCATTCCTGAACCGCTAATGAATGTGGCTTAGGCAATTTTTCGTAAAATTTAGATACTTCAATTTGCTCCTTATTTTCAAAGACCTCATCTAAGCTATCATTGTAAGTTGCAAATTCGTCCAATTTCTCCAAAAGCTCCTTTTTAATTTCAGAGTTAATTTGAGTTGCTCTCTTTGCGATCACAGATATAGCCTCATAAATGTTATTTGTTGGAGCATCTACCAAATTCTTGTCAATTGTGGTAGTATTAACTGGCGCATTAATCTTTTTTAAATCCATCATCTGTCTTATTAAAAATTTTGTAATCTTGAATCTATATCCTGAAATTGTGTTTGAGACTGATTGTAATAAACACTTCCTTCCGGGTAATATTTGTTGTAGTTATTGTAATATCCTTTAGCAGTATTTAAACGATCTTTTTGCAAATCTTCGTAACTATTAATAGCTAGAAGATAGGCAGAGTCTAATCTGTAAAAGAAAGCAGCTTCTCTAAAGGGAGAACCAGGGTATTCTAAAATAAAATTGTTGAATGCCACGATAGCCGATTTATAATTCTCGGTATGGTGATATTGTTTTGCTATCTCATAGGCTTTCTTCTCCAATTTAATTTGAAGTTCTTTACCAAATTCATTAGCCTGTTCTACAAATTCTCCGTTAGGATATTTGTCTATATATTTTTGAAGTTCGTCTATTGCCTTAAAGGTATCTGCCTGATCAAGATCATATCTTGGAGAAAGCATGTAATAACTTGTTGCACTTTTAAATGTTGCTTCTTCAACTTTATCGCTATTTGGATATGAGGCTACAAAACGTTCAAATTGATAGGCTGCAGTTTGGTTATCCTCTAATTGATAGTAAGTATCTGCATACAAAAAGGTTAACTTTTCCCCTTGAGGTTTCCCTCTATATTCTGGAACTATTTGCTCAAAGATACGAAGTGCTTTTCTGAATTTCGGCTTACTGTTCTCCACAATCGCTTGATTGTAAAGATCCTCTGCAAATGTATATTTCTTACCAATATCTTTGTTTTTTAACACCTGTTGGTATTCGCTACAAGATACAAGCATTAAAAACGCTCCCAATAATAATAACCCTTTTTTCATACTTTGTAAAAACATCTGGCAAAAGTACTCTTTTCTATGATATTAAAAAAACTTTCAAGTATCGCAAATACTTAGGTTTACCTTAATTAAAATTGCGCCATAAAAGCCTGTATCTCCTGCTTCAGTTTATCTGATGCCATAACTAAAGGTAGCCTTACCAAAGGTTTGCACATATTCTTTGCTTCTAATAACGATTTTATTCCTACGGGATTGCCTTCAGCAAAAATCATATCTATAGAAGGCGCAATTTTATAATGCAATTTATAAGCTTCTTTTACCTTTCCATCAAGCCCTAAACGAACCATATCTGAAAACTCTTGAGGCAAGCCTTGACCTATAACCGAAATAACTCCATGTCCTCCTGCAAATACCATTGGTAAGGTGATCATGTCGTCCCCAGAAATTACCAAAAAATCCTTTGGAACCAACGAGATCAGTTTCATAGCTTGAACTATATCTCCGGCAGCTTCTTTAATTCCTATGATATTAGAAAAATCTGTAGCTAATCGCTTTACGGTTTCAGGTAAAATATTAGAGGCTGTTCTTCCAGGAACGTTGTATAAGATAATTGGTTTTGGAGAAGCTGCAGCTAATGCCTTGTAATGTTGATAAATTCCTTCTTGAGAGGGTTTATTGTAATAAGGAGAAACCGAAAGTACGGCATCATAAGCATCTAAATTGGTGTTTTTTAACTCCTCTACTAAAGCAGCAGTATTGTTTCCTCCCACTCCAAGAACTAAAGGTAGTTTCCCGTTATTAGCTGTTATAATAGTTTCCTTTACTAATTCTTTTTCATCTAAACTTAAGGTAACACTTTCTCCCGTAGTTCCTAAAACCACGATATATTCTATGCCATTATCTATTTGATCTTGAACCAAATTTGCAAGGCCTTCAACATCTACTGTAAAATTTTCTTTAAAGGGAGTAATAATTGCCACTCCAGTTCCTATAAACTTCTTCATTTATTTATTTTTAAGCTGATTTACAATTTATATTAATTCTGCATCAAAAAGCTTCATCTTCTACCGTTCCAATTTTAAGACCAAAGTTATTAATTCCTTTATGCCAGCAACCTTGATCCCTGCTTTGCATTTTGCCCAAACTAATTTTACAAATACACTGTTTTCTTGTGCAAAAGTAATAAGTAAATTCTTGGGTTCCTGTGCAAATTTTATCAATTCAAGATTTTTCAATTTTCAGTGAAATATATTTTCACGTATAGAACAAAAAAACACAGATATTTAAGTAATCTTCCTTCACTTATTTAAAATAATTACCAAAAAATTAGCTTCAGAAATTATTTAAATCGCTTAAATAGGGATTTTATATGCTATATTCTCTGAACAATTCGTGAAGCGCTTTAATCGATTTCTAAAAACAGCAAGTTTTAAGAGATTCAAATTTATCTGTATGAAGCTGAAGAAAGAAGTGAAGATTTTGATTAAATGGATCTGTTAAACAAAATTGATGAGTTGTAATTTCTTTTCCTTAGTAATAAAGAAAAGCACTACAAATATAGCACTCCCAATTCTTATAAAACTTTCTGCCACCTCAACACTAATATCTTTAAAATAAAACACACCCATATCTCTTAAAATATCGGCAAAGACTATGCTTAAAACTAAGGAGATAAAAAACATAGATTTCTTTGAATACGAATTAAGGTAATATAGAAAGGCAATCACTCCTAATACCGCTAGATTAAAATAATAAAAGCCAGCTACAAGTAAGGTTGTTAAATTGGAAAAATATGGCTCTAATTCAAAAACATGCCTAAGCAATAAATAGATATTTAATCCTATAATAGCGAAAAAATAAACCAGCATAATTGGACTCCCAATTTTGATCTTAAAATACTTGACCGCCTCAATCATCAATACTAGATACCCTGCGGCTTGAGTTATTAGCGAGAGCTCATCAAAATACCAAATTTCACTAAAAGATCTTAAAAAATAGGAGGCGAGAGTTAGAGTGAAAAATAAATAGAAATTTAAAGAATAGGATTTGGCATCTTCAAAAAACAGCATAAAAGCTGCAATAAAAAAACCTATATGACTTAAAATACTTAGCCAAAAAATATCAAAATATAGTGCATAGATATTCAGAAAAAACAAACTTATTAAGATAATGGTACACAGAAATCTGAGTTTCATATAGGGCTATCAAGTTGCTAAATATATAAAAATCATTCAAATAAAAACGATCTTTAAAATATTATTTTTAACAAATAATTAAGAAATGTACATGTAGGTTGCATCCTCACCTTGATACCTGCGAGTTTTAATTAACTGCTTATATTTGCAATCTCAATTTTAAATTTCAGCTAAATGTCTTATCGATTTTTATATGTTTTATTTCTCTTAACTTCACTTTGGGCATGTAAAAATTCTATTCATACTACTTCGATCAAAGGCGATATAATCCCAATAGACAAAACCATTAATGGAGATCCCGAGATTATAGCATACATCCAACCTTATGCGCTACATTTAAATCAAACACTGGATAGTGTAATTGCCTATAACCCAAATAATCTTAGTAAAAAAGACGGGAAATTAAATACTGCGCTGGGTAATTTAATGGCAGATCTGGTAATGGTACAGGCCAATCCTATCTTTAAATCCAGAACTGGAAATTCTATAGATATCGTTTTGCTAAATCAAGGTGGAATTAGATCTGGAATTGGAAAAGGCCCCGTTACGAGCAGAACAGGATTTGAATTAATGCCTTTTGAAAATGAAATTATAGTGGTTGAACTCTCTGGTAAGAAGATCCAAGAAATGCTTACTTATCTGGAAGTTGCTAAAACTGCTCACCCAATAAGCGGGATGCAAATAAGGGTTGATTCTAATTTTAAACTTAAAAACGCCATGATCGGAGGAAAGATATTGGACATAAATAGATCCTATTTCGTGGCCACCTCAGATTATTTGCAGCAGGGTGGAGACAACATGAATTTTTTTAAAGAGCCTTTGCACATTTACGAGTTAGACTACAAACTTAGAAATGCGATTATAGATCATTTCATGAAAGTAGACACCTTAAAAACTTCAACAGATAATAGATTCATTCAAATTCCCTAAATCATGAAAAGAAGAAATTTTATTCAGCAAACTGCAGCAACAGGAGCATTTATTGGTTTAGGCGGGTTGAACATATCTCTTACAGAAAACCCTAAAAAGCACATCACTATACTGCACACTAATGATGTTCACAGCCACATTGAGCCATTTGGCCCGAATGATCCTAGAAACGCTAACATGGGTGGTGTAGCCAGAAGAGCAACACTTATTCAGCAAATTAGAAACGAAAACCCTAATACACTTTTATTAGATGCTGGTGATATTTTTCAAGGAACTCCATATTTCAACTTTTATGGAGGAGAATTGGAATTTAAGCTGATGAGCAAATTAAAATATGATGCAGCAACCATAGGAAATCACGATTTCGATAATGGATTAAGCGGATTATTAGCGCAAATGCCTCATGCGGAATTTGATTTTATAACTTCTAATTACGATTTCTCAAACACCATTTTAGAGGGTCATACTTCTCCCTACAAGATCTATATTAGAGATGGAGTGAAGATTGGCGTTTTTGGGCTGGGCGTGGAATTGGAAGGCTTAGTGACCAAAAAACTTTATAAAGAAACACAATATCTGGATCCAGTTGAAACTGCTACAGAAATGACAAGGATTCTTAAACAAGAACAAAAATGTGATATTGTGATCTGTTTATCTCATCTTGGCTATGAGTATAAAACAGAAAATAAAATATCTGATGTGGTTCTCGCTACCAAAACAAAGGATATCGACCTAATTATTGGCGGGCACACGCACACTTTTTTGGACAAACCCAGCATACTAAATAATCTAGATGGTAAAAAAGTGATGGTGAATCAAGTAGGTTGCTATGGAATTAATTTAGGAAGAATAGATTTCTTTTTGGATTCAGATAAAAAACTGAATGGCAGTGGCGTTAGTATAAACGTTTAATTCAACATTTCTAAAAACGCATCTTCACTAAGAATCGTGGTGCCTAGTTTTTCTGCTTTTGCCAGTTTGCTTGGACCCATATTTTCTCCAGCTACTAGATAATTGGTCTTAGCTGAAATGGAGCTGGAAACCTTCCCCCCATTATCTTCTATCATCTTTTTAAGATCGGTTCTGGAAACCTTAGAAAATACTCCAGAGATCACAAAGGTATTGCCCTGAAGAATATCGGTTAGATTCGCCAATTTTTCTGCAGATATCTCTAGCTGAAGCCCATATTCTTGAAGGCTGGCGATTGTGTTATTGTTTTCTTCAGAAGAAAAGAATTGTATAACACTTTGAGCAATGCGCTCTCCTATTTCGTCTACATTTAAAAGATCATCCATAGTAGCCTTCATCAAGTTTGTAATACTTTTGTAGTGTTTAGCCAGTTTTTTAGCAACCGTTTCCCCAACATATCTAATTCCCAAAGCAAATAAAACTCGCTCGAATGTGATTTCTTTAGATCTTTCTATACCGGCTATTAAGTTGTCTACAGATTTTTCTGCCATACGTTCTAAGGGTAAAATATCTTCCTTTTTTAATGTATATAGATCTGCATAATTATGTATTAATTCTGCTTTCACCAATAAAGCTACCGTTTCTCCTCCTAAACCTTCAATATCCATCGCCTTTCGCGAAATGAAATGCTGAATTCTCCCAATTATCTGTGGTAAACATCCATTATAATTAGGGCAATAATGCTGCGCTTCACTTTCAGCTCTTACTAATTCGGTATCACACTCCGGACAATTTGTGATATATTGAGTCTTTTCAGAATTTGGATCTCTTTTAGAAAAATCTACTCCAACGATCTTTGGTATGATCTCTCCCCCTTTTTCAACAAAGACGGTATCTCCTTCACGGATATCCAATTTTTCGATTTGATCTGCATTATGTAACGATGCTCTCTTTACAATTGTTCCCGCTAATTGTACGGGTACCAGATTAGCTACTGGAGTTATAGCTCCAGTTCGGCCTACCTGATAAGTTATCTTTCTAAGCACAGAGGTTTCTTGCTCTGTCTTAAATTTATAAGCAATGGCCCATCTTGGAGATTTAGCGGTACTCCCCAGCTCCTCCTGCATATGGATGTTATTCACTTTTATAACCACACCATCTGTCTCATAAGGCAAGTCGTGCCTGTGAATATCCCAATAATTTATGTAGTCCAGCGCTTCTTCAATATTCTTAACCAGTTTGGCTTCTTTTGGAACTTTGAAACCCCAGGATCTGGCTTTTTCCAAACCTTCGAATTGAGAATTAATTGGAAGTTCTCTGCCTGTTAACCCATAAAGTAAACATTCTAACGGACGTTTTGCCACTTCGGCACTGTCCTGTAATTTAAGACTTCCAGAAGCGGTATTTCTAGGATTAGAATAGGGCTCTTCCCCTATTTCCACTCGTTCTGCATTCATTTTTGCAAAACCTTCAAAAGGAAGAACTATCTCTCCGCGAATTGCGAATTTGTCTGGAAAATCTCCCGTTAAATTTAAAGGAACTGTTCTAATTGTTCTAATATTATTGGTCACATCATCTCCCTGAACTCCATCTCCACGAGTAACCGCTCGTAGCAATTTCCCGTTTTCATAGGTCAAGCTAATAGATGCCCCATCATATTTCAATTCACAAACATATTCTATATCACCATCTACCGCTTTCTTCAATCTTGCTTCCCACTCTTCCAGTTCCTCTTTGGAATAAGAGTTAGATAAAGATTGCATTGGGAAATCATGTCTTACAGTTTCAAAATTCTTTGTCACTGCTCCTCCAACACGTTGGGTTGGAGAACTAGCGTCATAAAATTCTGGGCTTTCTGTTTCCAGTTTTTGCAGTTCCTCAAGCCTCTTATCAAAATCATAGTCACTAATAACAGGAGCATCTAATACATAGTAGTTATAATTATGTTGCTCCAACTCATGTCGTAGTTGTTCGATCTTTTCTTTTATGCTCATCTAAAAACTCTTAAACTGATTATTATTTATTGAAATTATGCATGCTTAGAATATCGTTCTTACACTGAAGTTCGCACACTACGCTATTTTGAATAAGCTGAATGTTGAAATCTGAATTATAGGCGATATCTCCAGTAGGATACCATTTCTTTTTCTCACTATTGATGGTTATTAACAAGCCTTCATCATCACCAATAGCACAAAATTTATGGAAATTCCCATCATAGACTTCAAGACCGCATTGTTCTTTCAAAAAACTGAATTTTTCTTCAATATTAGTTGTTGCCAATCCAATTTCACTTATTCCCAAAATGCTTTTTTCTGAAAAGTCTTCAGTTAAAACTCCATTTAGATTTTTGCGTGAAATAAATTCCATGATATTTAGATCGGCATCGTAAAAGTAAATAGATTTTGCTTTCCAAGCTGGAAAATCTATGATCTCCTTACCTTAAATGGCAAAACTGAAAGACGGAGTTTCAACCAAGTTAATGCCTGATTTTCGCTTTTATCTGGTATATGGAAAGCAATATGATATGGGGTGAAATTTATATTTTCTTGAAAAGAAAGTTGAGAATAACCAAGATGCAATTCAAATGAAGTTTCAGTAGAATTGAAAATCTCGAGCCCAAGAATATCGCTATAAAACTCTTGTTGTTTTAAGGCACCCTCGCATCCTATTTCAAGTCTGATGATTTTCATTCTATGTTATTTCCTATGTCTGGTTTTTATTCATCCATTTTGGCACCTCGATAGGTTCAAAATTTCGCATTTTATCTACCAAATCTTCAATGGTGTTTGCAACAAGAACAAGCTTCATATTTGAACTTCGCAACAATCCTTTTTTTACCATTTTATCCATCATATTTAAAAGATCGTCATAGTAATTATTGCTATTTAAAATACCGATAGGATGTTTATGTAAGCCTAGTTGTCCCCAAGTGAGAATTTCAAATAACTCTTCCAAAGTACCAAAACCGCCAGGTAAGGCGATAAAACCTTCACTTAGATCATGCATTTTCAACTTGCGTTCATGCATATTCTGTGTGGTTATAAGCTGGGTTATTTCAGTGTGCACCACCTCTTTTGTCTTCAGGAAATCCGGGATCACTCCAATTACCTTCCCATTATTATTTAAAGCACCTTTTGCAACTTGGCCCATTAATCCCAATTTGCTTCCGCCATAAACGAGAGTTATATTATTTGTTGCAAGATAGGCTCCAGTAGAATAAGCCTCCTCAAATATCTTCTCATCTTCGCCATTGCTACTTGCGCAAAAAACTGCAATACTTCTTAGTGTATTCAAAATTCTGGGGTGTTTATTATTTCTTAACTCCTTTTATCATTCTAAAATTACCGAAAATATCTTTTTTCAAAGTAGTTTTAAATCCTTCTTTTTTTATAAGATCTTCAGTCTCCTTCGAGAGATATTGGTTGATCTCAAAATATAAGCAGCCTCCAACTTCTAAGTTATTCTTGGCTAGACTGGTTATCTTTCTATAAAAAATTAATGGATCCTCATTGCTTACATATAAGGCAAGATCGGGTTCATTTTCCAATACATTTCTATGCATTTCTACCTTTTCTAATTCACGTACGTAGGGAGGATTTGAAACAATAATATGAAAAGTTTCCAACAAAGATTCTGTGTTTAGAATGTCTGTTTTGCTGAAATCAACAAAAACTTCATTAAGCTGTGCATTTTCTGAAGCAATCTTCAAAGCTTCCGAAGAAACATCTATGGCGAATACCGACGATTTAGGAAGGTTTTTCGCCAAGCTAATGGCAATACACCCGCTTCCTGTTCCAATATCTAAAATATTAAGTTGGGAATTGGTTTTATCTTGTTCAATATCAGAAAGAATCCATGACACCAACTCTTCAGTTTCTGGTCTTGGAATTAATGTATTTGGATCTACTTTAAATTTTAATCCGAAGAATTCTGTTTCGCCTAAAATATACTGTAATGGCTCATGCTCCTTTAGCTTCAGCATGGCTGTATTTAAATTCTGAAATTCATCTGAAGTTACTTCCTTCTCGGGATTGAGAGCAAATTCTAAACGAGATAATCCCAAGTAATTTTCAATAAGAATATTAAAGAAGGAATTGATCTCCGTATCGGGAAATTCATCTTTTAAAAAGAGTTGGAATTGTTTTTTAAACTCTAAAAGCTTCAATAGGAAAACTCAATTATATGTATTAATTAGCCAATAGGTCTTTGGAAATTGTTATTCCAGATCTTTGATCATCCACATTGTACAATTGTAATGTCCGGTATCTCCCATTGGTTTGTCTAATGATTTAAAACCAGAACGAGTATATAAACGGCGGGCATCCTCCATGTAAGGTAAGGTTTCAAGATAACACTTATCATATCCTACAGAATTTGCATAATGCAAACAAGTATTCATCATTGCGGCTCCTATCCCTCTACCCCTAGCGACAGGTAAAAAGTACATTTTTTGAAGTTCACATATACCTTCTGGGCCATTTGTTAAAGGCGCAATCCCTGCACCTCCAATAATATTACCGTCTTCCGAAACAATAAAATATTTCATTTTATCATTGTTGTAAGTGGCAAACATATCGTCCAGCGATTTGTCTTCATAGGCAGTTCCTACTTTTGGAACACCCATCTCTACTAATACTTCTCTTATCACCTTTGCAACACTCTGGTTGTCCTTAGGTTGAATCTCACGAATTTTAAAACTACACATTCTTCTAATTAATCCTATTTTTGTGGTGTGAAGATACACGAAAAATATATAAATAGATGCATTCAATTAGCTGAAAATGGTCTTGGAAAAACCTATCCAAATCCAATGGTTGGAAGTGTAATTGTTTACAAAGAAAAGATCATTGGGGAAGGTTGGCATAGAAAAGCGGGTGAACCACATGCAGAGGTGAATGCGATTAATTCTGTGAAGGATAAAACCCTTCTTAAAGACGCTACTATCTATGTGAGCTTGGAGCCTTGCAGCCACTATGGAAAAACGCCTCCTTGTAGTGACTTAATAATAGCGAGCGGAATCAGGAATGTGGTAATTGGAAGCATCGACCCGTTTAAGGAAGTTTCTGGAAAAGGAATTAAAAAATTGATGGATGCTGGTTGCCAAGTGATCATTGGGATATTAGATGATAAATGCGCTGCTTTAAATAAACGATTTTTCACTTTTCACACAAAGAAAAGACCTTTCATTATTTTGAAATGGGCGCAGTCTGCCGACGGATTTTTAGCTCCGCTGGATTCAGGATCTAGTTCAGAAAGAAAACCTATTTGGATCACCAAAAATCTTTCTAAACAACTAGTTCATAAATGGCGAAGTGAAGAAGCTTCAATTTTGGTTGGAACCAATACTGCTATTAAGGACAACCCTAGCCTAAACACAAGACTTTGGGAAGGCAGCGATCCTGTAAGAGTTCTTATAGATCAGCATTTAAAAGTAACATCAAATTCTAATTTATTGGATGGGACTATTAAAACGATAATTCTTTGTGAAAAGCAAGCTAAAATACCTGAAAACATTTCAGAAAACATAACTTTTGAAATTTTAGATTTCGATAAAGAGATCCCATCACAGATTTGTAAAACGCTCTATAAACACAGCCTACAATCTGTAATTATTGAAGGCGGTTCCATTACTTTACAATCCTTTATTGACCTTAAATTGTGGGATGAAGCTCGCGTATTTACAGGCGATGCTTTATTTAAAGAAGGAACAAAAGCACCGTTCTTTATTGGTTCTCTAAAATTAAAACAAGAGAACACTGGAGATACATTAAGAATTTACACGAATGATTAAAACCCTTATTTTTGACTTTGGCGATGTATTTATCAACCTAGATAAACAGGCAACATTAAGAGAACTTCAAAAACTCAATATCAGTCAGTTTACGGATGAACTAATAGAGAAAAATAAAGTCTATGAAATGGGACTTATATCTTCGGAAGCATTTTTAACTGCTTATATCGATCAGTTTTCTCATCTAAACTCAGATCTTATAAGAAATTCCTGGAATGCTATTCTGATGGATTTTCCGATTTATAGATTTCAATTCATCAAAAAGCTTTCAGAAGAAAAAGATTACAAACTAATTTTATTAAGCAATACCAATGAGATGCATATAAATTGGATAAAACAGGATGTTTTCTTTTTTGAAGATTTCAAGAATTGTTTCGATTCTTTTTATTTATCTCACGAGATAAAACTCAGAAAACCAAATGCAGATATCTTTCAATATGTACTAGAAAAAGAAAACCTAATTGCGGAGGAATGTCTTTTTATAGATGACACCTTAGAAAACACAGAGGCAGCAGCAAAACTAGGCTTAAAAACTTGGCATTTAGAACCAACGCGGGAAGATGTTATAGATCTGTTTACCACCAAAAAAGAATTATTTTGATCTATCTTCTGCTAAGCATCCTTTCTTCAAGCATTATTTTTGTGGTTTTCAAATTATTCAAAAGATTTGAGATCAACACGCTTCAAGCAATTGTGGTGAATTATTTTATAGCATGTATGGTTGGCTTTTTTGGATATCTTGAACCAGAAGATATTGGTGAGATCCCAGAAAAACCATGGTTTATTGGAACTTTGATCCTTGGAGCTCTGTTTATAATTGTATTTAATCTTGCCGCCATTACAACACAACGCAGCGGACTTTCGGTGGTATCTGTAGCCACGAAAATGTCTGTAGCTATTCCAGTACTCTTCGGGATATTTTATTACAATGAAAGCGCTGGGGCCTTAAAAATTGTTGGAGTTATACTTGCTTTAATTGCTGTTTATTTAAGTTCCATAAAAGCAAAATCTGGCATAGCAATTAAAAAAAGGAATTTAATATTCCCTATTCTGGTTTTTATTGGAAGTGGAATTATAGATACCACTATTAAATTTCTTGAATCTGGATATGTAAATAAAAGTGACGTCGCCCTATTTTCTTCCACCATTTTTTCTGTGGCAGGTTTCATAGGAGTAATCGTCTTAAGCATTCATGCTTTTCAAGGAAAGCTGCAGATCACTTGGAAAAATATTTTTGGTGGTATCGCTTTAGGAATTCCTAATTACTTCTCCATTTACTTTTTAGTGCTTGCACTTCGGAATAATGATTTTGATAGTTCTACAATTTTCACCATTAATAATGTCGCAATAGTTTTAGTGGCTACCATTTTGGGAATCGTGCTTTTCAAAGAAAAACTTATTCCGAAGAACTGGATAGGGATTATCTTAGCAGTAATAAGCATTCTTTTAGTAGCCAATAGTTGAAAATTTAATTTGAAAGACACCTATAAAAGTATTACAGAAGCTTCAGAAGAAGTAATCTTCAAGGACCGGAATTCTAAATTCTATGGCTATGCCTTTCCTATAAAATCTGAAGACGAAGTAAAAGATATTATTGAAGATCTAAAAAAGAAACATCATCAGGGAAGACATTGGTGTTACGCATGGCAACTCGGTAAAGATGAACATCAATTTAGAGCTAATGACGATGGAGAACCATCCAATTCTGCCGGAATGCCAATTTATGGGCAGATCCAGTCTTTTGATGTTACAAATATTCTAATTGTAGTGGTACGATATTTTGGAGGAGTAAAACTAGGTGTTGGCGGGCTTATAAATGCCTACAAAACGGCAGCGCAAATGGCTTTGGAAAACAGCAACATTCTAAAAAGGACGATAGACGAAGTGTATTTACTGATGTTTGATTATCCGGAAATGAATGTTGTGATGCGAATTATTAAGGAGCATAATCTTAATGTGATAAAACAACAATTAGAATTGGATTGTCAAATATTTATTTCGGTTAGAAAAAAAGATTCTCAAAACATCTTCGAGAAGTTCAAATCAACTTACAAAGTGAAAATCAAAAAGTTAGCAATTTAGACTGTTAATTTTTTAAGAATATATTCTGGACACCTAATTGGCCTTCTTGTCTTGGTATCCATGAATACTAAAACCGTATTTGCAGTGGTAAGTAGTTGATTATCTTGATTATAGACTTTATAACTGAATTCTATTTTAACACTAGGCATCTTATTAAGGGAAGTTTCAATTCTTAATTCATCATCGAAGAATGCGGACTTAATGAACTTGAAATGAAGCTCATAAACTGGCAGCATTATCCCTTCTTGCTCCATAGATTTGTATGAAATTCCCAATGCACTAAGCCAGTCCAGACGGGCAATTTCTAGATATTCGGCATAATTCCCATGGTGCACCACACCCATTTGATCGGTTTCCGCATATCTAACTTTAACAAAAGTATTATGACTTTTCATATAATTTTGGATGGATAAGTTCATGAGGTTTTGTACATTCATTGCTCGGAATAAGTATGCATAAATTATTCTTAAAATTCAAGGGTAAATGTGTTTTTTTATTAGATATTTTGTTCACATATTTGTTCTAGAGATATTTAAAGCTAATTCATGGCTTTCTTAATTTTAAGAATCTACTAACCAACAAATAACCAATTAATAAGCATGTCAAAAACTGCGCAATCAGTTTGGAATAGCTGTCTAGCTTTTATCAAAGATAACATTACCCCCCAAGCTTATAAAACTTGGTTTGAACCAATACAAGCAGTAAAACTTACTGACTGTGCTCTTAGCATACAAGTACCTTCTAAATTCTTTTATGAGTGGCTTGAAGAACACTACGTAAAGTTGCTAAAAGTTTCCCTAACAAAAGAATTAGGGGAAAAAGCGAAGTTAGTTTATGTTATTAAAATGGAAAATACCTACGGGAATAAACTTCCATTTACAGAAAAGATACCCAGCACTCAGAGAAGCCATATGGTTTCTCAAGATGTAGACGTGCCAATAAAAAATAAGAATCCCGAGTTAAGAAATCCCTTTATTATTCCAGGGATAAGAAATGTAAAAATAGAATCTCAACTTAATCCAAACTATAATTTCGAGAATTTTTTAGAGGGAGATTCTAATAGATTAGCGCGTTCTGCGGGTTTAGCGGTCTCTAATAAACCTGGAGGAACGTCCTTTAATCCCTTGTTAATCTTTGGTGCAGTTGGATTAGGAAAAACTCACCTATCTCACGCAATTGGGGTAGATATCAAGGATAAATATCCCGAAAAAACCGTTCTCTATATTTCTGCTGAAAAATTTACGCAGCAATATATAGAATCTGTAAAGAAGAATAACCGAAATGATTTTATTCATTTCTACCAGATCATAGATGTTCTTATTGTAGATGATATACAGTTGTTATCTGGTAAGGCAGGAACTCAAGATGTTTTCTTCCATATTTTTAACCATTTACACCAAAATGGAAAGCAGGTTATCTTAACCAGTGATAAGGCACCTGTGGATATGCAGGATATTGAACAACGTTTATTATCTCGATTTAAATGGGGGCTTTCTGCAGAATTGCAGCACCCAGATTTTGAAACCAGAGTTTCTATTATAAAGAACAAATTATATCGTGATGGTGTGGAAATGCCAGAAGATATAATCGAATTCTTGGCAAATAACATCAAAACTAATATCCGCGAACTGGAAGGAGCCATTATATCCCTAATCGCTCACTCCTCTTTCAACAAGAAAGATATCACCTTGGAATTGGCTACAAAAATTGTAGACAACTATGTTAAGAACACCAAACGTGAGGTTTCTATAGATTACATCCAGAAAATTGTAAGTGATTATTTCCAGATGGACGTAGAAACACTTCAATCTAAAACTAGAAAAAGGCACATTGTACAGGCCAGGCAACTAGCCATGTTCTTTGCTAAGAAATTTACCAAAGCATCCCTAGCTAGTATTGGAAGTCAGATTGGAAAAAGAGATCACGCAACTGTTTTACATGCTTGCAAAACGGTGGATAATTTAGCTGCTACAGATAAGCAGTTCAAAAAGTTCGTAGAAGATCTTAATAAGAAACTGACCCTGTAATACCTTTTCTTTATGAAAACCAACGTTCTGATGGTGTGTCTCGGAAATATCTGTAGATCCCCACTCGCCGAAGGAATTCTAAAATCTAAAACAGATCCAAAGAAGATCTTTGTAGATTCCGCAGGAACTGGCGATTACCATATAGGTGATTCCCCAGACCCAAGATCTATTAAAATTGCTCAAACAAAGGATTTAGATATCACTGCACAACGCGGTAGACAATTCCAAGTAACAGATTTTGATAAATTCCATTACATCTATGCTATGGACACCTTTAATTATGGCGATATTATTGGGTTAGCGAGAAATGAAGAGGATAAGAAAAAGGTATTTCTTATTCTAGACGAGATCTTCCCCGGAGAAAATGTAGATGTTCCAGATCCCTACCAAGGAGGAGAACAAGGTTTTATTAATGTTTACAATATGCTGGAAGAAGCTTGTAGCATAATAGCCACTAAACTAAAAGGAAAGTAATTCTATAATCCTTTTTTCTGAAAACAATACAAAAAAAATAAGAATGGCAAAATCAGATTTTCAATATTCCGGTAAACTGTATTTGATCCCTACCACACTCGGAACCGCTAAAATTACAGATGTGTTGCCAGAATCAATAAAAGGGATCATAGAAAAAGTGGATCATTATATAGTTGAGAATGAAAAAACTGCAAGAAAATCCATCAAGGATGTTTTGCCAGAAAAGCCACAAGCCTCTTTAAAATTAAATACCTTAAACAAGTTTACAGATCCTACAGTATTAAGCAGTTTTTTGGACCCATGCAAAGATGGTTTGGATGTTGGACTTCTTAGTGAAGCAGGTTGTCCAGGCATAGCAGATCCTGGAGCAGAGATCGTTGCTTTAGCACATGATATGAGAATACAAGTAATTCCTTTAGTGGGACCTTCTTCTATACTTTTAGCTATGATGGGAAGTGGAATGAACGGGCAAAGCTTCACTTTTCACGGATATTTGCCAATAGATAAGAAGGAACGCAAACAAGAATTGAAATTTTTGGAGCGCATATCTTCAGAAAGAAATCAGGCTCAACTCTTTATTGAAACCCCTTATAGAAACAACAACTTATTAGAAGATCTCATCCAAATATTAAATCCAGCTACTAAATTATGTGTTGCTTGTGATTTAACCTTGGATACCGAATATATTATTACCAAATCTGTTTTAGATTGGTCCAAAACAAAAGTAGACCTACATAAAAGGCCTACTATGTTTATTCTTCAAAAAGATAGTTAAGAGAGTTCTATATTTGCTTTTGCTTTTCTCTCCGGCTTGACAAAAGAAGTATCATAGCCACTAAATTTTTTCATGTAATAGCCAATGGTTGTTCCAAAAGCATCATTAAATGCAGTTGCTCCCCAACTTCTTAAATATTTCTTTACACTTCCTGGACCAGCCAAATGAGCCGCTGCTAATATTCCAGATTCTGTAATTACAATCCCATTGATGTTCTTGCCAACAAATCTTTTAATATCGCGTTTAAGGATCCATTTATTTCTTGAAGCATTTGCATAAAATGCAGCTTCTTGTAATTCTGGGGACTCCAAAAAGCTTTGGGTATTATAAACCCCAATAAGCTCCAAGGTGCCTTTACCAAATTGGTATTTTCCTAAATACCCATATTGATTGACTGTTTTGTAATTCCCCCTAGATTCTTTAAATCCCAAAGCTTCTTTAAACCCAATATAAGATTTCCCTAAAACTGGAGTTGCCTTAAAAACAGGCACCTCAACTTCAGGCATCTCATTGGTGTTTGGAACTGTATACTTTAATGTTTCGTGGGGTGAGGTGGAATATATCTCTAAATTTGCTGCTTCCTTTGTAGAAAAGCTAAAAAATATAGCACCAGATAAAATAGGTAGAATTGAAAATTTTGCAACTTTCTTTCTCATAATTTTTTGATTCTGAGAAGCATTTGGTGTAAAATCACCCTTCTCAATTTCGCCGGGCAAAGATACACCTTTTTTTATTAATCTGACTTACAGCCTGTTAAACAAAACCTAAAATCCCTTGAAGCCTTGCGCTTTATATAACTAATTAATTTTCAGGAATTTATAACGATGAAGGGGAACTGGAAATAAAATTAAATTTCTACTGTTATAAGTTAATATTAAAAACTAAGGCTAATTAGCTCATTTTCAGCTATAATTCGGAGATAAACTGCAAGAATATTTAAATTTATAGCGATAAAACATTCAAAAAAAATCAGATATTCAGTAATAAAGCAAAAAGAGAATCTTTTGTAAGATCCTCTTTTTTACAGACAATTTATTTGACCAATATTTTATATACTTCTACCTATTAATTCCTTGACTATTGATCCATCTAACATAAGCTTGTTTGTTTCTATTATGTTGCGATAAAGTTTCAGCGAATTTGTGATAACCGAAATTCTCTACATCTGCAACGAAATAATAATATTTATGATCTTCATAGTTCAATACCGCATCTATAGAGGAGATATCGGGCATGGTGATGGGTCCCGGAGGAAGGCTAACATTCATATATGTATTATAAGGAGATTCCAGTTTAAGATCCTTATATAAAACTCTTTTAATCACCGTTTCAAAATCTCCAGTTCGCTCCTTAATTGCATAGATAACCGTTGGATCTGCTTCTAGCTTCCATCCATCTTTATATCTGTTCATATAAACACCAGCAACTTTAGCCCGCTCATCTACTTTTGCAGTTTCCTTTTGTACTATTGAAGCTATAACCGACACTTCATTTGTAGTTAGTCCAATTTCTTTTGCTTTATTTAAGCGATCTGTATTCCAAAACTTCTTATATTCTGAAAGCATTCGTTCTCTAAAACCTTCGGCGGAAGTATTCCAGAAAAATTCATACTTATTAGGAATATACATTGTTAAAGCTTCTACTTTGTTAAGATTGTTAGCTTTTAAAAATGATTCCTCCTTCATAACCTGCAATAAGGAAACACTATCTGCTTCAATTTGAGAAGAAATTCTACCTGCCAATTCTTCAAGTCTTTCCTGGTTATTAAAAACAACAGAGACAGGTGTGTTCTGACTTCTTAATACATTAACTAGATCATTATTACTCATATTCCTTTTCAGAATATATTTCCCAGCTTTAACTTTACTGCTGTAACCTTTTTTCTGAGCAACGGCATCGAAGGAAGAAATATCCTTTACTAAAGGCCTTAAACTATCTAAAACCATTTGATATGTTGCTCCTGATGGAACATACATTATTTTACTTTTATCTTCAAATTTGGTATTAGGAGAGAAAATGGAATTGTAAACAGAATAACTGAATATCCCCAATAACACAAGACCTGCAAGTGCTATGATCCACAGAATTTTTTTAATATACATCGTTAATTAATTGGTATAGAATTTCATCTTTAAATTGACCGTTAACAAGGATCCAATCTTTTTTAATGCCTACTTTTTTGTAATTACTTTTTTCGAATAATTTTATGCTAGATTCATTTTCTGAATTAACATTGGCATAGAGCTGATGTAATCCTAAATGTGTAAAACAATAAGAACTTATTAAACCTAAAGCTTCGGCACCATAACCCTTACCTCTATTTTCTTTATCGATAATAAGAATTCCCAAAGCCGCCCTTCTATCTTTAGGCTCAAGATCAAAAACATCAATTATACCGACCCTTTCATTTTCTTTATTGCAAATAATTAACCGCAACTGCTTAACATCGAAAATATCCCTATGAGAATTCTGTAGATATTTTTTAATAAGAAATCGGGAGTAAGGAACTCTGGTAGCACTTATTTCCCAAAAATCTTCTGTATTTTCGACCTCGTAGATAAAATCCAAGTCGTCTGGTTCCAAAGCACGTAGATAGATATTGTCCCCCTTTAAACTTAACATTCCAATTCTCCTTTAAACACCTTTGCCGTAGGTCCGGTAAGCCATATGTTTGTGTAAACGCCGTCGTTTTCATCAAAAGAAACCTCTAATTTCCCCCCAGGTGTTTCCAAATGGATAGTTTTAGAACTTGTTTTGCCTACTGCATTTACCGCTATTGCTACCGCTGTAACGCCTGTACCGCAAGAATACGTTTCATCCTCCACTCCTCTTTCGTAGGTTCTCACTAAAAAAGTATCCATTCCTGTTTGCTGAACAAAATTCACATTTGTACCTCCGTAAGATTCATATTTTTCTGAATATCGAATAGTAGCGCCTTCATGTTTTACATCGATATCTCCAACTTGGTCTGAAAATAATATATGATGAGGAGATCCAGTATCTAAGAATAATTCCCCTTCATTTATGCCCGTTGCAATAACATCTTGCATTTTTAAGCTAACCATATTTTCTGAAATAGTAGCTTCATGAAAACCATCTATGGCTCCAAAAGTTGCCTTTTCGTCAATCATGCCTAAGAGTTTTGAAAATGAAACTAAGCATCTGCCGCCATTTCCGCACATACTGCTTTGATTTCCGTCAGAATTAAAATAGACCATTTTAAAATCCTCTTCAGGATTATCGGAATTTTCCAATAGAATAAGTCCGTCTGCACCAATCCCAAATCTTCTATGACATAGATTATGAATAAGGTTGGCATCATTTTTGGAAAATAAGTTACTGCGGTTATCTACCATTATAAAATCATTTCCGGTACCGTGGAATTTATAAAATGGAATGTTCATAGGTGTTGAATTGGAGAAACAAAGATACAATAATCATCTAAAAACCTCCTTTGTATTTAAATGCTTATAACACCATTAATCATTTAGCTTTCTGAGCTAAAGAAAATTATTTTAAAACCAAATTTTTATCATTATATGAAACAATTTATTAAACTGCTAAGTGTATCTGTACTCGGAGGAGTTCTAACTTTAGGCTCCTACAAACTGATCCTAGAAGAGGATTTTAAAAATACTGAAAATCCAAGTACAGAAGAATCCAGATCCTCCTTTTTACCAGTTTCAAATTCAAACAAAATTTATGGCACTAATGCCGACTTCACAGAAGCTGCTGAAAAAACGGTTCACGCTGTTGTTCACGTTAAAAATGTAGCTGTCTTTGATAAGCCTAATAGCATTTGGGAATATTATTCTCGTGGTGGTAATACAGGGAAAGCCTTACAAGGAACTGGTTCTGGCGTGATCATTTCTCCAGATGGCTATATAGTTACTAATAACCATGTTATAAAAGGTGCAGGTGAAATTGAAGTTACATTAAATAATAACCGGAACTATATCGCTAAAGTAATTGGGGTAGATTCTAAAGCAGATATAGCTCTCATTAAGATAGATGCCACAGATCTTGAATACCTACCTTTTGGAAACTCCAACGATATAAAATTAGGGGAATGGGTATTAGCTGTCGGGAATCCATTTAATTTAACCTCTACAGTTACGGCAGGAATTGTGAGTGCTAAAGCCCGTGATCTTAATGCTTACGATGGTACTCCACAATCCTTTATTCAAACAGATGCAGCTATTAACCCTGGAAATAGTGGTGGAGCTCTGGTAAATATCGACGGAAAATTAATCGGAATTAATACGGCTATCACTTCTCAAACCGGAAGTTATATAGGATACGGTTTTGCAGTTCCATCTAACAATGCTAGAAAAATTGTTGAAGATATTATGGAATATGGAAATGTTCAACAAGGAATTTTAGGTATTAGAGGTAACGACGTAAATGCCGCCATCACTCAGCAATTCGATCTTAATATATCCCAAGGGGTTTTTGTTGGCGATGTAGATTCTGGTAGTGGTGCTGCATTGGCAGGTATTAAAGAAGGTGATGTTATAAGACAAATAGACAATATCGAAATTCGCAAAATGTCTGATCTTACTGGCTATCTGGGCTCCAAACGTCCTAAAGATGTAGTGAATGTGAAAATTATAAGAGATGGCCGAGAACGAGAGCTATCTGTAGAACTTGCAAAATATGAAACATTTGCCATTGATGCTATTGGCCTTGAAATTACTGATGCATCCAAAAATGATCTAGAAGCTTACAATGTAACTAATGGAGTAAAAATATCACGTGCATTAAAAGGCGATGAACAATCTCAAGCCTTGGTAGGCATCATTATAACCAAAATTAATAGCGAGAGAGTAAATAGTATAAATGATGTTAAAAAAGTCCTGAGGAGCAAAAATGAATCAGAACCAATTAGTGTCACTTTTGTAAATCAAAAAGGTCAAGAACAAACCTATATCTGGAGATAATCCAGCCTTTAAAAATTAGTAACCTACTGTAAAATATACGGTAGGTTATTTTTTTTAAAAATGTTTTACGAAAACGTTTGAAATCTATACTTTTGCACCGCTTTAACAACACACAATTTAACTCTATAAAAAAATGGGATTTAACGAAGTTTACGAAAAAGAACTTGCTTTTCAGGCAGACCGCAGACGCGCCTCTGTGGAATTCATTAAAATTATTAGTGATCTATGGTATGATAAATCTATAGAATTGGTTCTTTTTAGAAATCAATTAATAAATAGAAATGTAAGTGATATATTAAACTTGCATGAATATGCCGGCGCATTTGTTGAAAAACCGATCTCCATTTTCGATTCTGTAGAGATCGCTCAAGCTATCAAAGATCTTGATCTACCACCTGCAAAGTTAGATATTGGGAAACTTACCTATGAATATCATTTAGAGGATGTAGATTACAATAATGCAAAAGCCTTTATTTCAAATAAACTGAAAAACGCTAAAGACTATCAAGATATTACTCCTAAAGATGTTGTTCTTTATGGATTTGGTAGAATTGGAAGATTAGTAGCAAGAGAGCTTATGACCAGAACTGGAGTTGGAAGTCAATTAAGACTTAGAGCCATTGTAACTAGAGGAAAAGTGGATGCTACCATCTTAGAAAAACGTGCATCTCTTTTAAGAAATGATTCGGTACATGGAGATTTTTCAGGAACGGTTACCGTAGATGAGAAAAACTCGGCCTTAATAATAAATGGGACCACAGTACATATAATCTCTGCAAACGATCCGGAGGAAATAGACTATACTAAGTACGGGATTGAAGATGCTTTGATCATAGATAATACCGGAGTGTTTAGAGACAAAGAAGAACTAAGCAGACATTTAACATCTAAAGGAGCGAGTAAAGTTTTACTTACTGCACCGGGTAAAGGAATACCAAACATAGTTCACGGGGTGAATCATAAAGAACATAATCCAGATGAGATCTCTATTTTCTCTGCCGCTTCTTGTACCACAAATGCTATAACGCCTGTTCTTAAAGCAATAGAAGATTCTCTAGGAGTTGTTCATGGGCATTTAGAAACTATTCATGCATACACCAATGATCAAAATTTGGTTGATAACATGCATAGCAAATACCGCAGAGGTCGTGCTGCAGGATTAAATATGGTAATTACTGAAACAGGAGCTGGAAAGGCAGTGGCTAAGGCCTTACCTGTTTTTGAAGGTAAATTAACATCTAATGCTATTAGAGTTCCAGTACCTAATGGTTCTCTGGCTATTTTAAATTTAGAAGTTCAAAGTCCTACTACTGTAGATGGCGTTAATACTATCATTAAAAAGTATGCTTTAGAAGGAGAATTAGTTGAGCAAATTAAATACTCTTTAGACAATGAATTGGTCTCTACAGATATAGTTGGCTCTTCTGCCCCTGCAATTTTTGATAGCAAAGCAACAATTTCGACAGAAGATGGAAAGAACATTGTGCTTTATATCTGGTATGATAACGAATATGGTTATAGCCATCAAGTTATTAGGCTTGCAAAATATATTGCAAAAGTTAGAAGATTCACGTACTACTAATACTTTAAATTCCATAAATACACAAAAGATCTACCCTACAGGTAGATCTTTTCTTTTAGATGTATTCCGATTTGGAATTATATGGTAAATCTCTGATCTAAATCTTTTGAAGAAAAAAAATAATTGAGATCTCAAAGATTTAGATACCAGGATTTGACCTAAAGCATTGAATATTTTTAAAAATAGATATATCTATAGATTTTTAGAAAAAACAAAGGGAAATTTCGAATTTAAAGAGGTATTACAAAAAGAACAACTTTGAAAAGAAGAAAAACAAGAATCATGACTCATGACTAAAGTTTAGAGAAGAAAGAAAAGCAGTTTGAAAGGAGAAAGATGACTCATTTTAATAAGATCTTCGACTCCCTTATTTTAATCCTAAACCATATTAATTCCTTAAAAATTAAAAAATTGGCAATAAGTCATTTTCTGATGCGTTGTTAGGTTAACCAAACCAAAAAACATTACAATGAACAAACTATTATTATTAATTTTAAGTATCGTCTGCCTTGCAAATACAGCAATAGCACAGGAGGATATTCAAGAAAGCACAACTCCTATTGAAGAAGAATTTACTAGAATTATTGAGACTTCTAATGATTATCAAGGTTATAAAGTTGTAGATTATAATGACTTAGTAAAATTAAAGAAGAGTACCGCGAATTTTATTGGAGAATTGAATAATGAAATTGTAACTCAGAAGAACACCATTTCACAACAACAAGCTGAGATTGCAAATTTAAAAGTCGAACTTGAAACCACACAAAAGGATTTGGTAGAAGTAACTGCAGATAAGGATGCAATTACTTTTCTGGGCATGCCTTTTAGTAAAGGATCATATATGGCGCTTATGTGGGGAATAGTCGCCATTTTAATCTTGTTTCTACTTTTCTTTATCTACAGATTTAAAAAAGGTCATGTTCAAACTTCTGAAGCCAAGAACAATCTAATTGCAACTGAAAAAGAATTTGAAGATTATAAAGCTAAAGCTTTAGTAAAGGAGCAAAGACTAGGAAGATTATTGCAAGATGAACGAAATAAAGCAAGTGATTATTAATTAAGATTTTATCTCACCCACTACAATCTAGTAATTTCGCATCTTTGCATCAGAAAAAAATATAAGCATGCGCATAGATATTATTACGGTTGTACCTGAAATTCTAACAAGTCCATTTGATGTTTCCATATTAAAAAGAGCTATTGATAAAGGACTAGTTGAAATTCATTTACACAACCTTCGCGATTATGTTACAGATAACTATAAGCAGATCGACGATTACCAATTTGGGGGTGGCGCGGGCATGGTCATGATGATCGAGCCTATAGATAAATGTATTACAGATCTAAAATCTCAACGTGATTATGACGAGGTGATCTATATGACACCAGATGGGGCCAAGTTTGATCAACGAACAGCAAATGCACTTTCCTTAAAAGAAAATATTATCATTCTTTGTGGTCATTATAAAGGGGTAGACCAAAGAGTCCGAGATCATTTTGTAACAAAGGAGATCTCTATTGGAGATTATGTGCTCTCTGGTGGTGAGCTGGCCGCGGCAGTAGTATGCGATTCTATAATTAGATTGATCCCAGGCGTACTTGGTAACGAAACTTCTGCACTTACAGATTCTTTTCAAGATGATCTTTTAGCACCTCCGGTATATACAAGGCCTGCTGAGTATAATGGATGGAAAGTTCCAGAAATTTTAACCTCTGGAAATTTTCCTAAAATTGAAGCATGGAGAGAAGAACAGTCTTTTGAGAGAACAAAAAAGCTACGTCCCGATTTACTAAATGAAGATTAATAGTTATTTAGTATGTTTTTTAGATTAAATTAATTAATTTTGCACTCGTTTCTAAATCAACCTCTGGCGATATCCGTGAATGTTGGTTTAGCGTTTACTAAAAATATTAATTATGGAATCCCTAATTAAATTCGTTCAAGACGAATTCGTTACTAAAAAAGAATTTCCTGAATATTCAGCAGGTGATACTATCACTGTGTATTATGAAATTAAGGAAGGGGCAAAAACTCGTACTCAGTTTTTTAGAGGTGTAGTTATTCAAGTTAAAGGAACTGGTGCTTCAAAAACTTTCACCATTAGAAAAATGAGTGGTACAGTTGGAGTAGAGCGTATCTTCCCAGTTAACTTGCCTGCATTGCAGAAAATTGAAGTTAATAAGCGTGGTGCCGTTAGAAGAGCTCGTATTTACTACTTTAGAGGTCTTACTGGTAAGAAAGCCCGTATCAAAGAACAAAGAAGAAGATAAATATCCTTCTTTAGAGAAAATAAAAAGCCCCTTTGTTGGGGCTTTTTTTGTTTATAAGATGCACAAAACTCCTAGGTAGTTTTTTAAACACCTTTAAATTATAGCTATAAATACCATTTACTTATAGTTATAACATGTTGATAAATAACAAGTTAAATATATTTGAGTTTAACCTTAATGGTTGTAAATTTATATGTACTTTATTTAATAGATTAATAGGATGACAAAAGGATTTCTATTAACAATACAACTCAAAGTACTGTAAAGCATGTTCTTTACATATGTTCTTATCTTCTATAAAACGTACATTTTGCACAGCAAAAGCAGTTTGAAAGATATGAACGTCTTTGATACCATTTAATCGCGTTCGTGGTTAATTGATATCATGTGAAATAGTGCACGGAGTAAGTTGTGGTAATTGACTTATGATTGATCTTTATGATCCAACGGTAAAGCGCTATTTCGTTAGAAGCCATTTCAATGTACAAAGTATACTGAAATGGCTTTTTTATTATTAAATTTTACCTAAAACCTTGGTTTTAGCCGCTTCTCCTCTATGATAAAATTTCTAAAAACCGTATCTTCGCGGGAATTAGGATTTTACATCCTACTTTTTTCAGAAAACATAATTAATTAATAAACCTTATAGGGTATGGGGATTTTTTTCCTTAGCTACATTCGGCTTATTTATAAATAAATAATTACATGAGTCAAAGATCAAAAATAGTTTATACAAAAACCGATGAAGCCCCAATGATGGCAACATTCTCATTATTACCAATAATTAGAACCTTTACCAATTCATCAAATATAGAAATTGAATCAAAAGATATTTCATTAGCAGCGCGAATCTTAGCCACTTTCTCTGATGATTTACCAGAAGAGCAACGAGTTCCAGATGCTTTAAAAGAGTTAGGAGAATTGGTAACAAAACCTGAGGCTAATATTATCAAGCTTCCAAATATCAGTGCTTCAGAACCACAACTGGAAGCAGCTATAAAAGAGTTACAGGCAAAAGGTTTCAATTTGCCAGACTATCCTAGTGATCCAAAAAACGATTCAGAAAAACAAATTAAACAGAAATACGACAAGGTTAAGGGAAGTGCAGTTAATCCTGTTTTAAGAGAAGGTAATTCAGATAGAAGAGCACCCAAAGCTGTTAAGAATTATGCTAAAGAGAACCCACATTCCATGGGTAAATGGGATTCTGCTTCTAAAACCCATGTTGCAACCATGGATCATGGCGACTTTTTTGCTAATGAAAAATCTTTGACATTTGATAATGCAGATACACTTTCTATTATACTAGAAGATGAAAATGGTGGTACAATTACACTAAAGGATAATCTAAAAATTCTTCCGGGTGAAATCGTAGATGCAACTATTATGAGTAAAAAAGCATTGATTAGCTTTTTGACTGAACAAATAGCAGATGCAAAAGCTAAAAATGTACTGTTCTCCTTGCATATGAAAGCAACCATGATGAAGATCTCAGATCCAATCATTTTTGGACATGCTGTGAGAACTTTCTTTAAAGAGCTATTTGAAAAATATGCAGATACCTTTAATGAAATTGGAGTAAATGTAAATAGTGGACTTGGAGATCTATTAAATGCAATTCAAAATCTACCTGAAGATAAGCGAGCAGAAATTGAAGCTGACTTAAAAGTTGGTTTCGAAAATGGACCTTCTCTAGCAATGGTAAATTCAGATAAAGGTATTACCAATCTTCATGTTCCAAGTGATGTAATTATTGATGCATCCATGCCAGCTATGATTCGATCCTCAGGTAAAATGTGGAATTCTAATGGAGCTTTAGAAGATACTAAAGCCGTGATCCCGGATAGTAGTTATGCTGGAATATACCAAGCAACAATAGATTTCTGCAAGGAAAATGGAGCTTTTGATCCTACAACAATGGGAACTGTTCCAAATGTTGGATTAATGGCACAAAAGGCTGAAGAATATGGTTCTCATGATAAAACTTTCGAAATTCCATCTAAGGGAAGTGTAAAGGTTAAAAATTCGAAAGGAGTTATAATTCTAGAGCATAAAGTTGAAAAAGGTGATATCTGGAGAATGTGTCAGGTTAAAGATGCACCAATTCAGGATTGGGTTAAACTTGCCGTTTCTAGAGCAAAAGCTTCAGGAATGCCTGCAATCTTTTGGTTAGACAAGAATAGAAGCCATGATGCTGAAGTTATTAAAAAAGTAAATAAGTATTTAAGTGAATCCAATACCGAAGGTCTAGATATTCAGATCATGGCACCTTTTGAAGCGACCATCTTTACTCTAAAAAGAGTGAAAGAAGGAAAAGACACTATTTCTGTAAGCGGAAATGTTTTAAGAGATTATCTAACAGATCTTTTCCCAATTTTGGAATTAGGTACAAGCGCAAAAATGCTTTCAATAGTTCCTTTAATGAATGGTGGAGGTTTATTTGAAACCGGCGCAGGTGGATCTGCTCCAAAACATATTCAACAATTCTTAGAAGAAGGCCATTTAAGATGGGATTCTTTAGGTGAATTCTTAGCTTTGGCTGTCTCCTTAGAGCATTTAGGAGAAAAATTCGATAATAGGAAAGCCTTGATACTTTCTGAAACTTTGGATGAAGCAACGGAAGAGTTTTTAAGAAACGACAAATCTCCTTCTAGAAAAGTAAATGAATTGGATAACCGTGGAAGCCATTTTTACCTGGCACTATATTGGGCACAAGGATTGTCTAGACAGGATAAAGATCAATCTTTAAAAGCTGAGTTTTCAAAAGTTGCATCGCAATTAGCAGAAAATGAATCAAAAATACTTCAAGATCTAATAGATGCTCAAGGGAAAAAAGTAAACATAAACGGATACTATTATCCAAGTGAAGATCTAACTAGTAAAGCAATGAAACCTAGTAGAACCCTGAATGATATTATGGGTGAATAAAAAAAAATAATTAATTCTCTAAAAGCTCTGATGAATATCATCAGAGCTTTTTTATTTAGCATAACACATCGCTAAACATAATAGAATTGTTTCTTAAGAACTTGGCAGTTTTTATGTTGATTAAACGACAAATCCTATATTTACTTTAAAAATAGATTGAGAAAATTTTTATCGGCAGTATTCATTCTTTTTTTGAGCGGGCTTCAAGCTCAAGGAACCATTACTATTAATGGTGTAATAAAAGATGCCGCAAACAATGAAACTCTTTATGGAGTCAACTTATTTGCAACCAACCTAAATACTGGAGTTGTTAGTAACCAATATGGATTCTATTCGCTCAAACTCCCTAAAGGCCAACATAACCTAGTCATCTCTTATATCGGTTATAAAGAACAATCAATCACTATAAACCTTAATGAAAATAGCACATATAATTTTTCATTAGTAGAAACTTCAGAAATATTGCAAGAAGTTATAGTGAATGATGATTCTCAACGATTAAATATTCGGGAACCGGAGATGAGCGTAAATAGATTAGATATTAGCACTATTCAAAAATTACCCGTTGTTTTTGGAGAAGTAGATATTGTAAAATCACTATTGTTGCTTCCCGGAGTTTCCAATGCCGGAGAAGGTTCTTCAGGATTTAATGTGCGAGGTGGTGCAGTAGATCAAAATCTCATTTTATTAGATGAAGCTACTATTTACAATTCCTCTCATTTATTCGGACTCTTTTCAGTTTTCAATCCAGATGCAATTAAAAATCTAAAACTATACAAAGGGGGAATTCCGGCAAAATATGGTGGAAGAGTATCTTCTGTATTGGATATTTTTCAGAAAGATGGAAATAGTAAAGAATTCAAAGCGAATGGAGGAATAGGAATAATTTCTAGTAGATTATTAGCAGAAGGACCTATTGTTAAGGATAAAGGTTCATTCTTAATTGGTGGAAGAAGCTCTTATGCGCATCTATTTCTGAAACTCACAGAAAATGAAAATACCGCATATTTCTATGATCTAAATACAAAGTTGAGTTATAGGCTGGATAATAGTAACACCATCTTATTCTCAGGATATTTTGGCAGAGATGTTTTCAATATAAATGAAAACTTTAAAAACACCTATGGAAATACGGTTTTTAACCTGAGGTGGAATCACGTACTTTCAGATAATATTTTTACCAATCTCTCTGTTATCTATAGTGATTATTACTACGGACTTACGCTAGATTTTGTAGAATTCAACTGGAATAGTGGTATCAAAAATCTTAACTTGAAGTATGATTTTAGCCAGTATATAAGCGAAACTATAAGTTTAGATTATGGAATACAGAACACCTATTATGAATTTAATCCTGGTGAAATCCAGCCCAGCACACCAACATCTGGGATTATAGATTACAAATTAACAAAAAAATATGCTTTTGAAAGTGCTCTTTATTTTTCAGCTGTACATAATATTAGCGATGAATTAACCGCAGAATATGGAATACGATTTAGCAATTTCTTGAGATTAGGTCAAGATGAGCTAAATCTTTATAATAACGATCAAGCTGTAGTATTTAACAATGATTTTAAAATATATGAAAAGGCTGTGCCCATTGGTACCAAATCTTTAAATAAATCTAAAGTTGAAAAATATTTCAAAGCTATAGAACCTAGAATAGCATTGGCATATAGTTTTAACGACAATCAGTCTGTAAAGCTAAGTTATAATAGAATGAATCAGTATTTACATCTAATAACCAACACCAGCTCACCTACTCCACTGGATATTTGGGCCCCTAGTGGCAAATATATAGACCCGCAAGTACTTGATCAAATAGCAATTGGATATTTTGAAAATATAGTTAATGGCGATTACAGCTTGGAAATTGAAAGCTTTTATAAAAAGATCCAAAACAGAGTGAACTATATAGATGGCGCAAATCTTATAGCTAATAATGCAATAGAACAAGTAATATTACCTGGAAAAGCTAGGGCATATGGTCTAGAATTCCTATTCAAGAAGAATACTGGAAACTTTACTGGATGGGTAGCTTACACTTTATCCAAATCTGAACAAAAGACCCCAGGAAGAACATCCTTAGAAACAGGAATTAATAATGGATCTTGGTATGAAACGGCATATGACAAGACCCACGATATTTCTATCACGGCTAGTTATGAAGTAAATGAAAAGTGGCAGATAAATAGCAATTTCAATTATCAAACTGGTTTACCTACTACCTATCCCAATGCACAATATACTTTCGAAAACTTAGTGATCCCAGTGTATTCCCCAAGAAACAGTGACCGTCTACCCTCCTATCATAGGCTAGATCTTTCCGCTACCTATACGCCTACTAAGAATAGAACCAGGAATTATAAATCTTCATGGAATTTCGGAATTTATAATCTCTATGCTAGAAAAAATGCAGTTTCTTTAAGTTTTAGAAACAATAACGATACCGGAATGAATGAAGCCATAAGGCTATCTATTTTTGGCATAATTCCATCAGTTACTTATAACTTTAAGTTTTAGAAAATGAAAATAACATATAACATCGCCGTACTTATATGTATCATGGGATTTCTTTCATGTGAAGAGGTTATAGATGTCGAGCTGCAAGAATCAACTCCTAGACTTGTAGTGGAAGCTTCAATTATTTGGGAGAAAGGAACAATTGGAAATACCCAAATTATAAGCTTAACCACAACTACTCCATATTTTAATACAGATATTTCTCCCGCATCAGATGCATTAGTTCAAGTTATATCCTCTTCTGGAAAATTATATGAATTTGATGAATTGGATCCGGGAATCTACGTGAACAACAATTTTTTCCCGGAATTGAATAAAGAGTATCAATTAACTATTCAATATAATAATGAAGTTTATACAGCTACCGAAAGCATGATACCTGTGGTAGATTTGGAGGAAGTTGAACAGACATTTAATGGAGGGTTTAGTGGAGAGGATATCGAGTTGAAAGCTTATTTTTACGATCCCGCCGAATTTCTTAATTTTTACCTAGTTCAATTTTTCGTTGATGATCTATCTCTTCAAATTTATAATGACGAATTTATCAATGGAAATAGAACTTTTGCCTATTTTTCAGATGAAGACTTGGAAGTAGGAGATGATGTAATTTTTGAAATTCAGGGATTATCAGAAAGATTTTATGAATATCTTTATATTCTAAGTTCACAAGCTGGCGAGAATAATGGAAGTCCCTTTCAAACGCAGCCAACCACAGTAAGAGGGAATATAATAAATCAAACTAATACAGAGAATTTTGCATTTGGTTATTTTAGATTATCGCAGTCTTACAAACTAGATTATACCATACAGTAATTACAGGAATCGATAATTGATGAATTATGAAACATACCAATAAAGAGTTATTAGGGAAAGGGATCAAATATTTAGCAGGAGCTCTACCATTAACACTTTTAGGTCCTGTTGTGCTCTACTCTGCCTTTCATAATAAGGAACATCCATACTATATTTTTGTCCTTGTATTAGGACTGTTGGCATTTATTGGCGCCATCGCATTAATGTTCTTAGGCATTAGAACAATTATGAAAGCATTATTTGATTAACTTTTTCTTTTAGGCGTCCCACTTCAGCTTCGCCTTGTGCCGGGCTTTCCGCGCTACAAGGTAGCTTGCTGCAATCCCTGGCCGAGTACAATAAATATTTAGCATCTTTAGCTAAAGAATTCATTTATTGGGATCTCTCAGCAAAGTAATATCCATTATATTCCCAAATTATCAGAAACAAAAAAACCCCTCCATCTACAGATGGAGGGG